>Ga0265338_10000947_pt1 | contig 48809 bp, 48 predicted proteins | sample 42126metaG_FD_193579 | JGI IMG/M metagenome (GOLD analysis project Ga0265338, IMG submission 193579) | Rhizosphere microbial communities from Carex aquatilis grown in University of Washington, Seatle, WA, United States - 4-21-26 metaG | ecosystem: Host-associated > Plants > Roots > Rhizosphere...
GCACGTAGGTAAACGGTTGTGTTTGAGCATGGACGGAATTTGAAAATCCGACGGAAATCGCCGTGAACAATACAACAACAAAAACTATTTGGAGTAGATATTTATTTTTCTGCATTGATGTCTATTGTAACGCTTCTCTGCCCTTGTTGGAGCATGGCGGTGGGGCTTTGAAGGATTGCTTCGACGACAGACGTACCGGCGTTTTTATCCTGTCTCACGAATGTGATAGATCGATTGCCGGTAAAACCGGGAACTTCCACACTGTTCATATTCCAGATGAGGGAACCAATGACTGATGAAACATCCGAAAAGAAGAACGGTTCGGCGTGAAGAGTGATTGAATCACCAGACAGAGACGTTTCGGCGAGCGATTGATTGTAGAGAATGCCATAAAGCGGACTCTCGAGATAAACCGAGACCGTCGGCGTTATGGGAGAAATTGTGACCGAACCTTGTGTCGATACCGAACCGTCCTGCGTTGCGACGGAAAGACTCACCGTATCGCCACCCCTGACGTAATTTATAGCACCATCGCTCTGGTAGGAATTTTTTCCGTATCCCGACTGATTTGTATCCACGGAATAATTTTTACTCCATGTATACACAAGGTGCGCCGGATCAACCAGGATTCCGTTTTCCGAAATTTCTGGTTCCGCCACGACTTTGTACGTTGCTCCCCAACCAAGAAGAGCCTTGCCCTCGTAAAAAGGCGGCACGGAAGTCTGCGCCTCCCAAATCAAGTTGACCAAAGCCGGAGAAATAGTTTGCGACGCAGTGAACGTTCCAAGTCCGGGAACTTCCGCGGAGATATTAACGATGGTTTTTACTCCCAAGGCCGGTGCCGAAAGTATCACGGTCTTATCGCCGTCACCTTGGGATATTACTTTTCCGCCCACAGTCCAGGTGAGAAGCACAGAGTTGACGTCGAAAGAGGAACTGTTGGCTGTAAGCGTCACCACGTCACCTGGGCCGGGGCTTACGGGGCTCATGTCTATCGAAATCGGGCTGGCTATGCCCGGAATGCTTTGGGCGAAAGAAACAAGTGGCAAAAAGAAAAAGGAGATGAGAAAAAACCGAAAAATTTTCATAGGAAAATTATATCACGCATTTTTTCGCGCTTCTTTTATGGCGAGGATTTGCGACGGGTCCGACGTCAGAATTTGGTCTTCCGTGTATGACGCAATGATTTTTATGGCTACATGCTTGAGTCCCACGAAGAATATGCCTTCGCCGACATCCGATTCGAGCAAGAGATACTTTTCCTCGTCGGTGAGATTGAAGGTCTTTTGGACGTTGTCGATTGAAGTCGGCGATTGTTTGAGAAGAATTTGAATGGAAGAGTTTGTGAGAATTGGCATGCCGTATGGAGATTTCAAAAAGTCATCGACGTCTTGGGTGATGGTCGCTAACCCTAGATAATATTTGCGTCCGCGCTTGGCAATGGAAAGGAGAAACGATGCCGTGTCCTCGGATTTCATCATCCACCACGCTTCGTCGATGACAAGAAGACGTTTCTTCAAGTTTTTTCTCACCGCGTTCCAGATATGGTGCGTGACGATATACATGGCAACCGGTTTGAGTTCGTCTTCCATGTCGCGGATGGAAAAGACGATAAATTTGTTCTCAATGTCGACGTTTGTCGGACGGTTGATGAATCCTGCCCACGTGCCTTTGGTGTATTTCGAAAGTCTTTGGACGAGAGATTCGCCACCTTCCATTCCGGCGAGCACGAGTTCAAAATCGGAGAGAAGCGGCGGCTCGATATTTTTGAAATCGGAATCCGGCGTGATGTCTTTGAGAGCGTACGTCTCGGTAATCGCTCGGTCGACGATGGCGTCTTCTTCGGGCGTCAGTCCTCCCATCATAATGCGGAACAATCCGACGAGATTGATGATATTTGAACGAAGCACATCGGCAGGACTCTCGTCTTCGCGCGCGACGGGCAGGTCGAACGGATTGATATGGTGTTCGGAGTTGAGAGAGATGTTGAAATATTTTCCGCCGGTCGCTTCGGAGAGGAATTCGTACTCTTTTTCCGGATCAATGACGATGACATCGGTGTCGAACATGAGCGTGCGAAGTATCTCGAGCTTCGTCGCGTATGATTTTCCCGAGCCGGATTTAGCGAAGGTGATGGAGTTGTAGTTTTCAAGCGAAAATCGGTCGAAAAGCACGAGCGAGGAATTGTGTCTGTTGATGCCGTAAAGAATTCCTTTGTCCGACGTCAAATCGAATGAAACGAAAGGAAAAATCGAGGACAAGGGCGAAGAGTTGAGTTTTGAATGGACGGAAAGCACGTCGGTCATCGTCGGCAGGTTGCTTATATAACCTTCTTCTTGCTGAAAAAGCGCCGGTTTCACGTAGACGAGCTTGGATTCGAGAATGGATTTGATTTCGGATTCCGTTTTGTCGAGCTCTGTCTCGCTTTCGGCGTAAATCGAGAGGTAAAGACCAACGTCAAAAAGTTTCTCCTGCGCTTGCTGAAGGTTGTCTCGCAAACTTTCGAGGTCTTGATACGCCGTATCGAGCATCGGGTCGCGAACGAGACCTTTTTGTTCGCGGACGGAAATCTGGCTTTGGACCTCGGCGACTTTTTTCTGGAATTGTTTGAGTACCTTTGCCGTATCTATCGGATGGATGAAAATCGAAATGTTAAAAACCTTGTCGAGGTTGATGATGGGCGCGAACCAACTCTCGGAGAGAAAGCGCGGGTAGGAAATGACGAAAAAGGTTCGTACTATTTTGTCGCCGAGGTTGAGTTCGCGCGGAGAAATCTTCAAGGCGGACGGCGCGATGACGTCTTTGAGCTCGAGGACGCCAGCCTCGTAGATTTCCTGCGGCAGTATCGGCGCCATTTTGACGTCAGCGTCTTTTTTCCCGAATAATTTTGAAAAGAATGCCATAAATTTATGTGAGGGTTATCGGTTTTTCCGTGTCGCCCGGGTTGAAAATCTTGTAGAAAAGCTCGACCACTTCTTCCGTGCCGAGATTTATCGTGCGAAGTCCGCAGCGCGAAAGCCCTTGTTCGACGACGCCGGTCCTCTGCTCGAGTTGGCTTCGGTGTTCTTCAAAGGACGCGAGGTCCGCTTCAGCGTTCGTCTGCCCGGCGGATTTTTTCTTGCCGAAAATATTTTTGACGCCGGAACTTCCTTGGATGACCGGAGCGGAATACGGCACGACGATGAAGAAGGTCTTGGTCATGATGTTTGTCGACTCGGTAAAGGTTTTTATGAACTCAATATATTCGCGCGTTTGGATTTTCATCAGATCGTTTGACTGTTCTTTTTCCCGTCCCTCGAGAAGAGCGATATACGGACGGATGTCGAGCTTTCTCGATTGGATAAAAATCTGGATGGAGAAGTCTAGCGAGTTCAGAAAGTTTTGGAATTGAAACATTATCGACTGCTGTTCGTCGGCGGATTTCAGGGCGAAGTTGAGAGACGAGCACATGACGATAGATCGAAGCGAGCCGTCCTTGAGGATGACGATGCCCTGCCGGATTTCCTTTATCGGCACGAATTCTTGTGTGGTTTTGGAGGCTACAGCCATAAGCGAATTATATCAGACATTTTTTTGACCTCCGGAGTCGGTTACCGGATTTTCCGCCTGCTTGATATCCAAGGACCAAGTCAATTCTTTGAGTTTACTGTCGGAAAGTTTTGGTATGTAGAAGTCCGGAGCCTGTTCGGCCGGCGCCGCGGTTTGTTTTCTCGCCACCGGCTCGCGCTCCTGTTTTTTCCAGATATAAAGCTTGTTGCCGAAGAAATATTTGAACGCCGACTCGACGACGAAGATGAACGGCTTGCCGTTGTATCTGTAAAAAGCCAAAGCGAGGGAGACTCCGGCGACCGGAAGCATAAATATGATGCTTATATATAGAGAGCCGACGAAATGGTATATGACGAAACACAGTCCCGCGCCGCCGATGAGGTAGGCGAACTGTTTGAACGTGAGTGGTCCAAAGATTTTGTCTTCGACTTCGATAAATTGTGGGACTTGGAAACGCATATATTAATTTAACGGCTCCCGATACGGGTCGTCGGCGTACGTGCTTTGCGGTTTCGGGGTGTCAATAGTCGGCGTCGCTTTGGCAAAAGTTGGTTCGGGTTCGGGACTCGCCGCCGCGGTCGGGTTCGCGAGTTTGTCCGCGACAAAACCGTCTGTCGCGGACCTCGCGGCAATTTCGAGCGCCGGGTCTATAATCGGCGCGACTTTTCTCTCCGGCGTGGGAACGGGATTTTCGATTTCATCCAATATTTGCTCTCGGTCGACACCGGACACGTCTCCTTGGTCTCGGTCTTCTTCCTGCGGCGCCTGGATTTTCTGCAAAGCTTCGCGTATAGGCAAAAATATCTGGTCATTGACGTCTTTGTCTATCGACACGGCGGTTGAGAGCGGAACATTGACGTTTCTCATCACGTTTTTGCTCAAATCGGCGAGAGGTGTGACTCCGAGCATGGCGAGAAAGATTTCCGTGTAGAGACTTTCGCTTTGATCGATGAGTAGATTATTCTTTTTCGCGATTGCCGTTATTTTCTCTGTCACGTCGGCGGAATCGATTGCTTGTTGCAACTCAAGCGGCAGTGAGTTTAATCTTTCTTGTATTTGTCTTTGTGTTTCTTGGTCCATAATTTTTTATTTAGCTTCCCCTTCCGGTTTTTCCGGTTTCGGTTTGTCTTCACCTTTTTTATTATCTCCACCCCTTGCTTCATCCGCCGCCTCAGCTAAATCGACAAGTCGTTTTTTATTAGCCTTTTCTTTTCGCAACTCACTCACTTTTCTTACTGTTTTGGCAAGGTTCTCATCGGTGGCCGTACCTTTTCTGAGACCCTCTGATACTCCTTTGGAGAAGTTTTTTGCCCAATCCATACCAACTGCTTCAAACACCGTTGACGCTAATCCGGCGGCTTTCGCTGTGGCACCAAACGGATTTTTGAGTCCGGCAATTGAATTAGGATTGAGTCCTCCACGGTTTCCTTTTTCTATTTCACCAGTATAGGTATTAAGTCTTTCTTGCGCCTTAAATGCTGCATCCAAGCTTGGGTCGGCATTTCTTTTTTCGGCGAGAATATCTTCTTTCATCGCTTTTTCTTTTGCGGAAAGCGCTTCGAGTGCCGCGACATCGTCTTTGTAGAATTGGTGGTCCTCACCGTAAGTTGCTTTTGTTGCGTTACGTCGGTTTTCAAGTCTTTGTCTTTCCGAACCATATTCTACTGTTACGGAAGCATTAGCAGCGTCGTTAGCCACTTTCATAGCTCCCTCTTGTATATCACTCGGTCCGATAAACATAGCGGTTTCCTTGGCCTCATCCTCCCTTCTTTTTTGCAATCCCGCGTAGCCGCTTTTACCCTTACCTGTTTCCGCTTGGAGCGATTTCGGTATATTTACCCCGAATGATTTGGAGACAGTCTTGCTTGCGTCGAAGTTTTGTTTCGATGTCCACGTGCCGGTGGTTCGGAGGCTTGAACCAAGAGCGCTTGTTACCCTGTTGTTGCTACCAACCATTCCTTTCACTGTGTCACTGTTTGCCACCATTGAGCCTGCTGCACCGATGGTCGTGCGAAGCGCCAAACTCGTTCCGCCGGTCGCCACGCCGACCGCCACTCCGGCCGCCGCTTGTGCGAGTTGCTTTGCCATACCCTCAAGAGCACTGCCGAGAGCGCTGCTTTGGTCTTTTGCCGCTTTGACAGCGTATAAGAGCATTCCGGCGAGAAGAAAATATTTAAAGAATGCCCCCAAAGATTGTTGTAGAGCGTCTGTTGGATTCAACAAAAAATTTGCCGATATTGATCCTGTTGCCGTGAAAATAGGGCTATTAACGAAAGCAATGATCACGTAGAGAAACAAGAGAAATACGGGAGCGAGAAGAATGTCTTTTATAAGCTCATCTTTCCATTTGTCGGCGTATTTTTTCGTTTGCGGCAAAATTCCCCCGGCAAAACCGAGAGGCGACAGAACCAAAGAAAAGAGAAGTGACACGGCTCGGGCAAGGAAGAGTATCGATACATATATAAATATGTAGGAAGCGAAAACAATGATACCGAAGCGTATAAACGCCGCCAAGACATTACTTGTTGGAGTGCCAAACGGGCCAATCAAGGCGGTACTTATCAAACCAGTGGTGGCGTTCGACGTTTGCGATGTCCAGACGCCAAGCGCGGCGCTTATGGACGCGCTGATGCTGCCGTTTGCTCCGATGGTGGTTTGAATGCCCTGATAGAACCATCCTCCGATGAGGTTGCCGGCATCGATGATGACTTCGGTTATGAAGAAGCTGAAGTTGATAAGGATGGCGGCGATGATGACTTTTGTGAGCACCTGCTTACCGTTCCAGCTCGATGAATTGAGCATAATGGAAATGGCGGAATAAATGAGAACGAAAATGAAGAGCATGTTGAAGATATCCCGAATGATTGTCCAACCAAGAACTATTGCTCCTCCCGATTGGTTTACGAGGTCGGCGGTGTGAAGCGAAAAGTTGATGGAGAAATCGAGAAATCCTCCGGCGATGGCGAGTATAAGTGAAGCGTACGGGAGAACTATTAATTCCATGGCACTGTCAATCCACGTCAAAGGATTGAGATAGTCGTACCAACTATAGTTCGGTGTGTTCGATCCTGCCGCCGCCGTTTGCGCTTGCGCTGTTTGCGCGGTGGTTGGTCCGGTCGACACGCTTGCCGCCGGAGGATTTGGCGCGGCGAGAGCCGAGAGAGGCGCGAAGGCTGCTGCGAGAATGAGGAGCGCGAGAATTATTTTTAGACGAAAGTGTTTCATTTTATGGAAGTATGACGAACGTTTCGGTGTTTGTTCCGAGGTCGACACCGTTCGCGTCTTTTAAGTCAACGACAAAACTGTATGCGCCGGAGGAACCCGATTTTGCTTCTATCGCCAGATTTATCTGCATCGGCAGCTGAATATTGCTTAGAGGAAGTGCACCCGTGTTTATTAGACTGTTGTTCAAGTCGATGTTTGCCGATTGACCATTGTTTGTCCTTGTCAGAGATTCGTAATCGAAGGAATTATTTCCACTAAATCCTCCGGAAGACGGCATTAACGTGACAAACGCGGAAATCGGCGTCGCTATCGTGTCGGACGTTGAAATCGAGAGAGAGTAATCACTCGGCGCATTTGCGTTTGTGTTTAAAGTAATACTTCCAGTTGTCGGATTACCGGAGAAAGAAACTGAAGGCGTTAGTGCCGCCGTGGTTCCGCTTGTTGTAGTTTGATTCGAGCTATTTCCGGAGTTTGTCATAACTTCCACTTCCGAAATCTGGAGTGGGTCGGCGCAGTTCCCCGCCGAGTCGGTTTGACCACTCACGCAGGTGTTGATGAGGTCGAGAGCCAGTTTTGAGGCCTTGGTTATTTTTATAAACTCCGCCGTGGCCGGTGCTGAGATGGTAAATGTCGGCGATGTCGTCGAATTGAAAATGTAATTTGGGTTTTCGCTTTGAGCCGAAACGAAAGCATTTGTCGCCTCGTCCCAGATTTTTGTCGAAGCGTCGGTCGGGTCGAATGTTGAAGAATTTGAAATCTCCACTTCTATTTGACCGAGCGTCGTTTGCGTCGGATACGGCGCCAAGATATCTATTTCGTTCCAAGATTGCTGTGTTCCGAGATCGAGCGTGTATGAAGGTGTGCTCTCGTTGCTCGAGACGAATGTTGTGTTCACGTCGCCGTCGGTGGCGTTTGCCGGATTACTTCCGACGCCGACCGAAGAAGCGCTTGCCGTTGCTCCCGCCGCGAGATTTATATTTCCCGAAGAAACTGAGGTCCCCGCCGCGACATTTGTCGCTTCGGATACTTGTTGATTTATGGTGTTTACCGTGGAGAGATTACCCTCATTTCCGTTTGTGGTGGCGGCTGTCGTCAGGTCCGTGTTCGAGGCGCCTTGAGTATGTCCGCCGAGGAGACCGCCGGCGCCCGTCAGAGTTTTACTTACCATTTCGTTTACCAGAGCGCCGAGGATTTGGTTTATGTCGTCGCCGACGGCTAGTTCGTTGTATTCGGCGCCGAACCTGGTATTTATCGCGCCTTGGACGACCGAGCCTGGGGTCGTTGAAACAAGATGCGGACAATATGCTCCAGAACTGCCTTGTTGCGAGGGTATTGTTTCTCCCGGTTCTCCGTCGACGGCGTCCACAACGTATCCGCCGGGACATGTTTTGAAATCCAAGAACCCGAGGTTGCGCTGGAGTTCGTTGTTTATATTTTGAACCCTCGTGTTGAGCTGACTGCCGAGCTGCGAGCTCAGTTGAACGTACGCGCCGAACTGATTGTTCATCGGTATGGTCGAAATTTTCAGCCAGCTTTGCCAAGCTTGCGTGGTGTTGCCGAAGTTTTGAATGTTTTGGTCTATTTGCGTGAGCGTGCAACCGGAATATTGTTGAGCGCTAAATTGCGTGGCTAGAGCCAGACGCACCTGCAGAGAAAACGGCTGACAGAGAAATGAAAGAGCGGTGCTGTTTATAAAATGTCCAATGGCTTCGTTCGACGATTGGGACACGAGGTCGTCGATGTTTGTGACGAAACCAGGATTGCCTTGAAAGCCCGACTGAATCCACGTGACCAAACTGTTTGTAATATTGGCGAGAATTCTCTGGGCCATTATTATCATTAGTGGTTTAAGAATGCACGTCGAGAAAGAGTTTTGGGTATTTGTGACGGCGGTCTGGCCTTGTAAAACGTTTTGTGCAGCGAGAACCGTTGTTACACCAGTAAGTTGAAGGCTTTGCCCCACTGGATTTACTGGGACGGTCACGGCGGTAGCTCCAGCATTCAAGGTTTGCCCGGAAGCATTAGTTGTGACGCCACCAGCAGTAGCCGTTCCGGCTGTGGCTCCAAATCTCAGAAGAGAACCTATCTCTGCCAAAGCGCACGAAGGGGTGTCGGCTTTTGCCTGTTTGGGATATGAAAAAAATACCAGGGGCGACAAAACGATAGAGGCGATTCCTACGATAAGAAAATATTTCTGTAATCGCAAAGTCATTTGCCAAATTATACCCTATTTTACGAGAATGTATCCCGGTTGGCTTGAGGAAAACGTCGCGTTTTCTTTCAAAAATATGGCTTTTTCGGCTGAAAGCGCCGAGACGAGGTTGTGCGCGGCTGTTTCATACTCCGTCGTGGCGTTTATGGCGCCCACGGGGTCTGTCGGCGCGTTCTGCATTTTTTGAATCGAGTCCACTATTTCCGACAGAGAATTGATGAGGCCGATGTCGCTATTTACGAATATTTGCGGCACGGAAACGGTCAAAAGAGACGAGACCATTTTTTTGTATCTGGCGATATTTAATGAAAGCGAAGAGAGGGCCGTTTCGTCGCCGCTATTGGCGAAGGCTTCAAAGACATTAAGCTCGAACTGTTCGTTTGCCGCCGGTGGAGCGGAAATTATTTTACCCACGGCGTTGCCGTAATCCACAATGTCGGTCGCCGAATATGAATTTTCTATTTTCAGATTAGCCGCGGAATATGTTTTTGCCGTTTGCGAATCCTGGTATGGTTGCGAGAGAACATTGTCGGCGATTTGAGTGGCGACATCACTCGAGACGGCAACACCGGATTGTTTGGCGTTCATATAAGTCTCCAAAATATTTTGGGCGAGCAAATCCGTCGCCGAAGGCGGCGGAAGCGTTGCGTCTGTTCCGGTCGCTATGTCGGAAGTCGTCGGTAAAAGAACGGCGCTCGTGTCGCTTGCCGCGCCGAGCGATTGCAATTCTTGCGCGTAAGCTTGTAGTGACGATTGGTTGGCGTTTTGAATTTGTTCGGCGATGAGTGATGTTGAGTCCGCCCGCGACGTGATTTTATTTTTTATTATGAAGACGCCGAAAATGAGGGCGGCGGCGATAGCTAGGGCGGCGATGATGCGAGGCATGGTATAATTTTATCACGTATGAAAAGATTTTTCTCACGATTGATTGTTGCGACGGTCTTTCTTTTGATTATTTTCGTCTTACCGAAAACAAAAATCCAAGCATCTGTCGTTGGTGTGCCTTATTTTGGCGGACTTGTCACTGGTGAAACCGTGTGCGACACAGGACTTCTGATTTACGTAAAAGACGCCATATCAACTCCTCCGTTTTTTGAGGTAGTCCCTTACATGTGGTTCACAGGCGAGTTGCCTTTTATGAACCACGTGATACCGCATCCCGGTCAGGAGTTACTCGGAGCCGCTCTACCCGCGACCATTCCTTGCATTGTTGGTTATATTCCAGTCGGTTACGGATTCCCGATTGTCTTTCACGGCGACAGTCTATAGTTTTTCGGCTATTTTCCGCCAATCTTCTATGGAGAGCTGTTCCGCCCTGGCGTTCTTGGGAATGGCCGTTTTTGCGATTTGCTCGGCGGATAATTCCAAATTACTCGTCAGTTTTTTTCTTTTGTGAGCGAAACCTTTTTTCACGAACCAGAAAAATTTTTCTTCCTCCTTTTTATCGGCGAAAGGGTTGTGTATATTTGAAATTTTAAGCACCGCCGAGTCGACATTCGGAATCGGGAAAAAATTCCCGCGAGAAACCCTCATCACGATGGATGGCGTGCCGAAAATTTTTACAGAAATCGAAAGGATGCTTTCTTTTTTATCTCTCGAGACGATTCTTTCCGCGACTTCTTTTTGAACCATAAGCACAGCGAGTGTCGGCGGATTTTCGGAACCGAGAAATTTCTCGATAATCGCGCCGGTAATGTAATACGGGATGTTGGCGATAAGTTTATATTTTTTTGGGAGCGGAATCTCGTCGAGCGCGTCGCCGACGATTATTTCGAGTCTCTTGTCGTCGATTTCGCTGATAAATTTGTGTCCAAGCGTCTCGACAAGCGATTCATCTTTCTCAATCGCGATGACGCGTGCACCGGCGTCGAGGAGTTCTTTCGTCAACGCGCCCTTTCCCGGCCCGATTTCAACAACAGTTTCTCCGAGAGTAATGTCTCCCGCCTTCGCGATCATGTTTGATACGCGCGTCGATATGAGAAAATTTTGTCCGAGAAATTTCTTCGGTTTCATATGTCGAAATATATCACCTTTCCTCCACCTTCGACTTTTTCTTCTTGCTCGACAAGTTCTTCCGGCACATCAAAAAGAAATTCCGACGGTGCGTTCCATTGTCTCGAGCCGAAAATCATTCGCGTCGACGCGTGTGAGAGATATAGTTTTTTTCGGGCACGAGTTAAGGCGACGTAAAAAAGTCGCCGCTCTTCCTCATCGTCTCTGTTTCGGCTTTTGCCATCGATTGCCTTGTGTGGAAAGAGGTCTTGTTCGAGTCCGGTGACGAATACGATGTCGAACTCAAGTCCTTTTGACGCGTGCACGGTCGAAAGTCGCGCGCCTCTCGGATCGCCGTCGAGCGAATCTTGATCGGTCGCGAGCGCGGCATCCTCGAGAAGTTTTGAAATGCCGTTCGGGAAAGAAAGTCCGTCATAACGGGCGGCAAAGGCCGATAATTCCTCGATATTTTCCATTCTTTCGACCCCCTCATCGCCTTGATTTTTGAGCATATCTTTGAGTCCGCTTTTTTCGTAGACGAGCCGGACGACTTTTGACGGCGGGATTTTTTCGATTTCTTCGGCGATGTTTTTGAGCATCGTTTTGAACTTTCGCCACGTTTCTTTTTGCGAACCGGACAAGTCGTCTTCGTTTCCGGAAAAAATCTTTGCGATGGAAACTTTTCCGATGCCGCGCGGCGGCAGATTGATGACGCGTTTTATATCTGAGAGCGATTCTGGGTTTTGCGCGGCGCGTATGTAGGCAAGGATATCTTTGACTTCTTTTCGTTCGAAAAATCTCGTACCAAGGACGATGTGCGGAATTTGTTTCGAAAGAAAAGCTTCCTCAAGCGCTCGCGATTGGAAATTTGCCCGATATAAGACGGCGATTTCTTCCGCTTTTGTGCCGGAAGAAATCGCTTCGGCGACTTTCTCCGTCACGAAATTAGCCTCGTCCGTTTCGTCGTAGGCTTCGTAAACGGAAATTTTTTCTCCACCCAAAGCTTTGGTGAAAAGCGTCTTGTCGAAACGATTTTTGTTTTTTTGTATCACGGCATTTGCCGTATCAAGAATGTTTTTCGACGAACGATAATTTTCCTCGAGCAATACCGTTTTGGCTCCGGAAAAATCACGCTCGAAATTGATGAGGTTTTTGATATCGGCGCCGCGCCAGCTGTAAATCGATTGGTCCACGTCGCCGACGACCATGATATTTTTTTTCTCGCCGGCAAGGAGTTTCACGAGCTCGTATTGAATGGCGTTGGTGTCGTGGTATTCGTCGACCTCGATGTATTCGAATCGCGAAAGATATTTTTTCCTGACGTCGACGTTGTTGCGCAGGAGTTTGAAAGCTTTGATGAGCAAATCGTCGAAGTCGACGGCGTTTTCTTCCCACAGTTTTCTTTCGTATTTCTCCCAGACGACGCCGACGGTTTTCCCAAACTCGTCTTTGCGGCCTTCGAGAAATGTTTTTGCGTCCATTCCAGTATCTTTTTCCCTCGAAATGATGCCGAGCGCCGCTCCCGGCTCGATTCGCTTCGGCAATTCCGGGTCGATTTCTTTCATGGCGTCGCGAATCAGTCGTTTTGAATCGTCTCTGTCGAAAATGACGAATGTTTTCCGCAGACCGGCCGCTTCAAAATCGTTTCTCAAAATAAAAGCGCACAATCCGTGGAACGTGCCGATAAAAGGTGCGGAATCGAGATACGAAGAGCGTTTTTGGAGGATTTTTCTCACTCTTTCCTTCATTTCGTTCGCTGCTTTGTTTGTAAACGTTACCGCGAGGATGCGTTCCGGAGAAACATTCTTTTCTTTAATGAGGTAAGCGATTCTTTCCGTGATAACGCGAGTTTTCCCCGCTCCGGCACCGGCAATGACGAGTAATGGTCCATCGGTATATTGAACAGCCTCTTTTTGTTTGTCGCTGAGGATTTCCATGGTCTAAATATAGCAGTGGATAGCGTAATTGACTAAAATTCTCATATGACTATACTCATTAATACCCTGTAAAGGTAGAAATTCAGTAAATGGCTCAACGAGGCCATATTTCCAGAAAATCCCGTAATGGTGGCTAAAAATAAGGCTTATCTCTATTCTCCCTCGTGATTCTTTCTCCGCTTCGGATAGAAATGTTTCGGGAAAGATGAAAAAGTTTTGGTTGGGCAGCCTTACTTTTGGCTTTGCTTTCGTCTATCTCTCGATAATCCCGTCATACGCCCATGCCGGGATTCTTTCTTTCATTTTTGGAAATACGGCGCAGGCCGCCGACACGTCCGGACAGTCTTTTTTGAACGGAAATTCCGCTTTGATTCAGGCACCGAGGAATTCAAATTTAAATTTACCGAACGACAACCAAGTTGCCATTACCAATGACGACTCTCTCGTCGCCGCGAGCGGTTCGACTGGCACGGCCTCCGATATTCAATCGAACACCCAGACGACGACCATTAGTCTGTATGTTGTTCGCGAAGGAGATTCCCTTTCGCAAATCGCCAAGATGTTCGGTGTCTCGGTCAACACTATTATTTGGGCGAACGATATTAGTGGTCCCATTAATGTTGGCGATCAACTCGTTATCTTGCCTATCACCGGCGTGAAATATTCTGTACAAAAGGGCGACACGCTCGAAAGTATAGCCAAAAAGTTTGGCAGTGATGCCGGCGATATCGCTTCGTTTAACGGTGTGACTGACTCGACCCTTCTCATCGGAACAACGATTCTCATTCCCGACGGTGAAATGCAATCGACGGAATCAGTCGTTCTTCGTCAGGGTAAAATAACGAACAGTAATCTTCCATCGGAGCCGGCGCATAACACGAATGGTCCGGATTACGACAGTTATTACTCGATGCCCCTCACGCTCGCTTCGTCCGCCTGCATTTCGCAGGGGCTTCATGGATACAATGCCGTCGACATCGCCGCGCCGACATACACGCCGATTTACGCCGTGGCGGCGGGCACGGTCATCGTGGCGAAGTACAACAATCTCTGGAACGGCGGTTACGGAAACTACGTCGTCATTTCTCATGATAACGGCACGCAGACTCTCTATGCTCACATGAAAAAAGTTATCGCCAAGCAAGGCGTTGAAGTCTCACAAGGAGACGAAATCGGTCTTGTCGGTATGACGGGTGAAGCTACCGGTCCACATCTTCACATCGAAGTTCGCGGCGCACACAATCCGTTTTTGAACGAATATCCGAGCTGCTATTAGGAAGTGAAAAAAGTGTTTTTCGGACGATATTGGATCGCTTCATAGATATGTTCCGGAGTGATTTTTTCTTTTCCGTCGAGGTCGGCTATGGTTCTTGCCAGTTTGACCACGCGATGGAAGGTTCTCGGCGAGAAATTGTGAACACGCGCTGACTCAATGAGAACTTTTTCCGATTCACCTCCCTTTTCCAAAACATCTTTGACGTCGCGGGCGTTCATCTCGCTGTTTTTTGTTATGTGACGGGGGTGACTCTTGAAACGAAACATTTGTTGTCTGCGCGCCTGGACGATTTTCTCTCTCATAGCCTTCGTTTCGAATTGCCCCATGCGTTTTTTGAGAAGCCCTTCGTGTCGCACGGGCAAAACTTCAATCCACATATCGATGCGGTCGACAATCGGACCGGAGAGTTTCTTTTCGTACTTCGAAAGCTGGGCCGCGGTGCAAATGCAACGTTTGCCTTTGACGTTTCTCATACCGCACGGGCATGGATTCATGGCGGCGATTAAAATAAAATCCGCGGGAAATCTCGCCGTGCCTTTTGCTCTTGAAATCGCGAGAGATTTTTCTTCAAGCGGCTCACGAAGCGATTCCACGACACGCCTATCGAACTCGGGAAACTCGTCGAGAAACAGAACTCCTTTGTGTGCCAAAGTCATTTCTCCGGGGCGCGGAATACTTCCGCCACCGCCGACAAGCGCGGCATACGAAGACGTGTGATGAGGCGAGCGAAATGGCGGCGCGGAGAGATAATTTCCGGAAAGCGTGCCGGCGATCGAATGGATCGACGTCGCTTCGATGGCGTCTTCGAAAGAAAGCGACGGTAAGACGGAGACGCAGGCTTTGGCGAGCATCGTTTTACCCGTACCGGGCGGTCCATAAAAAGCGATATGATGACCGCCGGCGCAAGCGATTTCAAGCCCCCGTTTCGCGGTCGTTTGGCCCTCAATATCGTCGAAGTCGGGAGAAAAATCTTCGACTGTTGGCGCGTAGAGGACATGTTTTGTCGGAATTATTTCTTCACCGCCGATTTCTTTTCGCAAATCGGGGTCGAGATGTGTCGCAAGCTCGCGCAAGTTTCTTACACCGAATATTTTTATGTTCGGCACAATTGCTGCTTCCCCGACATTATCTATTGGCACGAAAATTTCCCTAAAACCTTTTTTCTTGGCGAAATCGACAAGTGGTAAGACGCCATTTATCGGCCGAATACCTCCGTCGAGGGCAAGTTCACCGAGAAACATTTTGTCCTTTGGTTCGAAGTCGATAAGTTCTTTCGAAAGCAAATAGCCGAGCGCCACGCCGACGTCGAAACTCGCACCCTCTTTTTTTAGGTCGGCGGGCGCGAGCGAAACGATGATTTTATGATTGTCGCTTTTCGGACTCGCGAAGCCGGAATTTTTTATCGCCGCGACGACTCGGTCTCTCGCTTCGTCGACGGCTTTGTCGCCGAGGCCAACGATGGAAAAAGAAAAAAGACCGCGCGAAATGTCGGTCTCGATATCGATGATGTGTGGCTCAAGGATGAAATTTTGCGCGCTGTGAACTTTTGAAAATGACATGTGAATTTATTTTTCCGCCGAAACCTAAATTCCCCGTTCTTTTTATTTTATTTTCGTATTTTTGTGCGTCATGCAGGTTCGGGCCGCCGGGTTGGCTTCGAGGCGGCCGACCTCTATCGGCTCTCCTGAGATTTCGCATATGCCGTAGACACCGCGTTTGATATTTTCCAGAGCGTGGAGGATTTCGGCGTATTCTATTTCCAAATCTTTGAGTATGGCGGTATTTGATTCGTAATTTTCCATATTGTCCGCAATGTCCGCATCGTCACTCGCGAGGACGTCGACGTCGGTGGCCTTTGATTCCCACTCGCCGGCGGCATTCTCTTTGTGACCTACGGTTTTGAGCTCCGTCTCGAGGCGTTTGAGCTCCTTTTTGAGGATTTTTTTGAAATGCGCGACATCAATGTCGTCGCGTTTTTGTTTTTTTGAAAATAAACTTATTAACATGCTAGGAAGTATATATTATCTCGTGACGTTTGTCGTATTGAGTTTCTCCACGATGGCGGACATTATCGAAGCATCGGTCGTAATGACGAGTTTTGTCGTGCCGACGAATGTATACAAGAGAAGCGGTGAGCTCGAAGCATCAAGGATTTCCCGAACGTCTTGATTGACTATCGTCGTGTCGCTCCACATTTCCTGACTTGTCGGCACAACGGTTTCTGTCGGGTGATCGATGGTAATAAATTGCCCGAAATCGTTTCGCATTGTTTTTTCCCATGCAAGCATGCCAGCGAAAGCGTTTTCAAAAGAAGAGATTCCGAGAACGATGAACGGGTGATCCGGGTCTGACACCACAAACCCGAGGGTGTACGTGCCGTCGAGAGAGAGACCCATTTCCGGCGGAATCGTTATACCGATATCGGAGAAGAAATCGCTCGATGTCGCCACGGCAATACCGTTTGCGCCCGTGGGAATGACGTTAACGGTCTCGCCCACAGGCATCGTGCTACTGTTTGAAAGTGCCGCGACGATCGATTGTATTGGGTTTTTTTCATCAAGTGGAACGGTTTTCGTACTGTCAACCGTGATAAGCGGCGAATAATAACTTTGTATTGCGGTATCTTGGAGTGTTTGTGAACCGACCGTCCAGAAATAGTAAACTCCGCCGATTACCGCCAAAGCGATAATGATAAAAACGACGGAAATCCACAAAAATTTGCGCGGAGACTTTTCTTGCGCATATACCATGGGATTTTTTTCTTTTTTCTTACTTTCGGCAACGGCAATATCGATGACGGACGTGTGGTTTCCTTCCACGGCTTCCTCGGCGTCACTCCGATAGGTGCGGATGGGTTTTATTGAATTGTTGATCGCCGTCGGTTTTTCCTGCACAGGTCTTTCTTGTATTGGTTGTCGTGGAATGGGCGTAAAGCCGTCATAAGAAGTGAAGCTTCCGTATTTTTTTTCTTCCGGCACGGAAATCGGCGTTTGGGCCTGAAATGTCGGCTTCGATAGTGGCGCTGATTCTAGTTTCGGTATTGGTGTCGGCGTGACTGGAACCGCGGGAATGGTTTTTGGTTCCACCGGAGTTTCTTGCGCGACCGGTTCCAGTGGTTTTGGTACGACGGGTTCAGGGGCGATTTTTTTTGGAGCGGCGGGTGTTGGCGTCTCGAGTGACGACGGTGCGGACGAGAAATCGTCCTCCCCTTCAATTTCAACACCCTCCGCTTTCATTGCGTCTTGTTCCGCGGCGGAAAGTCGCTCGGTTGGTTTGGTTTCGTTGTCCTCGTTTTCGTCCATATTCACAGTGTAATGCTCTAAAGAAAAAATTCAAATTATTTTCTTCGCGAGCCGCCGGATGACAGGAGGTATTTGCGGGGATTTTCGTCGAGGTCGAGAAAATCGTTGACCGCCTCCTTGAGTTTTGCCGAGGCCGATTTGCCGAAGGTAACGGCTTCCACTTGGCAGCCGTGCGTGTTTTGGAGATATTCGACAAGCGGCACGAAGTCGCCATCGCCGGTCACGAGAATAACCGCGTCCAATTTCGGCGCCATTTTGACCGCGTCCATGGCGAGCCCGACGTCCCAGTCGGCTTTTTTCGCCCCGCTTGAAAAGATTTGAAGGTCTTTCGTTTTGGTTTCGATACCCACTTTTGTGAGTGCCTCGAAAAAATTATTTTCGTCTCCGGATTCCGTCGAAATGACGTAGGCCATGGCGCGGATGAGCGACCGTTCGCCGAGCGCCTCTTTGACTACCGCTCCGAAATTGACTCGGGCATGATAGAGATTTTTTGCGCTATGGTAAAGATTTTGCGCGTCGATAAAAATCCCGACGCGTTGGGAAGAATGTTTGATTGCTGACATATACGTTAACTAAATAAAACCGTTTATTAAAAATGATTCTCGAAAGAACACAAACGAAAGACTGACTAAGTATAAAACAGAACTACTTTTTAAGCTCGAGCTTTTTCAAAAGCGCGCTGTAATTTTTCGGCTGATTTTTTGCCAAATATTTCAAATGTTTTTGGCGATTGGCGACCATGGAAAGAAGACCCCTGCGAGAGTGAATGTCTTTCTTATGGCCTTTCAAATGCGAGGCGAGTTCCTCGATTCTTTTGGTCAGAATGGCCACCTGAACCTCGGACGAGCCGGTATCGGCCGCGTGTTTGGCGACCTCTTTTATAGCTTTGGCTTTCTTTGTTTTCGAAATCATTGCCGGACAAGCGTAGCATACATAAGGAAGAAACGCAAGTGTGCTATAATATTGTGCGACACGCCTCGTCGGCGTGCGAATATGAAACTTTCAGAACTCAAACGCCGGTTTCTCGAATACACCGAGATAGAAAAAGGTCGTTCGCTCAAAACGATTGAAAATTACGACCGATACCTCACACGATTTTTCGGATTTTTGAAGTCCGAAGACCCAATCGACATTACAGACGAGACCGTTCGTGATTTTCGCCTTTACCTCAACCGTCAAAGCACCGGCAACAACCGCGCGACTGGTGACACGCTCAAGAAAAAAACCCAAAACTATTATTTGATAGCCTTGCGTTCATTTTTAAAATATTTGGCGAGACAAAATATCGCTTCCCTTCCATCAGACCGCATTGAACTTGCCAAAGTTTCCGACAGACAAATTGATTTCATCACAACCGACGAGCTTCGCCGGCTTCTCGACGCTCCAAACGGTTCCGATGTTAAGTCTCTTCGCGACAAAGCCATACTCGAGCTCTTTTTTTCGACGGGACTGCGCGTTGCCGAGCTTTGTTCTCTCACACGCGACGTAGATTTCTCCCGCGACGAGTTTTCTATCCGCGGCAAAGGCGAAAAAGTCCGCGTTGTATTCCTTTCCGATGATGCGAGAAAGGCCGTGAAAGCTTATTTGAGCAAACGTGATGACGTCGACGACGCTTTATTTGTCAAAGTTGCCATGGAGAAAAAATTCAAAGGCGAATCGATGCCGCTTTCTCGCCGCTCGGTGGAAAGAATCGTGAAATATTACGCGACAAAGGCCGGTATCGTGAGTAAAAAAGTCACGCCGCACGTCATCCGCCACTCTTTCGCTACGGATTTGCTTAGTAACGGCGCCGACATCCGCTCCGTCCAGACGCTTCTCGGTCATTCATCCATTACCACGACGCAGATTTACACTCACGTGACCGACAAACACCTCCGTGATGTCCACAGAAAGTTTCACGACAAAAAACCTTAACATTTGCTATTATTGAGACAGAAAGGAGGATCACACGATGATCTCTAGAAAAGAAAAGGTGGATGAAAACGAAAGTTCGGAGGATACCTTTCGGCGGATTGAAAAACAGTATGGCGGTTTGGGTTATTCCGTCGAACGGAATTTTTCCCAAACGCTTTTGACGGGAGACACTCTCGCCAAATCAACCCTCAAAAAAGGTTCGGAGCGACTCATACTAACCATGGTTCGCAAAGAAGATTCTCTCGACATCACGACGTCCCCCGATCGGTAAACGCCCGCAACTGTGTGCGGGCGTTTCCATTTACCCGCCTCGACTCGCGCTCGCTCGTCGACGCGAGGCGGGCTACAATAGACTCGTGAAAATAATTTCTTGGAACGTCAACGGTATTCGGGCGAACGTCACCAAAGGCGGTTTCGACTGGCTTGTCGCCGAAAACGCCGATATTTTTTGCGTGCAGGAGACGAAAGCCCATCCAGACCAGCTTCCGGAGAATGTGTTGCGTCCGCCGGGATATTTTTCTTACTTTGACCATTCAAAATTGCGCAAAGGTTATAGCGGCGTGGCTATTTGGACGAAGAAAGAGCCAACGAAAGTCGAGTACGGATTCGGGATTCCAAAATTAGACCAAGAAGGCAGGCAAATCACTTTCTTTTTTGAAGAAAAAAACCCGCTTACCGGCGAGGCGGGAAAAAAGCTGGCTTTCATAACTACATATTTTCCAAACGGCGGCGGCGGACCGGAAAGATTAAAATACAAACTCGAATATTACGACGAATTTCTGAAATATATTGAAAAAATTCGCAAATCCGGCTACTCAATTATTTTCTGTGGTGATGTAAACACAGCCCACACGGAAATCGACCTTGCTCGGCCGAAAGAAAACGAGGAAAACACCGGATTTTTGCCCATTGAGCGCGCGTGGATAGATAAAGTCATCGAGAAAGGTTACGTAGACATTTTTCGACATCTAAATCAAAACAAAACTGGAGCGTATTCGTATTGGGATATGAAAACTTATGCGCGCGAACGCAATGTCGGTTGGCGCATAGATTATTTTTTCGTATCAAAAGACCTTGTTCCGAAAGTAAAATCGGCAAAGATTCTCGATGGCGTTTTCGGTTCCGACCACTGCCCTATTTCTCTCGAGTTACTCCATTTATAGCCATTTCACAGGTTATCCACACCGTGTCCTTTACAAACGATTCTAAAGGACATACACTTTACCTCGGAAAGTGTCTTATTGATTTCCTCTCGAAATCAAGGGCACACGTTGCCCTTTGCACATTTTCCCTTTTTGACGCTTACCCATTAGCGTCTACGTCCGAAAGGACAGCCGTGAAATATCCCAAAGAGAGCCCAAGTTTCGCTCCTTGAACAGACCATATCATTCACATTTTAGGGTCCACTTCGAAGCGACGGCGCGGGCTCACTCTGGCGGTCTTTCACGAAGAAACCGCTCAACAAACTCTGTTTCGTTCGGGCGGTTTTTGTATTCTCAAAATAAAATAGAGCGAGCGGGTGTCATTTTTGAGCGCGTAAGTCTTAGCGAAGCGCACAAGCGAAAAAATGGCACCTGCGAGTGAATATTTTATTTTACCCCGTGTTTTCCTCGTATTTTGGCGATTTCCGTTTCCTCAATGTTTTCTTTTTTCTCTTTTGCCATCGTGCCGAGTTTTTTTAGATCCGATTCCGGGAGCTCCACAAGTTCTTTTGTACGATTTTCCAAATATTCCTGCGTATTCTTTTTCGGGTCGTCGAGGACTTCTTCAAGAAGCGCGGAAAGAACAAAGCCAATGACCGGTCCGGGGGGGACTTTTCCCACATCCATAATTTTCTTTCCGTCGATTTTGAGCATCGATACCGAAATAGGATCGCGCATCGCCTCCTCAACCATCGAATGATACTTGCGCAATCGATACGGACTCTCTTTCGGCCTTCCCGTGCCTATGCGGTCGGCGGCGCGGACATCCATAAGTTCCCAAATGTGCTCTTTGCCGACGTTTGCGACCATTCTGCGCACTGCGGAGAGTGTAATCGCTTCCGTGTCGGAGAAAAACATGTGCCAACGGACGAGTTGTGTTACGTTTTCTATTGTCTTTGTCGGAAATTTCATTCGTTCCATAATCGTCTTCGTCATTTTCGCTCCGATAACGTCGTGTCCGTAAAAAGTCCACTGTTTTGTTTTTTCTCCCCAGCGGCGACTGCGAGGTTTACCGATGTCGTGAAAGAGCGCCGCGAGACGGACCTCGAGCGTGAAGTTTTTCTTCGCCGCGTGCTCGAGCGTGCGCATAATGTGTTCGTAGACATCAAAGCTGTGGGCGGCGTTTTGTTCCATTCCCGCGCCTTCGAGAAGTTCCGGCAAAATGATTTCGAGAATGCCGCTGACTTTGAGGGTTTCAAATGCCGTCATCGGGTGCGGCGACATAATGATGCGGACAAATTCGTCACGAACGCGCTCGGCGGAAATATTCCTGAGTAGATTTCTGTGCTTATATAGAGCCGCGAAAGTGTCGTTCTCGATTGAGAACTCGAGTTCGGCGGACAACCGCACGGCGCGCAGTATCCGCAAAGCGTCCTCGGTAAATCTCTCGTCGGGATTCCCCACCGCGCGGATGATTCCCTGTTTCAAATCTTTGAGACCGCCGAAATTGTCGACGATTTCCGTCGCCCACTCGTTGCCTTTTTTTTCCGCAAGCGAAAGCGCCAAGGCGTTTACCGTAAAATCTCTACGGGACAAATCGTCGCTTAATTTTTTGCTCCAGACGACACTGTCGGGTCGGCGATTGTCGAAGTATCCGCTTTCCGTCCGATACGGAGTTATCTGAATAACCTTGAGCGACTCGTCTTCCGTTTCGGACACGACGCCAACCGTGCCGAAATCGTTCGTGTAAAAAGTGTTTTCAAACGACGCCATGATTTCTTCCGGCGTGGCGTTCGTCGTCACATCCCAATCGACGGGTTTTCGTCCGAGGAAAAGATCGCGTACGCATCCGCCGACAAGATACGCCTCAAAACCGGAGTCGGAAAGACGTTTCGTCGTTTTTGTCACCTCGTCCGGTATGGGAAAAAAAAGTCTCATTCGCCTATCATAATTCATTTGCAACTATTCCGAAACATTGGAGAAACGCCGACATTGGATTATTATGAGCATACGCGCCCGTAGTGAAATGGATATCACACCGGTCTTCGGAACCGATATTGGGGGTTCAAGTCCCTCCGGGCGCACAAATAGCATTTGGTTTTTTCCGCATCTTCGATTAGAATTGTTTTCACGCGGGTATCGTTTAGTGGTAGGACACGTCCTTGCCAAGGATGAGGTGGGAGTTCGATTCTCCCTACCCGCACCTTCCTGAAATCGGCGGATTTCCGAATTCCCTGCCCTGTTTATATTTCTGTGGATAAGACTGTGGATTAGGTGTAAAAGACATTTGTTTTCAAAGACATTTGTCCTATAAACACGTAGAAATAAGGAACAAGTGTTTCTTTAGAAACACATTTCACGTGAAACATACAAAATGAAGATATTTACTTCAGAAACGCAGAAAATAGGCGAGATTGGAGAGGAAATTGGTTGTAAATACTTGATAAATAAGGGTTTCACGATAATCGAACGCAATTTCACGAGAAAAGCCGGAGAAATAGACATTGTCGCAAGAAAAGGCAATGAAATTGACTTTTTTGAGGTAAAGACTGTTTCGTATGAAACGTATGGAAATCATGTTTCACACGAAACGTTTCGACCAGAGGAGAATATGACGTTTGCGAAAATGAGGAAGCTTTCTCGGATAACCCAGATTTTCTTCGCGTCACGACCGGAATTCAGGGATATGGATTTTTTCTGGAATGTTTTGGCAATCGAACTCGATCAGACGACACGAAAAGCGCATGTGAGAATGGTCGAAAAAGTAAATATTACGGAGTAGCCCGCCTCCACTAAAGTTTTGGCGAGGCAAGTGTGTTAGTATGGGTTTCACGGGGCGTAGTATAGCGGTAGTATTCATGATTTGGGATCATGCGGCCCGGGTTCGATTCCCGGCGCCCCGAAAAATGGTAAAGGACACGAAAAAATTCCAAAAAAAGGTCGAAAATTTCGTCTGCGAGCATTGCGGAAGGGAAGTCGTGGGCAATGGTTACACAAATCACTGTCCGCATTGCCTCTGGTCGAAGCACGTGGACAAAAATCCCGGTGACCGCGCGGAAAAATGCGGCGGAATGATGAAACCGATTTCGGTAATCAAAACGAAGGGCGATTTTTCCATAATTCATCAGTGCGTGAAGTGCGGATTCGAAAAGAAAAATAAATTAGCGCCGGAAGACGATTTCGCTGAAGTGATTCGTTTGTCGAAAGGGGAGAGCGAATAGGGTTTGACATATTTGAATATAATGATAGTTTGCGAATAGGTCGATTTTTAAAAAATCCTATGAAAAAACTATCAAAACGCTCCGACTTTGATCGGAGATGTAAATCGTTTCAGGTTCACACATGGCTCTTGCTACAATCTTCGTTCTTTGCGGCTCTTGCGAGTATAATCTGGTACAAAGCTCGCGAGAGAGGTCTTCATTTCCCAAAGAGTGAGGAAACATCGGTCATCGGGGCAGGGGTTGTGATCGGCTTGCCTTACGGCGTCAATCTCGGCTTCATCTTGTCCGCCGCATATGATCGATTCCAAAAGGTCGTCGAGGCTGTCTTGAAAAAAGACAAAAGAGTCTTTCTCCTCAATCGGGACAACCGGTTTCCGATCATGCTCTACCTTGTGTTGGCCAGCCCAGCGCTGCTTCTCATTGGAATAACTGCTAGCCTGGAGTACGAGTCTACGGTCGCTGGTCTTACTTCCACGTTTGGAGTATCTTTCATTCTCGCTCTCTACTGGATAGTCATTGCCAGGCTGCAGAATCCTCTCAAAAGCGAATGGATCGTGGAACGGACACCCCAAGACTGGATCGATGAGGATATCGATACATACTTCAAGCTCGGTGAAGAGAACGGGCAACGTACAAGGACTCCTGAGGCCTACCGCTTTTAAACGGCAGGCCTTTTTGTTTAAAAATTATCAGAAATCGGTATTTGTGATAGAGTAATTTTCGTTCGCGGGATTAGTTAAATGGCATAACAAGAGTTTTCCAAACTCTGGTCGGGAGTTCGATTCTCCCATCCCGCACAATCGACCGACTTTATCGCAAAGGGTATACTTTGGATATGAAACATAGAACATACAACGAAGCGCCGGGAGCGATGGCGCTTTTCGCGAACACAAAACTCTCTTGGTTTTGGCTCATTGTCCGACTCTATGTCGGCTATGAGTGGGTCAGCGCCGCGTGGGAGAAGGTCACAAGCGTCGCGTGGACGGGAAGTGGTGCCGGAACGGCGCTTGCGGGATTTGTAAACGGCGCTCTCGGCAAGACGAGCGGCGCAAATCCGGATGTCCAGAGCTGGTATGCGATATTTCTGAAATCAACAATCCTCACGCATCCCGTCGTTTGGTCGTATGTCATCTCGTACGGAGAATTTCTCGTCGGTGTCGCCCTTATCATCGGCGCCTTTACCGGCATTGCGGCGTTCTTCGGACTTTTCATGAACCTCAACTATCTTCTCGCGGGCACGGTAAGCATCAATCCGATACTTTTCACTCTCGCTATCGGTCTCATCCTCGCCTGGCGCGTCGCGGGCTATCTCGGCGTAGATTATTGGCTTCTCCCGTGGTGCGGAACTCCATGGCAACCAGGGGATTTGTTTGAGCATGGGAAGAAATGATTCTTAATATTTCATGGCTGCATTAAAAAACCTCGCTAACTTCAAATCAGTTAAGAATTTTGGAAAAGAAATTCTTGATACATACACACTGGTAAATGCTTTTAATGCTCAAGCGGTAACCACTAGTGAGTTTTTAACTTTTACTAAAGCGAAAGATAAACCAGACTACCAAAAATTTAAACACCTTCTTGAAATCGACAGTAAGCAGACTGAAAAGTTGTATGAACTTGGTTTTATAGCACTTTTTGCGAATTTTGAGTGTTTTATGTTTGAATTTCTGAAAGAATTGTTTAAAAAATACCCCACTTCGTTCAAGTCAGAGAAAATAATAAAATTTGAAGACATTAAAGATTTTAAGGATGTAATTGATATTAAAGACTATTTCATTGATTCATTTGCTATTGAAAAGTCTTATGAAATAGATACGTGGAAAATTTTTTTGAGTCAAAAATTTGGAATTAAGATATTTGCAAATAAGAAAGATTTTGAACGCCTAAAGCTATTAAATTTTTTGAGAAATTTGATTCTTCATTCTGGAAGTAAAACAAATTCAAAATTTAGGAACGACCTCAAACCTTTTTTGAAGTCACCAGTTCCTCTAGGAGAAAGGTTTTCTTTGAGTAGAGAAAAATACTTTGGAAGATTATATGTAATCTTAAAATTACTGATAACAAACCTTGAGAAGAATTAGCGCTACCCAATAATTAAACCCCCACAAGTTCCATCTCACCAGTCGGACTAATCGTAAAATAAAAAAGAAGAGTTCCGAAATTGCACAAGGCAATCGCGGAACTCTACGAATCTAGCGAACGGAAGACGGGGTAAATTCCCTCAGTATTCCGTTTTTGGCTCGTCTGCTACTTTCGCGTCCCTTTAACCAAGCTGTGATGTGAATGGCTATGCGGAACGTGCTGGAGTGGCAAGCGGCCGAAACAAAGATTGTTTTCATTTGAGCTTCCCGCTAATAGTATCACATTATATATTTCTTGTCAATGGTAGTTTCTATTCTACACCCCCCCCCACAAGTTCCGTCTTATTTCTTCAACGCGTAAATATCTTTTAGAATTTCCACTCCGTGATGAGCGGGGTCGACTTTTGGATAGACTTTGGCAATCATTCCGTCGGGACCAATGAGGTATGAGATTCTTTTGTTGAAAGGAAAACCGCTCGCGCCGTATGCCGTGATGACTTCTTTCGTCGGGTCGGCAAGGAGGGTAAAGGGAAGTCCGTATTTTTCCGCGAATTGTCTGTGACTTGCGACGGAGTCGGCGGAAATGCCGAAAACTTTGACGCCGTTACTTTCAAAATCTTTGTAGGCGTCGCGAATGGCGCACGCTTCCGCCGTGCAGCCCGGCGTATCGTCCTTCGGATAGAAATAGACGAGCACGTAGCCGCCTTTGTGGTCGGAAAGCGAGTGGACTTTGGCGTCTTGGTCGGAGAGTTTGAAATCGGGCGCGAGGGTTTTGATTTCTAGCATATGTGTATTATACAAAAGACGGACGACGGAAGTGTGTATTACACTAGACCGCCACGAGTTCCGTCTCGCCGGTCTGGCTAATCGCTACGAAGTTTGACGGATGGTCGCAAAACGAGCCGGTATTGATGAAAAGAATACCGCTTTTCATTTCCATATGCGGAATATGGGTGTGAGAACAGATGACGACGTTTGCGCCATCAGAGGCACCGCGCTTGAGGGCCAATCGTTCTTGGCGGCGGGGGACGCCCAATACTTTTTTCGTAATCATTTTCGCCACGACGGGACCTTTTTGCTTTTTGCCGCCGATTTTTTGTATTAAATAGTAGAGACGACCGAACATATCGCTCGTGGAAGGAAAATATTTAACGAACATATCGAATTCGTCGCCGTGAAGACAGAGAAATCTGTTGTCTCCGAGAGTGAAGGCGTATTCGTCGAGAAGCTCGATGCCGATATCGCGCGCCAGAATGTCCAATTTGCGTCCGTGATTGCCGCCGACGAGAAGCACGCGGTGCCGATGGGTGATTTTCTCCAAAAGGTGAAGTATTTCGAAATCTTTCCCGGTCAATTTGTCCGTGTCGTTGCTGTCGAAAAGGTCGCCGTTTATGACGAGCGTGTGAAATTGGTTCCTGCGCAGGACTTCAATGACTTTGTCCCTGCGACAGACGCGTGAGCCGAGATGAAGATCGCTTATGACGAGCGTGTGGCATTTCATAGTAGGCAAATAGTATAACAAAACATATTTTATTTTTCAGAATTCAACCTTTTTGCTTCGATCCAAGAAAGCTCGTATATTTTCTTCATTGCATCGGCTATTTCTTCGCTCTCAATAATGATTCCGAGCTTCTCACGCCATGAAGCAATCATCACTTTATTGTCGTAGATGTTTATTTCCGGAGAAAAGTAATATTTGTCGGCCGGAACAAAAGCGATTTCGCGTTTTTCTTCTTCATCATGCATTTTTCTTTCTTTTCCGATGTCTGTTTCAGGAACAATCGCGCGAATGGAGATATTTTTCTTGGCTCGGCGTTTGTAATACGCCGGAAAATAATTTGGAAGAGCTTTGTGCATGTCGTCGACAGTCGCGTAGGCGCGGATTGGTTCGGAACTTGTGAGCGTATCTTCATAAACATGTTCTAATCCATCGGTGCCTTCGTAAAAACGGATCTTTGGTCTGTTGTCGACGGTATATAGAAGCGTAAGCTCCGGCAAAATCTCTTCTGATTTCTTTATATGCTCGTTTGTCTCCGATAGTTTCCTTTTCAAATACTCTGTGATGGCCGTCGGTGGCTCGGCGGCGTATTCTTGTCTCGGCTCTTTGCCGGAAACGCTCACCAGTTTTTTGTTTACGAGCGATCCGAGGATATCGTATCCGGTTGTCCTGTTGATTCCGGCGTTTAAAGAGATTTTGGTCACAGTGCTCTTGCCGAGCTCGAGAAGGGAAATGTAAACACCCGCTTCTTTCTCGCTCAAGCCGAAAGATTGCAGTTGGATTTTTAATTGCTCATATTTTTCTGCCATAAAGAAAGTATATACCCAAAAGCCTATTTGTGTCAATCTTTTTCCACAAAATATTGGCTATACACATAAATATATTGATAAATATAGACTTTATTCGGTTTTAAATGACGATTGTAATTGACAATAGATATAAAACATGCTATTATTATCTCAGAGCATCGAAAAAGTAGGGCATTAAGCCGATCCTGCCAACGCAGGGTGTAGGGGGTTAAAACAACCTGCTACTACTTACAGATGAACCAGATCTATGAAAATCCTAATCGTTGAAGATAATGCTACTGAACTCGCCCGTGCCGTCAAAATTGCTATCGAAATGGGAATTGAGGTGGTCACCGCAACTGACGCTCATACCGGCAGTCGCCTAGCGACACAGACCAATTGGAATGGCGGGGAAGCAACTTTTACTCCACTCGTTGATGGAGTTATCACTGACATCTTCATGCCCCTGTATACGGGCGATGAAGATCATGGTCACTCTGACAATCCATGCGGAATCATGGTTCAAGCGGCTGCTCAGGCTGGTGGTATTCCCTGCATCTTTTGCACAGGAGGTTACCACCATGGTCCAAAGTTTCAGTGGATACAAAACCTCTGCACTTATGTCCAATGTGGAATGATCGACAGTGGCCGTAGTAAAGAAATGGATGCTCCGAAAAAGTGGAAAGATGCACTTGAGGCCATGAAGCACTGGATCGAGCGCAAGGCAAAGACGGTATGACCTAAAAAGGTTACACATTATCTTTCAAAATGTTTATGGTCGGGAGCGCCATTGTAAATGCTCCCTGTTATCGAGATGCGTATCTCGACTGATGATTCCGAAAGGATGAAAACAGCAGTTCTTCACAATCAAAAACAAAGGAAACCAAATGAATGCGACGATTGATACGCTGGCAGATAAAGACATCCATACTCTCATGCGTCCATGGTTAATTTATTATCCACATGACGACTATCTCGATCAAGTTCCTGTGCTTGCGGAGATAGATGGGATGGAACTATGCGTAATTTCAGGTTACGCACTGGTTGGAGACTGTGGTTGGGATGGCGGAAAATGCGGAAGAACTGTTCGGATTGTGTGCGAGAAAGCACTCTCTCTGGGTTTCTCCTTCTGCACGTTGGAAATCGCAAGGAAGCTCACGGAAAAAATCGGAGCAACACCGCGGACACATCCACTGCATGATGAATCCTTCTGGATTCCAACACAACCCATCAATTCCACAGAAAGCTATCTTGACATATATCTTTCGTGGACTAATTGTTCAGGCAATCTGCGTCTTTCCGATTACGGCAGGCACGCATTTGCGGACGATAAAGAGGGTTTTGGTCTGGAACACTGGATCTTCATTAAACCTCGCAAGCAGGAACGGCAGTAGGTCTGCCAAACGCTTTGGAGAATAGCGTCAAACTCCAACCTCGCACAGAAATGTGCGGGGTTTTTGTTTACACAAAACAAAAAGCCGCCGCAGAGCGGAGGCTTAGTAAATAGCTCGAGGATTCTCAAGTCCTCGTCCAACGAAGTGCCGGTAATGCCCAGTCTGGACGCAGTTCCGTGTAGAATTTTTCGTCTTTATCAAACAGAGCCTCGACAGCCTTTCCGAAAGCCTCCTCGGCATCGGGAGCGAGTATTCTATTTTGTGGCGTGCTTTCCTTTGACAGAAGCGCGACGGTCCTAATTCCGATGTCTACGACATTAGCTCTGCGTCCGATGATTTTTTCCTCACGACCATCTCGGGTCACGAATGTCTCAACAGCGTTAGTTGTCCGGATGGTGTGCGCCAACACTGCACTGTCAAAAGCCTTCTTGGTTTCCATGGTTCTACGGGTTGATATTTCTGTTCAGGTTTTCTGAAAAAGATACTACTCGTAAGTTATTTAAATGCAAGACAAAGCAAAAACCGCCCGAAAGCGGTTTTTGGACTATTTGTGCCACATCAGAATGCGGCGTAAATAAATCAGAATTTATTTAACGGCGTCTTTCAATGCCTTTGCGGCGCGGAATTTCGGAACCTTCATAGCCGGGACCGAAATGGCTTCGCCTGTGCGGGGATTTCGAGCCATACGAGCCTTTCTCGTCTTGACCGAGAAAATACCGAGGCCGGCGACCGAAACCTCTTCGCCCTTCTTGAGAGAAGCGACGATTGAGTCAAAAACCTTGTCTACAACCTGTTCTGCCTGAACTTTGGTCGTATTAAGAACGCCATGAACGGCGTCAACGATTGCTGCTTTGTTCATAATTTAAATTAATAACTAATAAATAATGCCTGCCGATAAGTATATACCCCGTATTTTATCGCGCAAACCTGGTAGTGAGCCCTGTCTACTACCGGGCAAACTCGACAATTCTCTGCTCTCTGATGATGTGGACTTTGATTTCGCCGGGGTATTTGAGGTCTTGTTCGATCTTGAGGGCGATATTTCGAGCCATATCTTTGGCCTCGATGTCGGTAATCTCGTCGGGCTTCACGAAAATGCGGATTTCACGGCCAGCTTGGAGCGCGTATGCCTTTTCGACGCCCTTAAATCCGGTGGCAATGGCTTCAAGGTCGCTTAATCGCTTGATATAGTTCTCGACCGAGTCGCGGCGAGCGCCTGGGCGCGAGCCGCTAATCACGTCGGCGACTTGGACGATGATGGATTCTATCGTTTCAAACGGATATTCCTCGTGGTGCGCCTGCATTGCCTTGATGACCGCTTCGTCCGTGCCGAATTTCTGGAGAATTCGGCGGCCGATTTCGACGTGCGTGCCTTGGACTTCGTGGTCGAGAGCTTTTCCGATGTCGTGGACGAGAGCGCCCGCTTTGGCTATCGAAACATTGGCGCCCATTTCTTCGGCGATCATTCCCGCAATGTGCGTCATTTCGACGGAATGCTGAAGAACATTTTGACCGTAGCTCGTGCGGAAATAAAGGCGTCCGAGAATCGAAATGATGCGCGGATCGAGGTTGAGGACACCCGTTTCAAACGTCGCTTGTTCGCCTTTCTCTTTGATTATTTTATTGACGTCTTCTTTGGCCTCCTCGACAAGCTTTTCTATCTTTGCCTGCTGAATGCGACCGTCGACAATGAGTTTCTCGAGGGCGACTTTTGCCACGGCGCGGCGGACGGGGTCGAAAGAGGAAATGGTGATGGCGCCCGGCGTGTCGTCGACGATGACCTCGACGCCGGTCATGCGCTCAAAGGCTTTGATATTGCGGCCTTCCTTACCGATAATCTTGCCTTTGACTTCGTCGGACGGGATGGAAACGGTCGTGGAGAAAATATCCGACGCGACCGAAGAGGCGAGACGCTGAATGGCCGTCGCCAAGATATCTTTTGCCCGATTGTCGAACTTTTCTTTGCCGCCGGCTTCGAGTTTGGCGAACCTGACTGCCAAATCCTCTTCGTATTTGCGCTCGGCGGCTTTGACGAGCTCTTCTTTGGCCTCGCTTTCGGTCATCTGCGCCGTTTTCTCGAGAGCTGCGGCGCGTTCGGTCAAAAGGACGAGAGCTTTTTCTTCCTGATCGGAAAGTTTTGCCGCGCGACCTTTCAGATTTTCGATTTCGGAGTCAACGTCACTCTGGCGCTTGTCCAAACTATCCTCGCGCTTGATGAGACGCTCTTCGGTCGCTTTGATTTTGTCTTCTTTTTCTTTCGTTTCATGACGCGATTCGGCAATCATGTCCGCGGCCTTGTGTTCGGCTTCAAGAATGATTTTCTTTGACGCGCTTTCGGCGGTGAGCTTGGCTTCTTTGAGCTCGAGCTCGATGGAACGCTTCTTGCCGAGAGCTGTGATGAAGCGCAGATAATAACCAAGCACGACTCCAACAACGCCTGCGGCGCTTGCGAGCATTATGACTTCTTTTAATGACATGTGTTAAGGCGATTTCGCCCCTACCGTGCTTTTATTCGAGTTTGAGACCGGCCGAGTTGGAATTATTAGACATCCATTGAATTTGAAAGCTTTTAAAGTAAAGTTGAAATCGGAAAATTAAATTGAGTAACGGCTATATTCTATTTCTGCCCAAGGATTTTGTCAATGATGCCGTATTTTTTGGCTTCGTCGGCGGACATAAAGAAGTCGCGTTCCACGTCGCGCTCGATTTCGGCGAGAGGTTTGCCGCAGTTTTCGGCGAGCATTTTATTCAATCGGTCTTTGGTTTTCAAAATATGTTTCGCGGTGATGGCGATGTCGGTCGCTTGGCCCTCAACACCACCGAGCGGTTGGTGAATCATCACTTCGGCGTTAGGCAAAGCGAAACGTTTACCCTTTTTGCCGGCGGAAAGAATCATCGCGGCGCCGGAGGCGGCTATGCCGACACAGACGGTCGAAACATCGTTACTTATGTGGTTCATCGTGTCTATGATTGCCAAAGTCGAAGTCACCGAGCCGCCCGGAGAGTTTACATAAAGAGAAATATCCTTTTTCGAGTTTTCGGATTGGAGAAAAAGGAGCTGGGCAATGATGATATTTGCCGTGTGGTCGTCGATGGGACCGCCGAGAAAAATGATACTGTCTTTGAGTAAACGCGAATAAATATCGTAGGCTCGTTCGCCCATATTCGTCTTCTCGATGACCGTGGGAATTAGGATTGACATAAAAAGACTATATAATATCTCACATGAAACTGCAAAGATTTTTTGTGAAAAACAAAGCCCAAGTCGGCGCCGACCTCGTCGTCGCCGATCCCGCGCTCTCGCATCAGCTCGCGAAGGTCTTCAGAATGAAAACGGGGGACAGCGTCCTACTTTTTGATGGCGATGGATTCGAGTACGTTTCGACCATAGCTTCTCTTCGAAAAGACGGAGCAGTTTTTCATATCGAAAAAAGCTCAGAGTCCATAACTTTACCGAAAGTTTCTCTGCATTTGTATCCGGCACTCATAAAAAAAGACAAACTTGAATGGGTTTTGCAAAAATGCACGGAGCTTGGAGTGAAAAGTTTTCATCCAATAATCGCCGAGCGGAGCGAAAAACTTGGTTTTGATTTGAAGCGTGAAGAAAAAATAGTCAAAGAAGCCGCGGAGCAGTCCGGATGGGGAAGAGTACCGGAAATTTTCTCTCCGGAAAAATTGGAAACGGCAATCGCTCAAGCGGAAAATCCATTAGTGCTCGATAGTTCCGTCGGAGCGTCGGAGTGGAGCAGTTTCTTCACTCGAAAACTCGCTTCGCTCAAACATTCTCCTTCAGAAACTGCTCCACGTCCTCCTTCCGACTTTTCAATATTCATCGGACCAGAAGGCGGATGGAGCGAAAACGAAAAAGAATATTTTCTGGCGAGAGGAATTCCCGTCGTGTCGCTTGGCGAGCAAACGCTGCGCGCCGAAACTGCGTCGGTCGCCGTTTCGGCTTTACTTTTGTTTCTCTAGAAATTCAAACACCGCTTGGTTTTGAAGGACGTGCTCAAAATACGTCCGAGCGCGTTCGATATCGATGTCTTTATGGTGCTCTTGTATATGCGCAACTTCTTCCGAAACCTTCTTCGGGTCGGCGGAAATCTTTTCCGTCTCGGCGACGTATTCGATGGCGAGATCAAGAATCGCGCGCTTTTTCGCGGCTTCGTTCCAATCTTTTTTCATCTCCACTTCGGTTTTTTTGAGATGTTTCAGATAGTCTGCCCAGGAAATACCCATCCGTGAAACGTCGTTTTTCATTTCGGAAATCATTCGTTCAAGCTCGCTTTCGACGATAACGTCGGGGATTTCAATCGAGACTCCGGAGGTCAGCGCGTCGATGAGAGCCAGACGTCTCTTTTCGTTTTCTTTTTGTTCTTTTTCCGCGAGCATTTGTTCGCGAAGTTTCTTTTTGAAATCGTCTGCCGAAGAAAATTCGCCGAATTTTTTCACGAGTTCGTCGGTAAGCTCAGGTGTTTTTTCGAGCTTCATTGCCTGCGCGTAATTTTTCAAAACGGTCTCGAGGGTTTCGGCGAATTCTTTGTCGATCACCTCGATTTTGGATTTTTCTTTTTTGTTTTCTTTGGCGGCAATCGATTTGTAATCGAGACTTTTTATTTCCGGCACAACAGCGGTCATCAGTTTGAATCCCAATGGATTACCCTCGGCGATTTTAGTGATGACGATTTCCGGTCTGCCGATAGCGTCTATTTTCTCCGCGTCGATGATATGTCCGTAGGCGTGAGAAATCGCCGAACGGGCGGCGTCTTGCAAAATGACGTCCATACCGATTTTGTCTTTGACCAGTTTTTCCGGAGCCGTGCCCTTGCGAAAACCTTTTACTTCAAATTCGCGCACGGCCTCCGCGAGCGCGTCCTTGACCTCTGCGGCGAATTCATCAGCCGGAATTTCCGACTCGATTTCTATTTTGCTTCCGGCGAGTTTCTTGACGGAAGCTTTATAGGAGTGATTGTGAGCCATCATTAGTATCCCGTCGTTGACGTGGCGCTACTCGTGGTCGCGGTGACGTTCGTTGTTTGCGGCTGTGTCGGATTTTGGTTTGCCATTTTGCCGCCCCAATAATAGAGAGCTCCGATAACGACAATAACGACGATGATAATGATTCCAATCGTCGCACCGAAAGATTTTTCCTGCGGTGCCGGGTTCTGGTTTTGTTCTTGGGGATTCATAATGATTGTTACGTAATAATGTTAATGACTTTCCGTAGTGTAGAAAATTCGGGAAATTTTGTCGAGAGGATTATTCGGCCCTAGGAACATCCGTGGGTGCCGCTCCGGGTTCGACGATGTCGCCGCCGAGAGCTTTGCCGCCTACTCCGCGGATATCTATTTTCCAGCCGGTGAGTTTGGCCGCGAGGCGGACATTTTGACCGCCGCGACCGATAGCGAGCGATTGCTCATCGTCGGAAACTTCCACGACCGCCGTTTTCGTCGGCTCGTCGATCACGACCTTGAGAACTTTCGCCGGAGACAATGCGTCTTCGATGAATTTCTTAGGGTCGGCGTTCCATTCGATGATGTCTATTTTTTCTCCGTGGAGTTCGCTCATAACCGTCGAGACGCGCACGCCGCGACCGCCGACGAGTGAGCCGACCGGGTCGACGTGTTCGTCGGTCGAGACGGCGGCGATTTTCGAACGGCTGCCGGCTTCGCGAGCGACGGCTTTGACGACGACGGTGCCATTCGCCACTTCCGGCGATTCTATTTCAAAAAGTTTTTCGAGGAATTTCGGGTGCGAACGCGAGAGGCGCAGAAACACTCCGCGAGGATTTTCTTCCACGCGATAGAGGTAGGCGCGGATGCGTTCGCCTTGGCGGAAATGTTCCCCGCGGATTTGTTCTTCGAAGGGAAGGACACCTACCGCTCGGCCCATATTGATGAATACCGTGCCTCGCTCGATGCGTTCGACAGAACCGGAAACGATATCGCCTTCGCGTTTGCCGTATTCGCCGAGGACCGACGTGCGTTCCGCCTCGCGGATTTTCTGAATGATGACTTGCTTTGCCGTCTGAGCGGCGATGCGACCGAAGTCGCTTTTGATTTCGAGAGGGAAGACGACCTCTTCGTCGAGCTTGGCGTCTTTTTTTATCATCCGAGCGTCTTCGAGAAGAATATGTTTCTCCGGATTGTAACGTTCGCGCTCGTCGCCAATGGCGAGTTCCGGCATCTCATCGTCTTCTCCGATGACGATGACTTTTGAATCGTCAACGACGACTTTGACTTGGTAGAATTCCGTCGCGCCGGTGGTCAAATCGAAAGTGGCGCGGATGATTTGACCGCGTTTGCCGTATTCTTTTTTGTACGCGGTGGCGAGGGCCGCTTCGATGGCTTCGATTATTTTCTCTTTCGGTATGCCGCGCTCTTCTTCGAGCTGGCCGAGCACCGAATGAATCGTTTTGAGGTCGAACAACATATATGGATTGTTTATTAATAAAAGAAGTCCGCCGCGAGGCGAACTTATGACAAAAAGAGCCTAGCATAAGCACCATATGAAAGTCAAATGAGGACACCTTTTAGAGCAGTTGACAAGTGCACAGGTATTGTGGTAAGATACGGGTGATAGTTCATTGTAAATTTGTCAGTCAACAATGTAAAGTAAACAACTCAAATGAAAGGAGTGCACAAAAATGCATCTCAACAACAGACTAGTTATTCGAGTTCTTGTTGCGGCATTCGTCGCACTCGGACTCTTTGTCAGAAGTATAAACGCGGACCCGAAGAGCGACCAACAGCTTCAGGCGTTTCGCGAAGGCAAGACAATCAAATTGCCGCCATTTATGGTTACGGAGGAAAACGCACAGAAGGGGGCGAGACCGTGGGTGTATTTATCCACGCCAGGCCTTGAGGTACTCTCGAAGTGCAACGACGGGACAACGTTGTGGTTTGCGGAACAGTACATACAACGGCAGAAGGAACTAGAAGAAATTCTGCCGTCGAGTCTGCAGTTCGAGCACCCAGTTCCAACAGCGATCATTCTGATTACTCCAGATATGGAGAAGACGATGAGTAGCGAAGTCTTAAAGATTATGGAATCTCAAGACGGGGAACGGAGTTCTCGTGTAACAGCAGGTGGAAGGGAAACTTCCTTCTATGCAATGGTCCCGCAGGTAAACTTCACGGATTCGGAATCCACCGCAACGATGCTCGAACAAGCGGACAATGACCATAGGGCCATCAGCCTAACCACGGAATACGTGCTTAACGCGCTCCAAAGGCGGACCCCGTCGCTTCCTTACTGGTTCCAGTCGAACATGTTTTCTTTCTACCAGCAGATTCGCTGGTCTGATAGGGACGCGTTGGCGATTCCATCGGTATATTGGCCAACGGTTAGGGTCTATGTAACGGCTGGAACCCCGAACCCAAAGGGTTACAAGGTACTCAAGGATGACAGTGATAAACTGTACAGAAACGAACCGGTGCCACTCATACCTATTAGGAACTTCCTTGCCGGACCGTTCGGTGGGGAGCAACCGGGATCGCAGTACCAGCTAGATCTGTGGCATTACGAAGGTTCTCTTTTCTTGTATTGGGTATTTGCAGACGAGACTCACGCGCGCCGCAAGGCACTGTGGGATTTCGTCGACAAATCATCGCACGAACTCTCCTCCGAAGCGCTGTTTCAACAGTGTTTCGGTATGAATTTCGCCGATATGACCAAAGAGCTTTCGGATTATCTGCCCCAGGCACAGAAGGCACCACTCAATCTGTTGAAGGTTGATTCGGTCGCGATTCCGGGTCTGCATTTAATAAATGCAGACCCGGTCACCCGCGCTCGGATTCAGGGCGACTTTGTTCTTAAGGAGATGAGATATATGGCCAAGGGTCCTCTAATCTCATATGTACCGTTATACGCCGCCAAGGCAGAGACCATTCTGCTTAAGCCGTATCGTGACGGCTCCCATGATCCGGCGCTCATGTCGGTCATCGGTCTATACTACGCATATACTGGCAAAGATGATGAGGCTTCAGCGTTTCTTCAAGAAGCGGTCAAGTCCCACGTAGTAGTAAGGCCAAGCGTCTATGGCGAACTGGCGCGTATCCAAAAGACCGCACTCAGTCAATCGACGACTGGCAAAGGATTCACGTCTGACCAATAGTGTTAGTTTCAGTTTTCGAGGGCCAGGAACGCACACGCGTCCTGGCCCTTTTTCTTTTAATATTGTCTGTTATACTTTGGGTATGAACTTGAGACGCTCCTTTTTGTGTTTTACGTTTTCTTTTCTCTCGCTCACTTCTTTTCATTCGGTTTTGGCGGCTTCTACTCCCATCGCTTCGACTGGTGTCCCGTCTTCGTCAGCCACGACGACTAACATTATTTTTCCTCCAACCTGTTTTCTTTCGAATTCTCTGGTTCGAGCAAGCTTTCTTTCCACTAATACAAAAGTTTCTGCCGGAAGCGACGTGACTCTCGCCGGCACAATCGACAACCTCAACAGCTATCCGATTTCAGATTTGACTCTCGTCGCTCGCGTCGTCAAACTCCAAAAGAGGGCGGGCTCTCCGTATGACACGGCGACGGACACGGTCGACCGCGTCGTCCCTCTCACGGGAATATATTTAAATTCCAAAGCCACCGCTTCGTTCTCGTTTACCTATCACGTGCCGTCGGACCTTCCGACCGGACCGTATCGCGTTGACCTATTTCTAAACGGTTCCGACCAATTCGCAATCGGAGGCAATGAATATCTCGATGCTCCGCTTACCACATATCCTTTGGCTGTCACCGGAAAAACGACGCAAACTTCTTTCTTCGACCTTTCGACGCTCAAAGTGAACGGCATCGCTCCGACGGCGCAAATGCTTTCGACCATTTCCGTCCCCACCGCGACGACATCCGTCTCGGTCATGAATATATACGGCGTGCCCCGAAGCGCGAGCGTCACATGGTCTCTCTACAGCGGTAATTTCATAAATCCCTCGGCTCTCGTCACGAGCAAAACCGACACACTCCATCTTTCGCCCGGTACAAAAAATACCGTTTCGTTCGCCTACGCGAATTTCGTCCACGCCAAGTATCTTCTTGTGGGAAAAATTCAAGACGGGACCAAAAATTCTCTCTTTTCTCTCCGTATCGGCAGGAGCGATGTCGTCGAACCAAACGCTCGCTCGCTTTATCTCTCAAGCTTTCCTCTTTTGGTCGGAACAGCGAGTATTGCTGGGTGCCTCACTCAAAATTATTCAAACATCGTCGCTACGACGACAGTCAATATCGCTTTAACCGCCGCAAGCGGCGCGTCTCTATGGTCGGGAAGTTTTCAAGAAGGCAATTTCTCGTCGTATCCGTTCCAAATGCATTTTGTCCCGGCATCAAACCTCCTTCAATCAATGACGCTCTCCGTAAATACCGTTGACCAGTCGGGAAAAATTCTCTCTTCTTCGTCGGTCTCCTATATGTGTGACCCCATAAGATGCGCGGGTTTGAAAGCGTCTTCAAGCTCGGACATACTCACGTATGTGTATGTAATTGTTGGCATACTTGTTGTCCTACTTATTCTCCTTATTGCGTTGAAGAAGAAAAAGATTCCACCGCAAAATAGTCCTAATATCGGAAATATATGAGTAAAAAATATTTACAATTAACAATATTTCTTTTTTCCGTAATTTTTTTATCATCTTTTCATTTAGTTTTTTCTCAAGACCTAAATTGGGGTGGTTTTGGTCCTCCCACAGGTTATGTCCTTGGTTGCAGCAATTCAATGATTGATTGTGGTGGTGGCAGCAATTATAACGGCGGTGCCGCTCCTTCTTATACTTGTCCGGGAACAAATCCACCCATAACCGTTTCCGATTCTATTTTTTGCGCGAATATGTGCACTGACCCGACCGCCACAAATTACACGGGAACGAATCCTTGCTATTGGACGTGTCCAGACGGTTCGGACACGTTTACGCAAGGTGACTGCCCAATTACACCTCCGCCCTGCTCAGCGATTCCGATTTCAGTTGCCGCGGCGACCTGCACATATACTTGTCCAAACGGCGCGACTTACAACATGTCGATTTACTACGGCCAAATTCCGCAGGCGATGAGAGACCTCGATTGTTCCAGTAAACCAACCCCAGTCGACGGCGTCTGGTCCAATTGGTCAGGATGGGGAAGTTGTTCAGCTACTTGCGGCGGAGGCACGCAAACGCAAACGCGAACATGCACTAATCCCGCTCCTGCAAACGGCGGAGCCGATTGTTCCGGGGACAACGGAAGCGGCACGCAAACTCAAAGTCAAAATTGCAATACGCAAGGTTGTCCTATTAACGGCGACTGGTCGACTTGGAGCACATGTAATAAGACGTGTGGCGGAGGTACGCAAACACGAACATGCACAAATCCGTCGCCTTCAAACGGCGGAGCCGATTGTTCGGGAAGCAGTTCGCAAAGTTGCAATAATCAAGGTTGTCCTATTAACGGTGTCTGGTCGGCGTGGGGAGCGTGCAACGTGACTTGCGGTACCGGTACACAGACACGTTCGTGTACAAACCCTGCTCCAGCAAACGGCGGAGCCGATTGTTCCGGAAACAGTTCTCAACCATGCACCGAGCCGGCTTGTGTCACACCACCGACACCTATCCCCGGCGGTTGGTCAGCATGGTCCGGTTGGGGAAGTTGTTCGGCGGCGTCCTGTGGCGGAGGTACACAAACAGAAACACGAACATGCACAAATCCTTCTCCCGCAAACGGCGGAGCCGATTGTCCGGGAGACAACGGAAGCGGCACGCAAACTCAAAGTCAAAGTTGTAACACCCAAGCTTGTGTCACACAGCCGACTCCGGTCAACGGCGGCTGGTCAGCATGGTCCGGTTGGGGAAGTTGCTCGGCGACATGCAACGGCGGCACGCAAACAGAAACACGAACATGCACAAATCCGTCGCCTTCAAACGGCGGAGCCGATTGTCCGGGAGACAACGGAAGCGGCACGCAAACCCAAAGTCAGAATTGTAATGAACAGGCATGTCCCGTGTCGCCAACTCCACCCACGCCAACTCCACCCACGCCAACTCCACCCACGGATCTTTGTGAAAGTCCGGGCGCGACTTTGTCCAGTTACGGCTCACCTCTTCCTTGTGTTTGCGATAGCGGTTACACCGTAAGCTCAGACGGCACGACATGCACACCAAATACCAGTAATTTAAGCGAGTCAGTTGATATCAATGCCGATCCCGCTACCATAAGTGCCGGCGAGAGCGCGACAATATACACGACGGCGCAACAAGGCTCGACGGGAGCTTTGACCAACCACGGTCTCGAACTTTTACCAACCGGCGGCGGTTGGACAAATATCGGAGCAAGCAATCCTCCAGAGAGTCCTTCTGATTATCTTTCCGTCTATGAACCCTTCGCGAACGCCGGAACATATGAAGTTCGAGCATACGTCAGAGCTTCGGGAGATTCCGATTACACATACACAAGTCCTCTCACCGTCACGGTCGCTCCCGCTATCGACGGCTGCATTTCAAATTGTAATGGGGGAGACAACGGCGGCAACGGCCCAGACAACGGAGGTAATCCTCCAGGCAACGGAGGTAACGGTCCTGACAACGGAGGTAATCCTCCAGGCAACGGAGGTAACGGCCCAACCGCCAGTTTCACTCTCACGGGTAGTCCCACACCAGTCGGCGTGCAATTCCTCGCAAACGAAGGAGGCACATCCGGACTTGCCACGCTCAGTGTCAACCCGGCACCAGGCTTCAACTCACAGGTGATGATAACCGTAGACCCACAGTCAACAACCTGCCAAAACGTCACCGGTTACTCCTTTGACGGAGGATCCTTCACTCCCACACCGTCAGCCATCATGACGGCTGACGACAGCCAAGGAGACTACGGAGTCTCGGGTTCCGGTATCGCCGTCGGCTTAAACGTCGAAGCGCAATTCTCTTCAAGCTTCACTGGCTCTTGCGACATCTTCTTTAGCGCCACGGGCGGAGGCTCCAATGCCAGCTTTGACCTACCCGTATCTCCAAACACCTTTAATCCGAGCTTCAAGGAGATATAAAAGTATTATCCGCACGCGAGCACGCCTATCCGTATGAATTATTTTTTCTTTCTGCATATCGTTACCGACCTTTTCGCCGCCGGTCGTAGTGACGTGAAAGTTTTTCTTTTTCTTTTCGCTATACTGCTTCTTTTCGTCGTCAATATTCTCGTCAGAACGAGAAAAAAATCCGCCGACTCCGCCGCCAGGAGAACATTTCCGCTTAAAAACGTTTTTTTCTCCGTCTCGACGGCGATTTTTCTTTTCGGTCTTTGCGTGACGTTTTACTTTTATTCATTTCTCGATGTTTCGTCCAACTTCGTGCTTTCCGCCATCGGCGAAAGGGACATTTCGACGACGCATTTCTTCCACACGCACGTTCTCAAGTTTCCGTTCGGTCTCGTCTCGTCTTTTTTCCCGACTCAAGTCCGTCTCGCTCTTGAAACTCGCGCCGATTTCGGTTTTGCTTTTCTCAATATCCTGCCCTCATGGGTCGGGCTCGTCGGCCTCGTCGGTTGCCTCGTCGTCAGTGTTCTCGGTATATGGCTTCTCTTTGATTTTGTCGGAAAAAACAAAAAAAGATTCGGCTTACAAATACTTTTCGCCATCGCGCTCCTCTCGCTTCTCAAAAATATCTTCGACGGCGGACTTTTGAACTCCGAAGCCATTCCGGCGTTTTTGATTTTGATTGTTATGTGCTACGGCTATAGGCCGGAATCGTTTAAAAGTTGGATTTTTCCAACAGCGCTCGTTCTTGTCACTCCGATTGCCGTTGCCATTGCCTATCCTTTCGGCGCCATAAACCACGCGCAGACGCCGACATATCTCGAACACGTTTTCGGGCTCGAGCTCGTATATTTCGGATGGTTTCTTCTCGCCGAAAAAGCCGCTTCCCGTTTCCGGTACGTCGGCGCGGGCATCGTTTTGCTCATCGGAATATGTTTTCTCGTGCCGGTCATTGTTTTGACCGAGGGCGACATTTCCTACGCCACGAAATCCATCGCCTACGAGCAAACATATCTCGGTACGTATGACCAAAACGCTCCGGGAATTTTCTTGGAAAAAATCGGCGACTTGTATTTTTACAACATTGCCACGTCGAGCTCCGTTTCGGTGGGGAATATCGCCAAAGAGACGGGCGACCCGACGAATCGTTTTCCCATATCGTTTGGCGACGTCGTCTGCGCGACATGGCACGTGACGTCATCGAGCACACTCTTCGTCATTTCGAAAGAACCGCTCGTCGACTCGGCGGAAAAGCACAATCTCGCGAACATTTCCAGCATTCGTCTCCTATCGCAGAAAAACGGCTGGAATTATTACGCGGTGTCTTTCGATTATTTTCCCTGCATACCGAGACTTGTCGACACGGAGAGCGAACTTTTAATCGAAGCGGGCGGCATTCATTCGATAATCGCTTTCCCCATAAACAATTTCGTGGTTACCTATTAATCGATGAATTATCTCATTATCATTGACGCGCTTCGGTTCGCCATTCTCTGCGGTCTCGTGAATATGTCTCAAAATTTTCTTGGGGCGTTCAAGAAACTTTACAGTCTTGAACGATTCGATCCGCCGATTGACGGCAGTCTTCGTTTTTTCGGCGAACGACTCGTCGGCAAATCGGCGACGTGGGGAGGACTCGTCGTTTCTCTTTTTGTCGGAATCATTCTTCAGATTTTTTATTCGCCAGTCGGTGTCATTATTGGTGTCGGTTGCTCTTTCGGACACATTATCGGCAGTTTCATAAAAAGAAGGCTCCATATTCGGGACGGTGACTATCTTCCCGTCGTCGACCACGGCAATTACGTCATCTTTACCGGCGCGATTCTCCTTTGTCTCGGAGACATTTCTGTGCCGGTGTATTTTTTGAGTATTGTTATCATCCTTTTGGTTCATCCTTTATTTTGTCTCTCGGGTTACGCTCTCGGCATACGCGATCGGAAGCTCTAAAAACGTGGATATATTGAAAGTTTGACAAAGAAAGTTGTTGTATACTATTGGTAATGAATATCTTTCAGCAGATACTCTCGTTTCTCCTTCTGCCGCTTCTCTTTTTCGTCCCGCACTACGCGTCCGCCGGCACGGAGAACAATATGGTCGGTTGGGCGTGGTCGGATACTACCGGTTGGGTCAGTTTCAACTGCACAAACGACGGTTCCTGCGGCTCGGTTGACTACGGAGTGAGCGAAAATCCCGACGGCACCTTGACCGGCTACGCGTGGTCGGCGACCGTCGGTTGGATTCAGTTCGGAAGTCTCTCCGGTTTTCCTTCAGGCTCCGGCACGCAATCGATAAACGCCAAAGTAGTAGGCGGTTCCTTCGTCGGCTGGGCGAGAGCTATCGGCGCGGACAATAACGGCTGGGATGGATGGATTTCTCTTTCCGGCACGTCTCCAAACTACGGCGTGACGACTTCCGGAGCCAACTTTGTCGGTTACGCCTGGGGCGGAAGCGTCATGGGTTGGCTTTCTTTCGACGCGGCAAACGGAGTAAGCGGCAGCTGCGGTATCGCCGACTGCAAAGGCGTCGCGCTTTCCGGCATGGTATCGCTCGATGCCCAGTCGCCACTTGGGACGAGCATCGCCAACAGCACGAGCGTGCCTTACAGCACCATTGCCAACCTCATTTACACTCTGACAAACCTGTCCGGCGCCACGTGCTCCTTGTCGAAGACATCCTCCGGTGGCACCGGCTTTGGCACAGTGTCGGGTATCACGTCGTCCGGCTCGACGTCGACGCAAGGTCTTTCGAACGGTCAGTATTATTTCAATATCGCTTGTAGCTCGGGTGGCAACATTGTCGCGTCGTCAACTGTTTCGTTTACCGTCTTGCCGCAACCGCCGGGTTTTTCTCTGGGCGCGAACCAAAACCTCAACATTGATTTCTTGCCGGCCGGCTGGTCGCAATCAAACACGGTCACGATACCGATAAACGCCGTCGGCGGATTCACGGGCAACGTCACGGTCAATATTTCGCAATATCCGACGATGCCAAACGCATCGACCTCCGCGATGTATTCGATAAACGGCGGAGCGTACACAGCCACGCCTTCGATTACCGTCCCTTACAACGGCAGTTTCACCATTCGCGCCGAAGTCAGCGCCCCCTTGACGTCGTCGTATTGTTCCGGAGGCTCAAATCCTTGCACGATAGTCCTTCAAGGCACGGCGAGCGGCGTATCGGCGGCGACGGAAAATCTGATTATCGTCCCGACGGCGTTCAATCCTCAATTCAACGAGTTTTAATCGCACAATGATAAAATAAACGTATGAAAAAAACACTCATCACAATACTCGTTCTCCTTGTGATTGTTATCGTCACGTTTTTCGTAATTTCTGCCGTCAATCAACCAAGCGTGGCGCCTTCTTCCGCGACACCACAGTCGCAAGAGGCCCTTTTGAATACGCTTGCTAGTCACGCAGCTCCGGCGGCTTCTTCAACCGTAGAATCCGCCGAGCTCAAAATCCTCAATTCTCTCCAATCGTCAAGTCAAACTGCCACTTCTACGGCTTCGACCACGTCTCCCGCCGCTCCATCCGCGGCTGAACAAGCCGCCGAACTCAAACTCCTTGATTCCCTCAAGGCAAAATAATATGTATAATTCAAACAATATGAAAAATAAACGCGCACTTTTTATTATCATTGCGTCCTTTGCGGTTTCACCACTTTTGGTCTTTGCCCAAACCTGGGTCGGACCGACGGCAACTCCTCCGGGAAACGAAGTTTCCGCTCCAATCAACACGAGCGCGACAGCGCAGACGAAGTCCGGCGCTTTGACTGTGACGGGTGGCATCATTACAAACGGTCTCGTGAACAGTGGTGGTGAGTCTGTCACAGGCAACGTCGGTATTGGGACGGCGAGTCCTTTCGGTCAACTGCATATTTACAACACTAGTGCAGGTGATACCCTAAGATTACAATATAGCGCAGGAGGCGGTGGAAATTGGGCAATCAATCCGTTTATTTTGAATATAAGCAATGGAGGTCTGTCTTTCGTTGATAGATTAAATTCAGTCACCCCATTTGTTATAAGTGCATCAGACAACGTCGGTATTGGAACAGTAAGTCCAGGAACAAAATTGGACGTTGCCGGAGAGATTCGTACCAATGTCGGCGGTTACGGCAACCTCGGTTACATTTGCGGAGGAACGGGGACGCAATGTCTCAACTTTGACAGCGGTTGGGCATATTTATCTGACACAAGTGGTAACGTCTATGGCGGACAGGGAATCGCCCTCGGAAATTTGTGGGCGGCAAACGAGATTTGTTTGGTTGGGAACTGTATTACCTCATGGCCAACGGGAAATAGCGGCACAATCACCGGTGTTACCGCCGGTTCAAATATGACTGGTGGAGGAACATCAGGGAACGTGACTGTCGGTGTGTCGGCTACTCCGACGTTTACAACTTTGACGGACAACGGTAATGGTTTCTTTGGCGCCAGCTCGGCTGGTCCGATAGCTATTTATAATACATCCGGGTCCGCTGAAGGTGGTGAGATACGTATCACGGCCAACAATGGCACGGGTTACTATTTGGAAAACTACGCGGGTACTTTGAGAGGAATAAACAACGGACGCAGTTCCGGTATTTGGAGTTGGGATCAAAGTGGAAACCTTATACTTGGCTCAAGTGGTACAGCATCACTTACTGCCGGTTCTATAAATTTTAACGCATCAAACCCGTACCTCAATGCTTCCTCTTATATGGTTGTTCCCGGCGGTGCCTACTTCAGTAGCGGAACGGTTTATTTCGCATCACAACTTCAAGCTCGCGGGGGTATTCATAGTGACGCAGCGAGCTATCTAGAAATTGACGGCGGTACGAGTGGTAACACATATTTTTCCGGTAATGTCGGCATCGGTACCAATTCCCCGACGTACAACCTCGATGTCAAGGGCACGGCTTGGAACAATGTTGAGAGAATAAATTCTTCGGGTGGTTCTGTCGGAATAGACGCTTTTGTTAATAGTTCCACGCGCTCGGGTGTTTTGTACGGCGACACTGGCGGTTTCGGTCTGCTCGGTAGCAACTTAAACTGGGCGGTGGAAGTTCCCTACGGCACTGACAACGTGAATATGCCAAATTCTGTCACTGTCGGTGCTTTGACGGACAGTGGCACCGCCATTCTCGATGGCGGTTCGAGTAGCAACTGGGCGGCGCTCAACATCGGCGGTACCAGCTCAATTAATGCCAGCGGGAGCATATACAGTTATAGTTCGATGTGTGTAGGCAATAGTTCCGGTAATTGTAATAGCTCCGGCGGTGTAGTCATCGGCCTCGCGGACGGAGTGGTTTCTTTGACAACGGGAGCTTCGTACTTTAACGGTGGTCTTGTCAGTATTGGTATGACTGGAGGGGACCAACAGTTGAACTTAAGCGGCAACATACATGACTATAGTGGTGGAACAAGTGAAGGGTATTTGTACAGCGATGGAAGCAACTTCGGTCTTTTGAACAGCAACGGAAGCTGGGGACTCTATTTCCCTCACGGAAGCCAAACCCTCGTCGTTCCGAGTGTTATAGAGACTCAAATCTATTACGATAGCAACGACACCCGCTACTACGTTATACCTTCGGGAACTTCAAACATGAACACCATTAATGCCACAGCCTTCTACTACACGTCAGACGAAAGATTGAAGACGGACATTCAAACTCTTTCTTCCTCGGATTCCCTAGCGAAAATAATGCAACTCACACCGGTATCGTTTAGCTGGAAGAACCCAAGCATGGGCACGGGAGAAAACCTCGGTCTCATAGCTCAAGACGTGGAGAAAGTCTTTCCACAATTGGTCTCGACCAACGCTTCGACGACGATGAAGTCGGTCGAGTACGGTAACCTCGTCGCTCCTCTTATTTCCGCGGTCCAAGAGCAGCAGAAGGAAATTGAAGCCCTCCAAGCGGAAGTAAAAGCTCTCGAAGCAAAATAAAAAATGAGCAGGATGAAAAAATTTCTCACAAAACCACTCGCCGGGACAACGCTTATCGTCCTTGCTCTTGTCATCGGCGCGGGTATCGTCTATGGCGCGACGACGGTGGGACTTTTTAACATCGGCCCGAATGTCAGCAGTTCGCAAATTACTGTTTCTTATACCGGCGGCTGTCAATCGATAACACACAGCGGCGCGGGAAGCCTTCTCATACCGACAAACACAGCAACGGAATGGAACGATTTCGTCGCTCACGCGCCGGGAATTTCCGTCGGTTCGTGTTGCGCAGGTGATTCGGGTCAATCGTGTAACGGTCCTTCAAATGCCTGTGGTCAATACACAGCGGGAACGTATTCCTGTGCCGGTGTCTGCTCCGTGACCACTGCTCCCGGTTACTCCGGTGGTTCCTCACTTTACGGTCAGGCGTGTACGTCAGCCGCCAACGCTTGTGGTCAAACCCAAGGTGGAACATATACCTGTTCGAACACCTGTTCAGCCGGCGCTCCTGGTTACTCCGGCGGCTCCTCACTTTACGGTCAGGCGTGTACGTCAGCCGCCAACGCTTGCGGTCAAACCCAAGGTGGAACGTACACGTGTTCGAATACTTGTTCTGCCGGTGCCCCAGGTTACTCCGGCAGTTCATCTCTCTACGGTCAGGCGTGTACGTCAGCCGCAAATTCCTGCGGTCAGACTCAAGGTGGAACGTATGTCTGCGGTAACACGTGTAGTGCTGGTGCTCCTGGATATTCCGGCGGTTCAATACTTTACGGCCAACGTTGCACATCAGCCGCCAATGCTTGCGGTCAAACTCAAGGTGGAACGTACACTTGTTCGGATACGTGTTCAGCCGGTGCTCCGGGATACTCCGGCGGTTCATCACTTTACGGACAAGCATGTACGCTCACATCCGGAACAAACTCTTGCGGTCAGACCCAGCAATGCGGAAGCACGTACAACTGCTCCAACGCGTGCTCGGGCACATGTAATCCTCCGGCAAACGCATACAACTACACGTTCGGTTCCACTATCACAAGCTCTTGTTACGCCAACAACACCTTCCCGTACCAAAGTATTTCAAGTTGTAATTCTTCCAATGTTGGTGGATATCAAGTCACTGGTACAACAGGGTCTGGTTGTGCCGGTAGCGGCAAAGGCCTAGAATTCTTCTACCACGTTTGTAACCAGTCTTGTCAGTAAAATAGCTAACAGTTAGCAAAAAACCGCCTCATGGCGGTTTTTTGCTTCCCATTTTTATTCGATACGTTACAATATACGAATGCAAAAAGAAATAAAAATATTTTCGGTCCCAGCCGCCATCATTGTTGGCGCCATTATCATCTCGGTCGCTATTTTTTT
>Ga0265338_10000948_pt1 | contig 48795 bp, 34 predicted proteins | sample 42126metaG_FD_193579 | JGI IMG/M metagenome (GOLD analysis project Ga0265338, IMG submission 193579) | Rhizosphere microbial communities from Carex aquatilis grown in University of Washington, Seatle, WA, United States - 4-21-26 metaG | ecosystem: Host-associated > Plants > Roots > Rhizosphere...
AGGGCGCGGCGAGAGGAGGGCATTGGGGTCAGCGGAGGAGGGCATTGGGGTCAGAGTTCGACATTCGACATTTGGGCAAGCGCGCACGCGGGTTCGACTCGCCGTCTTTCGGCCTCACGAACCCTTCGTCTTTTCTGCGGCCTCCTGGTCAAAACGCCCGCGTCTCGTGTTTGATTCATCCCGATTGACGTCTTAATTCGGGATGTTTTAGGGTTTCGGTGTGTCGATCAAGCGAGTTCCGGCGTGAATTCCAGGTGAAAGAGCGCAGCCGTGTGCGTCCTGGCGCCACGGGATCCATCGGCGTTTTCTCCAATCACCGCTCGGCGCGCCATCGCTCAAGGCAAACACTGCGCCGCGCTGTCATGTCGCCTCCCCGGTTTCGATGTCCGCTTGCCTGCCAACGCCAGTCTCAGATACATATCTGGGCATGCGCGTTAGTCTAGCCCGACGCTGGATCGTATACGTGTCGCTGGTTGCGGGGTTGACCGCTGGCGCCGCGCCGGGATCTGTTCAGCTCGATGCGGAGCGGAAACTGATCACGCTGGTTGACGGCCAGGGGCAACTCCAGTTGCGCTTGAATTACGATGGCCGTTGCGTCCTGGATTCGGTTCTCGTGCGCGGGCGTGAAGTGGCGTCCAAGTCTGGCGTTGCCAGCGGAATCAATATGGATGGCCAATGGTTTGACACTAAAGCCGGCATCGCCTCGCCGCGCGTGACGGTCGGTAGGGGCACAGTGACGGTGACGGGGATCCGCTTTGGCAAACCTGGCGGCCAGATCGACGAAACTTGGAAATTCACAGCGCAGCGGGATCGGATCGTCTGGCGGATCACGCGGAAGTATTCGGCGCCAGCGACTGTCGACGACGCGGCCATCCCGGAATGGAGTTTCAGCGGCATGTCCGCCTGGACCGGCGGGATGCTCGATGACGGCGGCGTCGTCTGGAACAAGTACCTGGAAACGCCCAATGCAACGTACGGCGCGCACGCCGGGACAGTGACATTCTGGAACCGCGCGGCGCACGATTGCCTGCGGATCAGCCCCAGGCTTCAAAAGGACCAATACGGCGCCCTCCGCTTTTCGCATCAGACCAACAACACGTTTACGTTCACCTATGCGATCAGCGGCGCGGAGTTGAAGCCGAAGCACGATCTGCGACGGTATTTGCCGGACCGCCAGGACCTGTGGGGGCCATTCCATGTTGGCGCCGGCGAAGTCAGCGCCGAATTCACGCTGGAGGCGCTGGATTACGACAAGGCCTATGACCGCGGCGTTTTTCGCGGATTGGATGGCGGGGACATTCGTGAGCTGATGAACACGGTGGCCCGGTACGGGGTGATTGACGCGCGGTTGGCCGGCGGCAACGGCTGGCGCTCCGGCTACATTTGCCTGCACGAGCAATGGTTCGCGGAAATCGGAGCCGCGTTGGCCGAGCCGGATTACATCGCCAATTATTCGGCCGCGCTGGATTACTATCGCGACCACGCCATGGGTCCGGACGGCCGGGTGAAGTCTCGCTGGACTTATGATGCCGGGGACGCGATGCCCGGCTCCTTTGATTCGTTCGGGTTTTACGAGGCCCAATGGGGCTACCTGATGGATTCCCAGCCCGATTATGTGATCAATGTGGCGGAACAGTTTGATTTGACCGGAGACCGCAAATGGCTGGTCAGACAAAAAGCCGCGTGCGAAAAGGCGCTGGCTTTTCTCCTGCGGCGGGAGGCGCAACACAGCGGGCTCGTCGCCATGGCCACCGACTCCGCCAAAGAGCAAAGAGGGAGCGATTGGATCGACATAATCTGGGCATCCTACGAGAACGCCCTGGTCAACGCCGAACTCTATGAAGCGCTCGGATTGTGGGCCGGCGCCGAGGACGCGCTGGGCGATCCGGCCCGCGCGGAAAACTATCGCGAAGACGCGGCGCGCTTGAAAAACAGCTTCAACCGGGCGACCACGGATGGCGGGTTCTGGAACGTCACCAATCAATGGTACGACTATTGGCGCGACAAGGACGGCTCCGTTCACGGCGACAACCTTGTCACGCCCGTAAATTTCGCCGCCATCGCCTACGGTCTTTGCGACGACGCGTCGCGCCAGAAGGCCATCCTCGGCCGCATCGAAAGGGAGATGCAAAAAGAAAACCTATTCTCCTGGCCGCTGAGTTTTTTTCCTTATCAGCCGGAAGAGGGCGCCGGCAGCAATTTCCCGTTCCCCAAATACGAAAATGGAGATTTATTTCTGTCCTGGGGCGAAGTCGGGGTGCGCGCTTACGCCGCATCCGACTCTGCGCTGGCTCTCAAATATGTGAAAAAAACACTCGCTCGCTACGATGAGGATGGATTGTCCTTTCAGCGTTACTTGCGGCAATCCCAAAGCGGCGCAGGGGATGACATCCTGGCCGGAAACTGCATGGCCATCGTCGGCTTGTATCGCGACATTTACGGCATCCAACCCAAACCCAACCGGCTTTTTCTGGAACCGCATCTGACCGGCGAACTTGCCGGGACAAAACTCCAATACCCATTGCGGGGGCAGCCGTATGAGATTGATCTCGGGGTTGAGACTTGCGCCATAACCGCCGGCTCCTGCGCGTTGCGCGATGCGCCTCCCTTTGCCGTCAACGCCACCGCCACCGGCCTGGAGTACTTCCCAGGCGCCAACACCGATTGGGCCATGTCCATCTCGCGGCAGCGGGCGCTGCCGTTGATGGTTCAAATCGAGCGCTGGCCCGGCAACCCCGACGAACCGCGGCGATGGACGGAATCATCGGCGCAACCCAAGGGAACAACATTGCATATTGTCAAACAGTTGCGTCCCAGCGCGCGTTACGAAGTGAAAGCCAACGGCAAGACCATCGCCTTCGTGCGGGCTGACAAGGCGGGCCGAATCGAATTCAAACACAAACGCTGTAGCGCCGCGCCGCAGGAGCTTGAGGTTGGGATTGCGAACCCGTAAAGCGGGAAAACGCCTTAAGGCCGCCACGGGACACCCGGAATCGCGGCTTTCACCCAATTGACACCTTAATAAGGGATGTGTTAGGGTTTCGGTGTGACGCTTTGCGCGCCAGTCCGTTTTGGATGCCGGCCCCCTTTCCCGGCTCCGCAAGCCTTGATTCCTCGCGCCTCCTCAAACCAAATCAAACCAATTAAGACCTTATCACACCAAATCAAACCTTTGTGTGCCACTGTGAACGCGCCCATTCGGCCGCGCGAAGTCGCCGCCATCACTTTAAATCTTGAACTTTGATCCTTGAACCTTGACGTTTTTCGCATGCTTTCGACTTTCTCGTTCCCAACCAAGGTCGTGTTCGGACCCGGCGCCGTCCGCGAGGCGGCAGCCGTCCTGGCGGGCGTCGGCGTCACCCGGCCTCTCATTGTCACCGACGCTGGCGTCCGGGGGAGCGATGCCTTCAAGAAGCTCGCCGCCGCGGGGGGGGAGAACTGGCCCGTGTTCTCAGCCGTCCATCCCAACCCAACCAACGACGACGTCGAAGCCGCGTTTGCGGCTTATTCGGCGGACCGGTGCGATAGCGTCGTCGCCCTTGGGGGGGGGAGCGCGTTGGACGTCGGAAAAATCATTCGCCTGCGCGTAAAGCGTCCGGACAAGTCTCTCGCGCAATTTGAGTTCGGCGCCGATTGGAGCGGCCTGGCGCCGCTGGTGGCCATTCCGACCACGGCCGGGACGGGAAGCGAAGTCGGGCGCAGCTCCGTGATCATTCTGGATAACGTCAAAACGTGCATCTTTCATCCAAGCCTTCTTGCGACGGCGGCCATCCTCGATCCGGAACTGACCGTCGGCCTGCCGCCCAAGCTGACCGCCGCCACCGGCGCCGACGCCTTGACGCATTGCATCGAGTCCTTCACCTCGCCGGTGTTCCATCCGTTGTGCGACGGGATTGCCCTGGAAGGAATTCACTTGATTGGCCAGGCCCTGCCGCGCGCCGTCAAGAATGGAAACGACATCGACGCGCGCGGCCTCATGCTGGTCGCGGCGATGATGGGTGGCATTGCCTTTCAAAAAGATTTAGGCGCCGCGCATTCGTTGTCGCATCCGTTGTCATCCCTTTGCGGACTGCATCACGGCACGGCCAACGCGCTGACCCTGCCGGCGGTGATGGAATTCAACGCCGCGCGCAAACCCGGGCTATACAAACGCGTCGGCATTGCGTTTGGCCTCGCGGACGCGGCGGACGCCGCGGTCATCGCGCATGTGCGGGCCTTGTTTGCCGAAATCGGCCTGGGCGGCGGGCTGGCGGCTTACGGCGTCAAACCCGCCCAACTGGAGGCGCTTGCAGATCAAGCGTTAACCGATGCCTGTCATTTGACCAACCCCGTGCCCGTGACGCGAGCGGACTTGTTGGAGCTTTACAAAAAGGCCATGTAGCTCGGAATGCAGCTTTCGTGCGACCGAAAACCGTTTCGGCCGTTTCGGGGAATACCTTGACCTTTGGGGCGCATTGAAGTATGAATCAAGGCGATTTTTATGTGGGTTAGATTCCAAGGCTCCGCTTTACGCACAGCCCTGTCCATTACGACAGCAGCTTGCTCTTTTGTATTGACAGCGGCGCGTTGTCCCGCGGGCGAGAAGATCGATTTTTCCACCCCGTCCAACCCGGCCCTGGCGCAACTTCCCGCCGCCGTGGTCAGAGAGGATGACGACACCGATTCGCTGCTCAAAATGCCTGGCAACGGCAATGGCATGCAGGGCCGTCGCTACGTCGTTCCACCCGTCACCACAACGACCATTATGGTTGCGCCCCGGGATCGCAGGAAAACGGACGACCTGCGCGCATGGGATTCGGTTTTGACCCCGCCCACACTCGCCGACCAAGATGAAGCGTTCAACGCCAACTTGAAGCCCAAGCCCGCCAACCCATTCACCAACAGCTACGACGCCACCTCGCAATGGGACCTGACGCCATCGACATTGAAGCAGACCCAAACGCTGGGGCTTTCCACTCTCAGTCCCATGGATGACTCGGCTCGTCACGGCTGGAATGCGCACAATTGGGAATCGCATGGCAATGATCTTTCGCCGTTCAAGGAATTCTCGCACGAGGATCAAAGCGCTGACTCCGTAATCCGACCGCTTGGACCAGCGCCGTTAAGTCCTCGTTCCTGGGTTACTCGCAGCGCCTGCACAACTCCTCCTCCTATAAGTCGGACTATGCGTCCTCGGTATCTGACCCATCAACCGCGGGCGTCTATTCCACAGGAGATCCATACGCCAAGTCCCCAACGCCTGGAGTCGGCGACAGCTCCACGGCCGTGCTCGATGGATCATCCGACAGCTTTATGAGCCGCCGCGGGCCGACTGGCTTGGATATGTCCGCATCGGCGTTGCGGTCCACCGACAACGATCAAATTCACCGTTACGGCTACGTGCCCCCGGTTCAGTCGCCGGTTGAGAACACGAGGCGTATTTTGGGCGCCGCGCAACCGGGCTACGGCTCCGGTCAAGTGGTTGCCCAACCAGCCGTCCTGCCATTCCCCAAAAAGCCAGGTTCGCTTTTTCACTAGAAGCCAGACAGCGCGAAGGCGGGGCGCCGTCTTCGATTGAACATTTAGGGACGCGGCGGCGTCAGATAAATAATGGTTGTTTTTTTCGGGGAAAAGCGCTTGAATAGGCGTGCGACTTAACCAAGCCCGCACATCACGCGGCGTCGGCCGCATCGGATTTTCAACAGGCGCACCGTTTACTAATACTATGAAGGCAAAAAAAGCTCCTCCGGTACCGTTGGCGAAGGGCCAACTCTGGAAAATGGAAGATAAACATATCGAGATCATGGAAGTGGGCAAAACGTTGACTCATTATCGCCTGTTCCAGAATCAGAAGCGCGTGCCGATCAGCCTCGGCGGGATTGCCGCCGTTCAGGCCTACCTGAGGACCAACGGGGCAAGACTCATCCGCAAGGCCGCTCCCGTAAAAGTCTAGCCGCCTCGACGCGTCAATTCCCTCCATGCCGTCCCATTGCGGCGGCGGTCGTTTCCAGGCTACAACAAATTGACCGGGTCGACATCAATCATAAGCGTCACGCCATCGGGCATGGCAAGCCGTCCAGCCATCTCTGAAAGCGCCGCGCTCAGGACGGTCATCTGCCCCGTCCGCAGCATGATCTGATGGCGGTAATTTCCCTCCGTTCGCGCCATTGGCGCCGCCGCCGGCCCCGCTATTGTCAGGTCGCGCGGCATCCCCGGCAGGTGGTCCAATTCGCGTTTGATCTGGGTAGCAATATACTTGACTTTGTCGTCGTTGCGCCCCTTTAGCAGGATCAACGCCACGCGGCGCAACGGCGGATAATTCAACTGCCGCCGGAATTCCATCTCCTGCTCGTAAAAACCGGCGAAGTCGTGCCGGCGCGCATATTGGATGGCCGGGTGAAACGGCGTGAACGCCTGCACATACACTTCGCCCTCCACGTCGCCGCGCCCGGCGCGCCCCGCCACCTGCGTCAATAATTGAAAAGTGCGCTCGCCCGCCCGAAAATCCGGGATGTGCAGCGCCAAATCCGCGTGCATGATCCCCACCAGCGTCACATTCGGGAAATGGAGGCCCTTGGCGATCATCTGCGTGCCCACCAGGATGTCGATCTTGCCCGTCCGAAAATCTCCGAGCACGTTCCGGTAATCCTCCTTGCGACGAAGCGTGTCCCGGTCCATCCGGCGCACACGCGCCTTGGGAAACAGCATGGACAACGTCGCCTCCACGCGCTCGGTGCCCAGCCCCGCGTAGCGAATCGCCGGGTTCCGGCATTTGGGGTCGGGGCACGCCGTCGGCGCCGGCGCTTCGTGCGCGCATATATGGCATTTCAACTGTTGCGCCTGCCGATGGTACGTCAGCGCAAGGCTGCAATTGGGGCACTGCGCGACGTAGCCGCACAGGGGGCACTGAAGCGACGATGCGTAGCCGCGCCGGTTCAGGAAAAGCAGCGTCTGCTCCCCGCGATCCAGCCGTTTGGCGATCGCCTCCTTCAGTTGCGGCGAGAAAATCGGCGCGCCCTTTTCCTTACGCGCGGCCATGCGCATATCCACAACGCGGACAATCGGCATCTTGCGGTCGTCGACGCGGCTGGTCAGCGACAGCAGGCGGTACTTCTTTTTGTCAACGTTATAGTAGCTTTCCATCGACGGCGTCGCCGACCCCAGCACGACCGAGGCCCCTTCCATCTGGCCGCGGACCACGGCGACGTCGCGGGCGTTGTAGCGCGGCGCCTCCTCCTGCTTGTAGGAATTCTCGTGCTCTTCATCGACGATGATGAGGCCCAGCGCCTCTATCGGCGCGAAGACGGCGGATCTTGCGCCAATGACGATGCGCGCGCGGCCCTGGCGGATTTTGTGCCATTCGTCGTGGCGTTCGCCCGTCGAAAGGTGGCTGTGCAAAACGGCCACCAGCGTTTGCCGGGGTCCGGCGGAAAACCGCGCCTTGAAACGCTCGACGGTCTGTGGCGTCAATGATATTTCCGGCACAAGCACGATCGCGCCTTTGCCCAGCTCCAGCGTCCGCGCGATCGCCTGCAAATAAATCTCGGTCTTGCCGCTGCCGGTGACGCCGTGCAACAGGAACGCCGCGTCCTTGCCTTCGTTGAGGGCGCCGTTGATGGCGTCGAGAGCGCGCGCCTGTTCGTCGTTCAGCTTCAGCGGTTCGGTGGGCAGGATGGTTTCGCGCGCGTACGGATCGCGCTCGGAGATCTGTGGGGCGATGGAAAGGAGCCCCTGGTCCTCCAATTTCCGGATGACGGTCGCGCTGGTTTTCGCCGCCTTGAGCAATTGCTGGAGCGGCCATTCAGCCCGTTCGCGCGCGACCTCCAGCGCCTGCTGCTGGCGCCGGGTCAATTTGGGGTCGATTTTTGAGACGCGTGGAAGCGCGCGCGCGAATAATTGTTCGCGCCAGCCGGATTTTTCTTTTCGCACCGCGTCGGGCAGCGCCGCTTTCAACGCGATTTCCGGGGCGCAGCAGTAGTACTGCGCGATCCACCGTGTCAAACGCAGGATGGCCGGCGTTGCCTGCGCCTGGCGCCCGATCACCTTGAGGATCGGCTTTAAACCCGCTCGCGGCGAGGCCTCCAGCACAGCCGTCACCGAGCCAAGGACCTCGCGTTTCCCAAACGGGACTTTCACACGCGCGCCCACGACCGCCAATTCCGACCACTCGGACGGAATCGCGTAATCAAATTCCTTTCCGACGGCCATCTCGAGGGTCACGCGGGCAATCACTCCGCCAGCAAAAGGCAAATCGCGGCGGGGTTAAAGGAAATTGAGCAGCGACGGCGATTTGTTGAGAAAGGATTTGCCAACGGGGCGCAACGCGGCCATTGTAGAGGTTCTCTGGTTGGCGGGGCGTAGCGTAGCTTGGTAGCGCGCTTGGTTCGGGACCAAGAGGTCGTGGGTTCAAATCCCACCGCCCCGACCATTTTCCGGCTTTGGCGCTCCAGAAGGCAGTCAAATAGAAAGCGCTCTTCTTCCTCCTGTTTACCGATTCGGCCCTGGCAACCAGACTTGGTATCGCGCCGAGGAACTGCCCGCTTCGGCAAACGGAACGAGATGAACCCTGGTTGGCTGCGCCGAACTTTCCATAACCACGGGAACGGTGTCGCCCGTTATTCGGCTGGAGCCGGTTGCCGCAATTCTGAAACTTCCGATGTGAGCGTCAGGATTCAGGGAATCATCCGCCGCCAGCACAAGGGGCCCGCGCGCGAACGCCACTTTGCCGCGGTTGCCGTGGGTTCCCTCGATGACCCGGCGCGGCATCGGCATTGTCATTCCAACAACATCGCCGTCGCTCCAACTCCTGCGGAAAATAGCGTAGCCTCCCGCGCTCGCGGGGGACTTCGTTGCAGCGCCATTTAGTTCGAACGCCGGATTGCCGCACCATTCGGGAATTCGAACTTTCAGAGAAACCGGCTGTGCGTTTGACTGTGATAGTTGGATTCGCACACGGCCATCGTCCGGGTAGGTTGATTGGACCGTGACCGTGATGAATTGACCGTTGGGAAGCGTTAATTTCGACCGGCTCGGCCCAAGAAAGTTGACGACGACGCCATCCGCATCCGTTGTCACTGAAAAGGTGGGGATTAGCGCCACGCCGCGAGGTCCGCTGGAAAGGCAGCAATTGCCGGAAAGGGCGTCCGAATAAGGCTTTTTGCCTTCCATTTGAACGTAGTAGCCCCAGGCGCAGCCGTCCGGCCGCTGGGCGCCAAGCAATTGATTGTAAACCGAGCGCTCCAATTGCTCCGCGTAACGCGCCTCGCCAGTCAAGCGAAGCAGTTGCGCATTGAATTGAATCCACGTCACCGTCACGCACGTTTCGCCGACGTCGGAATCGCCGTTCGGCAAATCAAAGTCATCGGAAAACCGCTCCTTGTAGCTGGCCGTGCCTGTGATATAGAGGCGCTTCTCGACAATGTCCTTCCAGGCGGCCACGGCGGCTCGGAGCATCTTCTCGTCCCCCTCCGTTCGATAGAGTTCCAGCATGCCGTTTAAGCACGAGAGCATTTCGTAGGCTTTGCCGTTGCCCACCTTGTCGACTCCCTGGCCGGAAAGCAGTGTCGAGATGATTTTTGGCCCCTTGGGCGTCTCCCATTGCGCGACGATGTAGTCGCAAAAAGCGCGATACCGCGGCTCGCCGGTCAGCCGATACAGCAGAACCATCGGCTCCAGCACGCTGCTGGGCGCCATGCCGCAGTGATAGCCGGCGTCGAGCAAGTTCCGCTGCCCCGGTGAATTGCCAAAGGACGCGCACAATAAATCGCCGCAGCGCCGGCTGACTTCCAGCGCCTTTTCATCGCCTGTGAAGCGGTAATAGGTCAGCAGGCCGATCATGTCGTATTTGTGCGCCCAGACATCCCAGGCCGTCCATCGTTGCTCCGGCAAATAGGTGCCCAGGTAGCCGTCATCGAGTTGGCATTTGCCTAACTCAGAAGCCACGCGATCCAGCTTCGCCTTCAGCCGCGCGTCCCCGGTGTAGACCCATGCCAGCGTCGACGCGTGAAGCCATTTGCCCACGTGTTCACCATCCCATTCCTGTGCGCCGGGCCGATGCCGGAACGCCTTCAACAATTGGTTTTCGTCGACTTTCAGCAAGCGATTGAACGCGTTGGAATCAATGCGGCTGCCAAGGAATCCATCCAGGTGCGTCGCGTCGGGGGACAGCGCCTGCTGGCGATCCGGCACGGCGCATGCCACGCGGTCCTGGACGACAACGTCCGCGCGGGCGAGCGCCGGCAGGAAAATGAGAATTGCGAACAAGGAAACAAATTTGCGCCCGAATTCATTCATGTGTTGGCCGCCTTTCGAGTCAAATAAACTACCCCCTCCGCGGCCCCGTCCTGCGCATGGGCGCCGCACGACGCTCGAACCACCAACCGTGTCGGAAGCACGAGCTGCCGGACGATCCGCCGCGGGTCGGTAAGCCGCTCCAAGAGCAGTTGAGCCGCGGCGCGCCCCGCCTCTTCGGCAGGTTGGGCCACGGCGCTCAAGGGCGGTCGCAGCGACATCGCCCACGGCATGTCGTCGAATCCAAACACGGCGATGTCCTCCGGGATGCGTTTGCCGCGCTCGTGAATGGCCTGGACGGCGCCGAGGGTCATGAGGTTGTTGCCCACCAGCACGGCGCGCGGCGGCTTGGCTAGCTCCAATAGCCGGTGCATGGCAGTTCTGCCGCCGGCCTGGCGAAAATCGCTGTGAATGATGAGTTGTTCGCGGCTCGCGATGCCTGCCGCGCGCAGGGCGTCGCAATAGCCGTCCAAACGGTCTTGCGCCACGCTGACTTCCCGCGGGCCGTTAATGAAAGCAATCTCCCTGTAGCCGTGGGAGAGCAAGTGGTCGGTCGCCTCGCGCGCGCCCTGGTGATTGGTTGTCGAAATCAGGTCAATTTGCAGGCCGCGCGGCATGCGATCCACGGCCACGACCGGAATATCCCACGAAAGCAACTGCTGGTAATCGGCCCGCGGATCGTTGCTGGGAACAATGATTAAACCAGCGGCGCCTTCGCCACGCACGACGTTCAAATGCGTCAACTCGCGGTCGGCAAGCCCGTCCGAATTGCCCAGGACCAGGCTGTAGCCAGCCTGGCAAAGGACGGATTCAACGCCTTGCACGACCTCTGTCAAGAATGGATTCTGCAAATCCGGAATGATCACCCCGATGACCTTCCTCAGACCCGAGCGCAAGTCCCGCGCGATTCGGTTCGGGTGATAATTGAGCCTGCGGATGGTCTCCAGCACGTTCTCCCGCACTGAACGGCGGACGACCGATTGCCCGGCCAACACGCGCGAGACAGTCGCCGTCGACACGCCCGCGGCGGACGCCACGTCGCGCATGGTCGTGACCCGACCGGTTGAGGCGGGCGACTCCTTGTTTGGTTCATGCGCGGTTCTCTTCATATTGACAGGACAATCTAAACAGTTTCAGCCAACGCCCTCAAAATTCCATCCAACTCGCTTGGCGGCAAGCCATGCGTCGATCTCCGCCCGCGCGGGCGCCGACGGTTGCGCCCCCATGCGTGTCACCGAGATCGCCGCCGCGGCGTTGGCAAAGAGAACGGCGCCGCGCAGCGGCTTTTTCTCGGCAAGCGCGACCGCCAGAGCGCCGTTGAAGATATCGCCCGCCGCTGTTGTGTCCGCGACCTTGACCTTGAAGCCCGCCACCAGTTCCTCGCCGTCCTCGCTCGCGATGAACGCGCCGCGCGCCCCCAAAGTCACCACGACCGAGCGCGCGCCGCGCTTTCGCAACGCGGCGGCGGCCCGGGCCGCGCCGGAAACGGAATCCACTTTGATTCCGGTGAGCGACTCGGCCTCTGTTTCATTGGGAGTGAGGATGGAAACGAGCTTGAGCAGTTTATTTGACAATGGCCGCGCGGGGGCCGGATTCAAAATGACGGCGGCGCCCGCATCGGCCACCATGCGGGCCGCCGCCTCAACCGCGGGCAACGGTGTTTCCAATTGCATGAGAACAATGCCGGCATCGGCGAACGCTTTCCCGGCTCGCCTGACATCGGCGGAGGAGAGTCTGGCATTCGCGCCGGAGGCCACCGCGATGGAGTTCTCGCCGTCGCGCGCCACGAAAATCAGCGCGACGCCGGAGGGTTGGGCAGGATCCCGCAGCACGTGGCGGACGTCGATGCCATCGCGCTTGAACGCCGCCAGAGCCTGGTCGCCCAGAACATCCTTGCCCAGGCGCGCCAGAAACGTGACATGCCCGCCCGCGCGAGCGGCGCCCACAGCCTGGTTGGCGCCCTTGCCGCCCTGCGCCGTGAGAAAATCGCCGCCCAGGATCGTTTCGCCGGGACGCGGGATCCGCTTCAGTTTGATGATCATGTCCGTGTTCGAGCTGCCCACGACGAGGATGTTGTTCGCGCTTGCCATGATTGGATTCAGTGTTTGGACGCGATGAGAATCGCCAGGCCAGCCGCATAGAAAACGAACATCGCGGCCAGCAGTTTATTGGTTCCGGCGGGCGCGCCCTTAAACTCCTTCCAGATGAACACGCCCCACAGCGCGCCGACCATCGTGGCGCCCTGGCCGAGGCCATACGCCAGCGCCGGCGGCGCGGCGGTGGAAGCGATAATGCTCAGGCTCATGCCCGTGTTCCAAATCAACCCGCCGAGAATTCCGATCGCGTGAAGGCGGAAATTGCCTTTTGAAAAATAATCGCGGAATGGGACTGGTTCGCCGCTTAAGGGCCGGACCATCATGATGCTGTTCCATACAAAATTCGACAGCAACAATCCCGCGGAGAACAAGACAATGGCCGTGTAAGGGCTCAGCTTGCCGGGTTCAAGCGTTTTGGCCACGGGATCGATTTTGCCCATGGATTGGGCCACGAAACTATAGAACCATCCCATCAACAATCCCGCCGCCAGCGAGACAACAATTCCTTTGACAGGCGGCTTGCGCCCGCCGCCGGCCAGCCGCCGATACGCCAGCGCGTCCAAAATGATCGCGATCATGATTGCGCCCACGCCCAGCGCCAGCATCGGCGCGTTGCCTTGTTTGGTCGCGACGAAGGTCGTAACCACTCCCAAAACCAGCGCCAGCCCGACGCCGATGGGAAAGGCGACCGCCAATCCTGCAATGTCAATCGCGGCGACCAACAGGATGTTGGACACATTAAAAATCACGCCGCCCAGAAACGCAGACTGCAGCCATTTGCCCTCCGCCTGCGCCAAATCCGGCAGAAAAGCGCGACCGCCTGCGCCGGCGCTTCCCAAGGTGAAAGCCAGGAGAATCGAGAGGAGAAACACTCCCACGGCGTAATCCCAGTAAAACAACTGGAAACGCCATTCCTTTGCGGCGAGCTTTTGCGTGTTGGCCCACGAACCCCACGCCAGCATGGTGACCACACACATCACCACCGCGATTGGATAAGATTCAACGATGAACATACGAAGCCATTCGCTGGACTACGGTGTGTCTTTCCAAGTCAACGGAGCCAGGTAAACGCCGCCCTTTCCCCAGCCCGCGCGGCTCACGAACCATTTGCCGTCGCCGTCCTGCACGACCTCGGCGCAATGGGCGGGAATGTGGCCCACCTGGTTGGTCAGGCTCCATGAAAACGGGTCGGCGCTTCGGAAGACGTCCGTGCCGTCATACTCCTCGTGGAGTCCGTCGCGCGGGCCGACAAACAGGTAATACGCCCCGGCATGCGGCACAACGAACGGCGATTCCGTCGGGCCACCCCAGGTTCCGACCGACGGATCGGTGAACGCCACGCCGCGGTTGGTCCATGTCAACAGATCCGTGCTGGTGACAAACGCGACAATATGATTTCCCCCGCGCGGTTCGCTCGTCGCGCAAAAGTACATTACCCATTTGTCCTTCAGCTTGAGAACGTATGGATCGCGCGCGTCAAAGCCGTCGACAACCATCGGATTCTTCGGAGAACGCGACCAGTTCGTCAGGTCGGGCGAGGTCGCAAGGTTGATGTGGTAGCGCGAGTGGTCCGGCGCGCCCGCGCAGTAAAACATATAATAAAGGCCGCCGTTTTGAACGACGTGCGGCGCCCACAGGTGAACTTCATTCCACGGCGCGCCGCGGGCGACCGTCAGGGCGAAAGGCTGCTTGTCCCACGGCTGCTGGAGAAGGGCGTGGGCCGTGGCGTGGGCGAAATTGGTTTCGTCCATGGCCTGGGCCGGCTCCTGGCGCGTGATCCCGAACAGATGCCACGTTCCGTCGCCGCCGCGAATGAAACAATGGTCGTTGATGTACCATGGTTCGTTCTCGCCAACGCCCGGATCGTAGATTTTCACAAACGGGCCGCTGGAAACCATGTCGATTGCGGCGCACGACAACGCGACGCCGCAGCACGCGGCGATGAGATGGAGGGATAGACGTTTCATGTTGGCGGATGGGTCACGGAATGCTTTGGTGGTCGGTGTTACGAATGCGATACCAGCAAAGCAGATCTTTGGCCGGCGGCATCGGGACGCCTTGCCCCTCGGGCGAATCCAAATAGACAAAGGCCACCGACGAAAAGCAAAACGGTTTCAGGCGCTCCGGCTCCCACGGATTCTCGAACGCGAATCTCAGGCGATGCCGAAAATGAATGGCGTCAGCCTTGTGGACACGATACATCGCAACCGTTGAGGCGAGCGTGTCCTTGATGGGCGCCCCGTGATAGGGCCCCGCGAACGGGCCTTCGCGGAAATACCAGCCGCCCAGAAAATAATCCTCAAGGCCCGTGCCCGTGAAGCGCGGCGCGTCCCAATTATCGTCGATATAGACATACTCCGGCGCCTCAAGGAAGCTGAGGTAGTTGCGCTCCTGCCCTTGCATGTAAAGCAAACAGCCCGCGTAATGACCCCGGCCCTGGACGTTGGCGATGGTCACCGGCGCCGGACCCTTGTTTTGACCGGTGTTGAATAGCGCGTGCAGATACGCGACGCCGGACGGCAAGGGCGCGAGTTGGTAAAGGACGTTGCAGAAGACGTCCGTGTCGATTTGCGGGTCCACGTTTTCCAACTCGATGCGAAAGCTCTTGCGAAACGGCATGGGAAACTTGCAAAAAAAGCCGCCGCTGGAAGTTCCAAAATAGCGCGAGGCAAAACTCGTTACCTCGCACAACCCCGCGCCAAAGAAATCGCCCACAGGCGCCTCGATGGCCGGCTGAGCGGCGTCGTCCCAATAAATTCGCAGGATAAGCGTCTTAAGGATGGACTGGTTGATGGACGCTCCAGGATTCCAGTGTTGCCAGAACCAACCGGGAAAGGTCAGCCAGAATTGCGCGATGAATCCCTCCCCTTCGACTTTGCCGATCGTTCTGCGTTTGCCGCGTGGAATCGCGATGGTCTTGCTCTTTCGCTTGAGATTGAAGGTTGAAAACTGGCGCGTCGTCGCGTCTCTCAACTCCGCGATCGCCAGGGCGTCTGGGTCCGCATTGGCGGCGCCGACGCCGGCTGTTGTTGTGGAACCGCCCTGGGGATCGGCCATCGAAGAGAACGCGGCTGCGCCGACCGCGAAGGAGGCTAGAAAATTGCGTCGTTTCATAGTTGACTGAGTTGACCCCCGGCGCAGCGCAAACACGTCCGAGACGCCGGCGACAACGTAAAGCGAGCAACCCTCAAGGCACTTTCCGCTGCAGCGGGTCCCAAAACCGGAAGTTCCCATAAGTGCCGCTTTGAATCGGATTGATTTGCGAGTCCTTGCGCACTTCGCTGTGGCCGTCTGTGAAAACGACGACCCCGTAGGGTTTGTGCCTGAAGATGTCGACGCCCTCGTTGCCGTCGCCGCGTTTCATGCCGGCGTTGGGCCACCAGAGATTCATGCTATAGGCGCCGGCGGGATCCGTGTAGGTTTTCTTCAAGGTGTCAGCCACCAGCAAACACTGGCTGGGACTCCTGATGGCTGTCCGCTTGAACCATGGCGCCGTGTACACCCCGTCTACCGTTTGCGCCGGCTTCGGGTATAAACCGAGAAAGAACGCATTGTAACCGTAGCCGATGTTGAGGGCGTTGAACTCCCACGTGACGATCTTGCTGTTGGCGGTTTCAGGGATGCCGAAGGCCGGGCAGTGAAAGGTGTTGGCGTATTTGGGCGGGACGGTGGCGCTGCCGACGATGAAACAGGCCCAGAAATTCGACGGGTCATAGCTGGGAACAATGTGCCCCGGAAAAACTTCCTTATATTCGTCGGTGTAGACTTGGAACAGGATCGAAATCTCCTTGAGATTGTTCAGGCAGCTTGTGCGCTGGGCCTGCTGTTTGGCGCGCCCGAGAGCGGGCAATAACAGCGACGCGAGAATGGCGATGATGGCAATGACCACCAGCAGCTCAATCAGCGTGAAAGCGCTTCGCCCATCCCGATCCCAGCGCGGGCCACTCTTACAATCGATTGTCTTTGCGGACTCCATAGTTAAACAAATTGCAAGACACATCCGGGAACCCCACTGCGCTCCCGGATGCGCCTCGCGCGAATTACTTTCTCAGTCGGAAGAATTGGTCGCCGCCGAGATTGGTGACGGTGACGCTATTATTGACGACTCCGGCGACCGGGTTCCACGTCGAGCCAGGCAGGACGCCGCTGGACTCCAGCGTATAACCGAGCGCGGACGCCGGCCAGGTAAACGTAATGCGACTGCCCGAAACAGTGTAGTTCAGCATGGGCGAATTTTCCGGACCCACCATCGCCAGGAAGTGGCTGTTGATGGCGTCGGGACTCAGAGCGGCGCCATAAAACGCCACTTCATCAATCGCGCCCATCCAAGCCTCCTGCTCCGATCCAGGGTCCGAAGCCCCGATCTCCGTGCTCTGCCCAGAGTTGAAGTTGATGGCCTGATTGATCGTGCCGAGGGATTGGCCGTCCCAATACATCGTCTCGCGGCCGCTGTCAAATACAATGGCAAAATGATGCCACCCGGAGGCGCTCGAGATCGGCAGCTCGATGAACCGGTCGCCGTTCCAGTTGCCAATGCCGAATTCGCCCCATTCCAGGTGGATGCTCCACACCGAGCCGCCGCTCCGATCTGCAAAAATGCACGGCGCATACGGCGGCGGCGCCGTGATGTCCCAATCCGGACGAATCCACGCCTCGGCCGTTCCCCCGCCGACAAAATCAAACGCAGCCACCTGGCCGAGGTTGATGTGCCCGGAGCCGATCAGCAGCAGCGCCTGGTTGGTGACGCCGCCGGCCCCAGCCGTGAAGCTGACCGAGCCCGAAACCGTCCCGTTATTGACAGCTAGCGCATCAGAGCCGTCGCCGCTGTCAAACGTGTAGTAGGAGATGAGGTCGGCCTCGCCGCGCACCGTGGCCTGGTACCGTGCGATATTATTGTCCACATGCACGACGGCGTTCAGGCTCCGCGCAACGCCGACGGAGTTGGACGCGGTGAAGTAGTAGACGCCGCTGTTGCCGGGCGCAAGGCTCGCCGCGCCGACAGTCAATCCCGTCGCCCCGGGAATCGGGAAATTGTCCTTGTACCACTGGTAAACCAATTGCGCCCCTTGCGCCTGGGCATAGGTCGCGAACGGACGGCCCACCAGAAAATTGCCGCCTACGGGCTGCACGGTGATCACGGGCATAAGGCCCTGGTAAAACGCGTTGTAGTGCGCCTGCACCGACGCCGCTGGAAGCGCGTTCGAGTAAAACGCCACTTCGTCCAGCATGCCGACCCATCCCTCCGTCGTGGAATCCGGCGAGGACGATCCGATTTGCGTCGTGCTCGGATTGCCGCCAATAGGCTGGTTAATTGTGAAGATCGCGGCGCCATCCCAATAAATCGTGTTGGTGCCATTGTTGAAAACAGCCGCGATGTGGTGCCAGTTCGTTCCGGCGCCGCCGCCGGGAATCCCGTAAAGCGCGCTCCAAGAGCCGTTGTAAATGGCGAGCGTCTTTTTGTCGCCTGTCATGTGAACGGCCCAATCTGTCACGCCGCTATTGCGATTGCGATTGGCAAACAGCGCCGGCGTGTAGTTCAACGGCGTGGTCCAATCCGCGCGCACCCAGGCCTCTACCGACCCGATGCCCGAAGTAAACGAAAAACTCGCCGTGGATCCCAAATTCACCTGCCCGCCGCCGTCAAGCCAGAGACCCTGGCCGGCCGGACCGCCAGTCCCCGGGGCAAACGCCGCCGTGCCCTGCAGCGTTCCTTCGTTGGTCCCGAAGGCGTCCCTCGCCGTCAAACCGTCAAACGTGTAAAGAGAAATCAGGCCGGGCTCATTGGAAACGACCGTTTGGTATTGCGTCAACTGAGCGGGCCTCGATCCAATCGCGACCACCGCGTTGGAGCTGGGGAAATGGCCGGCCAGGTTTGAAACCACCACGTAGTACGTGCCCTCGTACTGCGGTATCAGGCTCGGTGCGCTCAGCGTCGGGCCGGTCATGCCCGTCAGAAGCGTTGAATTGTTGTACCACTGATAAGCCACATTCGGGCCCGTCGCCACGACCGACAGGCTCACCGGCGTTCCCGCTAGAAAAGTCCCGCCAAGCGGTTGCTTGACGATCACGGGCGGCAAGTCGGAAAAGTACGCCTGGTAATGCGCCTGCACTTCTGCCTGGCTCAGCGCTGTCGAATAAAACGCCACTTCGTCGAACGCGCCCATCCAGCCTTCGCCGCCCCACGGCGCAGAGGATCCGATTTGCGTTTCGTTCGGGTTCAACCCGAGAATCTCAAAAAAGCTCCCAAGCGACTGTCCGTCCCAATAAACCTTGAACTCGCCGTTGTCGAACACCGTGGCCAAATGATGCCAGTTGGTCCCCAAAGTCGGGATCGGCATCGTCTGATACTGGTTGCCGTTCCACATGCCGATGTTTCCACGGTTCCGGTCGATGTGGATGCTCCACTCCGTGTTATAGCCGCCGCCGTCGGACCACAGCGTCGGGTCATAACCCGGATTCGAGCTCCAATTGGCGCGAATCCATGCTTCGACCGTCCCGGATCCGGACCCGGCGGCAAAGTCGAAGTCGCTGCTCGGACCGAGGTTGATCTGCGCGCTGCCGTCGCACACAAAGGCATCGCCAAAGCCGCCGACTCCCGCGCCGAACGATCCGTTGATCACCGAACCGCTGTTGGTGCCGAAGGAATCGGTCGCGTCGGATTGATCGAACGTGTAATAGGAGACGAGCGAGGCGGTGGTGGTGACCGCCTGCTGGTAGGTCGACACAGAGGCGACAGCCGGCGTGAGCGTCAGCCCGGCCGTGGCAACGAGCAAGAGGCTGAACTTAACGAAGCGTGGCGTTTTGCGCGCAAAATGAGCGAGTATGGAGTTCTTCATAACAGTGCTTTTCGGTAATCTATGTCACTGCAAATTTGTTTTACTGGCCGCCATGCCTGGGCTTGGTGTCCGTCCCGTCGCCGCGACTAAATTGGACGCAACGAGACGACAGCGCAGTCTTGGCGGCAAATAAGCGTTTGTTGAGTCGGGGCAGAATGTAATCGTTTACATTCACCGCCGTCAATTCTTTTCTCACTCTTTTTCCCGATGTCCTTGTGCGCCAACGCAAAATACTTCCGTCTCTCCGCTCCGTCTTGTCTTCCAATGACTCCGGGATAATTGTCAAAAAAACACGCCGGGAGCGCCGCCCGCCCCGCATATTAGTCCCGCTAAATATCAGGCTGCGGGCGTGTAATCGTTTGCAGCCTCCATCGGCACGTTCCCGCAAAAATGCACATGAACGCCTAACTCCGACATCAGCGCGCCCTTGATGCGGCACGCCCGTCCCGCTTGGGCCGCGTCCGGCGCATATACCACGTGGACATGATTCGATTTGTGCCGCGCCATCATCTGGTCGCGCGACACACCATGGAACACCGCGTGCATGATCGGCCATTGCGGCGTCGTCTCGCGCCATCGCGCCTCAGTTTCCTCCTTCGGAAGCTCCACCGCGGCGCCAACTCCCAGGTCGCAATGCAACTGGCCGTTCATCACGAAGACCCGGCTCCAGACGATCGGGCCCGGCTTGGAAATCCCTTTAATTGTGCCGCCGCCAAGGCGGAAATACATCGCCGGCTGCCGTTCGCTCACGGCGCCCTTGTAGCCTCCGATCAGATGAGCCGGCGGCACGGCCCCCGAGATCAACAGCACCCACACATATTGATCGGTTCCATTAACCCTAAATGACCTGCCCCAGCGCAAATCGTGCAACGTGTTCTCGGGCGGGAATCCCAACTGCGTCCACAGCCGATTCGTGATCAACCCGTCCAATCCCGCGCACTCGTCTGCTTCATTGAAATGCGTCAGCGCCTGATGGTCGTAAAGCAGTTTGCCGGTTGTCGGACAAGCGACCGGCGGGCGGTCGACATTGTTGAGAAGCCCCTCCGCCAAATCGCTGGCGGGGCAAAGGTCCTTGAGACCCTGCTGGTATTGTATTCCGATCGCGTCGCATCCGAATTCATCGGCCATGCGCAGGGCAGCCACATACATTTTGCATTGCAGCAGCGTTTGCTGGCGCGTCAGCTCCGTCTCTTCGTTCGTCCCCCAATTGAAGACCATGCCGCGCTGGAGCAGCCACTCCAGGACAGCAACCGCCTCAGCATCGGCCACTCGGAGCATCGCCGCGTAAAGCGAGGACTGGCTAAGGCGCTCTTTAAACACACCCAGCGGATTGAGCAGCTCATCGGGAATAATGGCGTTGAACATTCCCATGCACCCTTCGTCGAACACGCCCAGGATGGCTTTCCGATGGCGAAATTCCCCGGCGGCGCGACGCGCAAGCGCCAGCTCGGAAGCCGGGATCGTGGCCGCCTTGAAATCGCGCACATGCGTCTGGTCGTGAGCGATGGCCCCGGTCGAAATCCATTGGCGCAACCCGTGACGGAAGAACGCATCATTGAAATCTTCGCTCCATAGCGTGTTGTAGGGGACGCCCATTTTGGTCAGCGAGGCGTTGAGGTTGAGAAGGCCCACCAGGCCAGGCCACGTGCCGCTCCAATTGGCCACAGTGAGAATGGGCCCGCGGTGCGTAAACAATCCGCCCAGCACATGGTGGCTGTATTGCCATACCGCTTCGGCCACAACGACCGGCGACGCGGGATCCACGCCGCAAAACACCTTTAGTCCCATTTTTTGGGAGTCGATGAATCCATGGCGCTTCTGGGGGTCAAAGGGATGCGCCCGGACCAGCGACCATCCCTCCTCCTTGAAAGCGCGGGCCAGGTTGGCCTCCATTTTCGATTGTTCGGGCCAGCATTGCTGATTTGCGGCGAGCCTTAAATCCCCGCTGGAGACCATCAGCGCCTCATTTGATTTTGCATTCGGGTTCATAATTAAGCCGGGAGTTTTTGCGGCGGCTGGGCCTTGGTTGCCGGATCGGTCTGGCTGAAGCTCGGCCAAAGCAACGCATACGCGCCGATGAGCACAAAGCAAAACAGCGGCACAATGTAGCCGCGGGACATGTCGTAGACGTCGGCCACGTGCCCCATCAACTTCGGAAGCATCGCCCCGCCCATGATTGCCATGACAATGAAGCCCGAAGCGCGCTTGGCCCGCGCGCCCAGCCCATGAATGCCAAGCGCGAAGATCGTCGGAAACATGATTGACATGAAAAAGTAGCTCAGGAAAACGCAAATCACCGAAACCCATCCGAGCTTCAGAAAAATCAGCAGGCAAATCAGCACATTCATGAAGCCGTAAATCCCCAAAACCTTATGCGGCGAAAACTTCTTGAGTATCGCCGCCCCGGAAACCCGCCCGGCGAGAAAACAAAAAAAGCCGAGCGACGCGAGATTCGACGCGGCCTTGTCGCTGAAATGAACGATGTCGCCCTTCATTTCAAACCAGCTCTGCAACCATCCCGTCGTCCACGATTTCGGCAGCGACGGAACCTCGGACGTCATGTAGTTGATGAGGAAGCTGAAAATCCCGGCCTGCGCGGCTACGTAAAAAAACTGCGCCAGCGTCGCGCCCGAAAAATGCGGGTGCGACCAGATGCTGTGATGCGAAATCCGCCGCGCAACAGGAAGGAGGATCAGGGCCGCGGCGAAAACCCCGGCCAGCCCGGCTGTCCACAACGTCACGCTCATTTTCCATGCGTCGACCCCAAGTGTTTGAAGCGCCACCCAAAGAATCATGTCAAATACACCCACCAACACGGCCGCGTTGAAGAGCATCAGCCAATACACCAGGCTGCGGTCGATCTGGCGCGCGGCCGCCGGGTCCGAATCACCGGCTCCGTTTTCGTCGATGTGATATTCATCCGCCGTCTTGATGTCAGGGACCGGCGCAAAATAAAAGGCCGCCGCCAGCGCCACCACCACCACCGCCACTCCCGCGTAGGGAATCCAAAGCGTCTGGCTTCCCGTGCTGTGCCCCGACGAATCCTTCGAGTAGAAAAACATCGCCCCGGCAATCGGGCCAAAAAACCAGCCGACGCCGTTGCAGGATTGCGCCATGTTGATGCGCGTCGCGGCGAATTCCTTCGGCCCGAGCACCGTCGTGTAAGGGTTGGCGATGGTCTCCAGAAAGGTCAGGCCTGATGCGATCAGACACACTCCGAGCAGGAACGCCCAAAACGCCGCGATATGCGTCGCCGGCACAAACCAGAATCCGCCGCAGGCGACCAGCAGCAAACCCGCGATGATGCCCCCCTTGTAACCCAGCTTGATCGCCAGCCATCCAGCCGGCAGCGACATCAAAAAATACCCAAGGTAATGCGCGAATTGCACCCACGCCGATTGCGACAACGTCAGGTGCAATTCCTCCTGGAAATGCTTGTCCATGACGTCGATCATCCCGTTGCAGAAGCCCCAAAGCAGGAACAGCGAGCTGGTGATGCAGAAGGTGAACACCAGATTTTTGCCGTCGTCGCTGACAAACAGACGTTTTTCGTTGGCGGTCATTATGGCAATAAAGTGAGGCTGGTAATCGGCTTAAATCTCCGCCATGGAGAGCCGGGAACGGTCAAAAAAGTAATCGTTTACATAAAAACCGTCAATAGAAAATCGTTTCACCCCAACTTTACCTCTCAGAAATGCCCTGTAATCGTTTAACCGCTTTGGGCAACCTGGCGTCGCCCAAAGCGGTTCGATACCTGCTTCGCTCTGCAGCGCCTTACGGCAGCGATGGCCGATAAAACTTGCGCTGCGTCAAGCTCGTCGGCGTATAAGGGCTGGATGCCCCGTTCACTTGCGTCCATGGCCCAGTCACTTCCTCCGCCCCAAGCAACGGAACTCCACCCGTCCAGCGCAGGACAACCTGTCCGCCTTCCATTGACGCCCGAATCAAGCCGGGAATCTTGTTGGCCGACGGCCCGCCAAGCGCGCTCAAATAAGCGTCCGACTGCCGCCCGCTGCTGAATTGTACGCTGCTGACGTACGTCTCGGCCGTGTCGCCGTCATTGTCCGCGAACAGCAACGCGGAGGAAAACAGGGCAAACCGCCCATCCACCGCGCTCAGGCCGTCGGTTTGTTCGGCGACTTTGACGCCGTCGATGAATTTCGTCAGAACCGGGTGCGTTCCGGGGCCGGAAAGATCGAAGGCGAACGCGATCCTATGCCAGGCGCCGGCTGTGACCAGACCGTCATAGATGCTGCTGATCCCAATGCCGTCGTCCGGGTTGACGAAGAAATCCGCGTCGTCATTGTTGGCCAGCGTGGTCTGGATAAGCGAACGCCACGTCCCGTCCGAGCCGCCCGGATAATAAACGTCATAGATCAGCGTGTATTGATTGACTTTTGCGCCGCCGCCATTGGGTGACGCGCCATGGAACATCTGGTAGCCATTCCACGGAGCCGCTGACGGAACAAAATGCATGACGGCTGCGCTTTGGCCGTTGATGGCAGGAAGACCAAACGAAGCCGTCGTGCCAAACGTCGTGTCGTTGGAAACGGCGGCGCTCCCATAAAGCAGGGCGCTTCCGTAGCTGGCAGCCAGGTTTCCGTTGAAATCCCACTGCCCTGTGATCGACACCGCAGGAGTAATGACGGTCAAGAGCGCCATAGGCGCACTGGTAACGGCTCCGCCCCCGCCCGTAATGACAACGTCATACGAGCCGGCATCGTTTGTTCCCACCGCCTGCAAGGGCAGCGTGGCCCCCATTTTGCCAGCCAGGTTGGCCCCGTTGCGACGCCACTGGTAAGAGATCGGGCCCATGCCCGTCGCGCCGACTGTGAAACTGGCCGCATTTCCCACGGCCACCGTCTGGCTTGCGGGCTCGGATGTAACCACCGGCGGATTGTTCGCGCTCGTGCTGTACAGGGAGAAGTTATCCATGCCGAAGTAGTAGCTGTTCTGTCCGGCTTGGGTGAAGCGCAGACGCACGGCGGGCTGATTGTCCGCCTGCGCCAGCCGCACCGCTTCAATCCGCATCGACGACACAAGATCATCGTCCGTGCGCGGTGAAATAAACGGCGCTGTCGACGCCCATTGGCTCTGCGCCACGCTGATGAACGCCCCAAAATTGCCGGGCGGCGGCGTGTTGGGTTGCTGCGCCGCGAACGTGCTGGCGGCGTCGATGTTGCCTTGCCCGTCGATCGTCAGCGAAGCCGGCGTCAGCATATACAGCGCGGGCAGCCAGGTTGATCCGCCATCGATGGAATATTCCACCGCGCCAAGGCTGTTCTGGTTCTGCGCGTAAATGTTGTTGAAGACAAGCGCGACGCCCGTTTTGCCGCTCAAATCGTAGTCTCCAGTCGTCAGATGCTGCACTTGATTTCCAAAGCGGTCGGTTGATGCGGCGAAGGCAAAGTTGCCGTCTATCAAATTCGTCACCGGCAGGTTATTCAGGAACAGGAGCGGGGCGACATTCAAGGCGCTGGTGTAATCCGCGCCGCCGGGCGTCACGTTGAACAGACTCGATAGCGTGCTCCGGCTAATCACGACCCAGTCAAGATAGGAATCGGAATGGAAGTTGTTCAGGTCCGCGCCCGGCAGGTCCTGGTCGGTGCTATTGTTGACAGACCAGCCGGCCGGCAGCGAGCCTTCGGAGACTTCGTCGAATGTTTCCTGATACAGAAGTGGGCCGGTGAGTATATTCACATACGCTGCGACTTGGAAACTAAAGGCATTTGTCTTGCGGATGCTGGAACTGTCGGTCCACGTTATCTGGGCCGTGTGGGAGGACAATGGCGCCATCAGGCCTGGCGGATCGTACTGCACTGTCGTCAAAACTCCGTTCTTTGCGATGGAGGGCGTCACCGCCTGCCCGTCAAACTGGAACACGATGGAGTTGGTGTCCACCTGCGCGTTGAGGTCCCGCAGGGTGACGGTTGCCGCCGCGTCAGGAGGCGCGTTGACCTGTTTGTCGGGCGGAGAAACGGAGTCAAGCACGGTCGTGTCATTAATATTGATGACGTCCAGCTTCACCAGGTCGATGTAAGTGTCCGGGGAGCCCACTTTCGGAAGGCTCGGACTTCGCGTCAGGTAAACGGACGCCGTCCGCGCGCCCGACGGAACCGCCCCCGTCGCCACGTACTTGACCCACTCATAATTGCCCGATAAATCGGACGGAATCGTCGTCACCCCGCTGGCGAACGTCGTCGCATAGACCCCCATCGCGCGGTCGAAAATGACATCCGCCCCGCTAATGAGGCCGCCCGACGCATTGAAAAACCGCAGCACCGCGCAAGGCAGCTCCGGGCCGGGCCCGCCCGCATAGCCGCTCATCCACGTGCTGAACGTGTACTGGCCCGCATTGGCGTCGATCGCGCTGGTCGTCACCGCATTTGTCAAATATACAGACTGCGACGCCGCGTAGCGCAGGTCGTAAGTCAAAAAGTCCGTCAGGTTCGTCGGCGTGTCGAAGTGGTCCCAGTCGCTGAACGCGAGCGATTGTCGCCACGAGTAACTCGATCCGGGATTTTCCGACGCCGGAATCGGCGGCCCGGCGAAGTATGCCTGCGAATAAGTGTATGTTGAAAAATACTGCCATCCCGATGGGGAAGGATTCTCGAAGCTGCCGTTTGTAATCAGGTCAATGGCGTTGGCCGACCCGACAAACGACAGGCTTCCCGCCAGGATGGACATGCCTAATCTGGATTTGCTGTGTTTCATAGGGGTTCGTGTTTCTTTTGGTTTCTTGTGAATCGAGAGTTCTTTTTCAAGGAGAGACTTTGACGGCGCCCCAGGCGATGAGGTCCTTGGCGTGCGGCTTGATCATGGCGTCCTGCACTGGCGCCCCGCATAGATCGCACTTGGGAGGCCCGTTGGGATCTTCGCGCCGCGAACGAATCGTGACGTGATGGTCCTTCGCGCAGACATATCCCACCACGTCGCGCAGCGTCTGGTCCTTGCATTTGGGACAAATGGGTCCAAGCGTCGTCGCTGTGTCGGTGTAGAATTTGGCGCCGCAATGCAGGCAGACATAGCCATTTGCGTCCGTCTCCAGCGCGTCCGCGGCGGCGTCTCTTTTGCAGCCCGCCGACATCAGCAGCGCGACGCCTAAACACACCGCCACAAAAGCCCATTGCCGACAAATATCAGCCAACAACGGCGCGAAGTCCTGAACGTGCGTGTGTCTACGGATCGGCATCGGTTGCCAGGTAAATCATCGTGATGTATTTGGAGTCAGGATGCGCGGAGACAAATTCCACGTGGCCGTCGCAAAAGGAATTCACGCCCCCATCGCTTCCATGATTGTCAACTGGGTCGGGAATGTTGTTGCGCGTGCCGAGGAACCCGCTGTCGCCATCCAGAAACAGGTTTGCCTTGGCCGGCGACGTGGTCGTTCCCTTGAACGCCCGGCAGTACGGATACGCCGAATTGTAATGGTAGGTCCACGACGATACGTTGCCCCGCGTCTTTCGCGCGCTCGGCGTCGCCGCCGAGTTCTTCGCTGTCACCCCCCACCATCCGAAGACTTCGTAGCTCGATCCGGGTGTTCTCCGCGGATCTCCGGCGAAGTAGGTCAGATCGTACAGCGTCAACCGTCCATCTGGCTCGCGGAAAAAATTGGTTTCGCGGATGTAATTTTGAGTGCTCGGACAAATAAACGTCCGCAACGTCGGAACAAACGCCGGGTAAAGCCAGCTTTGGTCGTCGTCGCCGTCATCCTTGGTCGGCGCAAAAATCCCTTTCGCGTCCGCATCGGCGTACATGATGCTGCCGAGCATCATCTGTTTGCAGTTGTTGATGCACGAGATGCGCCGCGCGTGTTCCTTCGCCCGGGCCAGCGCCGGAAGCAGCATCGCCGCAAGAAGCGCTATGATCGCAATAACAACCAGCAATTCAATCAGCGTAAACGCGGCGCCCCCCGGTCTTGGGACTAAGATTGGCTTAGTGACAGGACGGTTCGAGTTTGCGGCTCCACCCTTCATTGGTAAGTCGGAAGTCTACCGTCCGGCGACCCCTTCAACCAATCCCATGTTCTAGGGGGCGCCGCGCACGGACGATGAATCTTGATTAGCAGGCCAAAAACCGCGTATAAAGCGCTATGTCCAAGAAACGTCCAAGACTCGCGCGACCCGCCTCGCATCGCGCGCCAACCCGGAGCGAGCCGGAATATTGGACGCGGCGCCTCTACAGGAACACGTTTACTTATAACGGCCTGACCCGCGCCGTTAACGCCTGGTCCGTGAAGATTCAGCTTTTTGGACGGCGCAAGACCTTTTCGCTCGAAGCAGGCGATCGCACTCGCGCCGCATCCGAGGCTTGCCATGTCTATCAGACTATCAAGACCCAGGGCTGGGATGCCGTGGGCCGCGGCTCCGCAAGCATCGATTGGCAGACGGTGGCGGGGGGCGACGTAGCGGTTCCGGCGGCGAACTCCGCCGAGCATTGGAAGGGCCGCCTGATCCACAGGCGCTATCCCGAAACCGCCGACCCCACGGCGCGCCGCGAATTCTCCGTGCGTATCGCGCATGCCCAATTAAGCCGTTATTTCCCTCTGGGCGCCGGCGATGAGGCGACTGCCGTCCGTCGGGCGATGCGGATTTACAGGACCGTTGTCTCGCGCGGCTGGCCCAGCGCCTACCGCAGATTTCCGCGCGAATTAACCCTGGCCTTTCGCTGGCTCGACGATCCGCTGGCCTGGACCTACACCACCATTCACACCTGGACAGACAGCGAGCCGACGCCGCGCCATGCGCGCCTTGTTCCAGCGATTTCGGCGCGGCGCGTCGCCGTGATCGAGCCCGACGCCGGGATTCGATTCGCTCTCGCTGCGTGCGTGATGGGCCAGCCTGGGTTTGCCTGTTCCGGCGTCTACGCAACAACCGCCGAGGCGCAACGCGGCATGGTTCGCCGCAGCGCCGACATGGTTCTTGTCAATTACGCGCTGCCCAATCAGCCGGGGGCCGACTGCGTCCGCCAACTGCGACGCGCCCAACCGGCTCTCGCCGGCCTGCTTTATTCCGTTTTTGAAGACAGCGACGAACTCTTCAAATCGACGCCCGGCGGCGCCGCCGGCTACATGCTCAAGCGCACTCCTCAATCCCGTATATTCGATCCCATCGCTGACATCGTCGGCCCGCTCACCGGCGAATGGATCGCCGCGCGCATTCGCGATTACTTCCAGCGCCTGGTCTCTGCCATGCCCTCCGGCGCGGCGGGCGCCGACCTCGCAAGGCTGACGCCGCGGGAGCACGAAATCCTGGCGCTGCTCAGCAAGGGCAGCCTGGCAAAGGAAATCGCGCAAGCGCTTGGGATCAGCATCTGGACCGTCCACGGCCACGTCAAAAGCATTTTCGAGAAGCTCCGCGTCCATACTCGAACCGAAGCTGTCGTGAAGTTCTTACAGAAGTGAGGATTGGATTGGATTGCATTTGGCGCCTCGCTCTCGCTTTATAAAAGCAGCATGCCCATTCGCCCCAAGCGCGGCCGCCCGGTTGTGATCGCCGGCCTCGGCGTCGATTTGCCGGATCTCCAACGGGCGCGCGCCCTGTGGCAACAGAATCGGTTCGACGAATCGGTCAGCTTATTTGAAAAGACGGCTCGCGCGCATCCCCAAAACCTCGTGGCGCTCGTGGACGCCAGTCGCGCCCTGGGAGCCCGTTTTGAAATCGCCCGCGCCGAGCAACTGTTGGATCGCCTCGTCAAAATCGGCGCCAACCGCCCCGATTTGCTGCATCTCGCCGGCCAAAGCTACCGCATGATTTTTCGCCCTGAAAAGGCGATGGACTGTTTCCGGCAGGCCCTCGCGAAAACCAAAGCCATTCCAGACGCCCAACTCGAATTGGCCGTCCTCTACGAAAGGCGCCACCGCGTCGAGGAAGCGCTTTCGCTCATCGAGGATTGCCTTCGCGGCGCCCCGGATTATCTGGAGGCCCAACTGTTCAAGGGCCGGCTTCTGCGCCGCATGAAGGACCAGGCCGCCGCCGAATCCATTTTCCGCGCGCTGGCCTCAATCGAGGACGGCGAGCCCGCAGTTCGCGCGCAAGCATGGGCGGAATTGGCGCAGGCGCACGACCGCCGCGGCGAATACGACGACGCCATGCGCTCGATGCTCCGCTGCAAGGCACTCATGCTCGCCGCCGAAGGCCCCTTCAAACGCGAGTCCGACGCCGTCCTCAACCAACTGACCGCGATTTGCCGCGGCGTCACCGGCGGCCATTTCAAAAAATGGGCCGATGAAGGACGAGCCTTTCCGCGCCGCCGCGTCGCCGCGCTCGCCAGTTTCCCGCGGTCCGGCACAACGCTCATCGAACAGGCGCTTGACAGTCATCCCGATCTCGTCAGTTCCGACGAGCGCGAGGCCTTCGCGCGTGATATTTTTCCGGCAATGTGGTTGAGCGCCACGACGCGCGCCCCCAGTGTGGAAGCGCTGGACAGCGCGCCGATGCAGCGGCTTTCCGCGCAGCGGGACCGCTATTTGGACTACATGGCGGCGGCCTTGCAGGAGGCGATTGGCGGCCGTATTCATCTTGACAAAAATCCGACGCTGACGTTGCTGCTGCCGGCGTTCCTGCGCCTGTTCCCGGAGGCCTCCCTCCTCATCGCCTTGCGCGATCCGCGCGACGTCGTCGTGAGCTGCTTCATGCAATACCTGCCGTTGAACACCAACAGCGTGTGCTATCTCACGCTCGAACGCGCCGCGCGCCGTTACGCCAACGACATGGCCGTCTGGCGCGATCTGCGCGACAAGATCAGCGCAGCATGGCTGGAACTGCGCTACGAAAACTGCGTCGGCAATTTGGAGTCTGAAATCCGGCGCTGCCTGGAATTTCTTGGTTTGCCCTGGGCGCCGGAGGTGATGAATTACCGCCAGCGCTTGAAAGAGAAGGCCGTCAGCTCACCAACCTACGAAGCGGTCAGCCAGCCGCTCTACACATCGGCCATCGGACGCTGGAGACATTATCAGAGCTATCTCGAACCCTGCCTCGAGATTCTGGCGCCATCGATCGCCGCCTTCGGCTACTAGCATAGCGTAATCCGAAATCATGAGCGATACATGATACTAGCTTTTCTGCTCGTAAGCAAAATGGGGGGAAGCCGCACATGGCCGCACGTGGCCGCACATAAGCGCGCATAACCGCGCTTTCGCGCTCCTAGAATCACCGGAAACTCACCGGAATTCACATTTTCCGCGCAGCTTGTGAGGGACGCGGGACGAATGGCGGGTGAAGTGGAGCATTTAACCACAGAGGCCCAGCGCGGCGAAGCGGCAACCAGAGATTTTGAACAGGAGCAAACAGAGACAAAGAAAAGTCTGCTCAAAATGCGCAATTCCTGATTTGGTGAACGCCCTGAAACCCTCCCCCCCCACACGGGCTGTGTTTGAAGCGGCTAGCGAGAGGTTGAAAAGGAATCGCAAGCCCCAACGCGGAGTTGGAGCAATGGGCGATCCCCGCTCTCCCGATTTCAAAGAGCTGGCAAGCCGGATAGCCGGCAGGCGCGGGCGATTTAGCCCGCGGAAGTCAACGTAGCGCCTGGCTGAACCCTGTCAAGGGATTCTATGGGGATTTTGAATGGCGCAGAGAGGACTTTCCACAGAAGTTCGCCAAGGAAACGAAGGGGCGGTCGTTTGGGAAGGATGAAGCAGGGGAATCGGGGGCAGAGGAATTAAAGGCGCTACAAGAATGGAACCGTGGCGCTACCGCTTGCCGGAAGAGCGACACCGATTCGCGCTCAACGACGGGCCGAGACGTGCCGACCGAGCGCAGGTGTCAAATGCAAAACGTTACGAAACTATGGTCTGACCCGTGTGCCCGTTTGCCCCAATTCTTTCGCCAGCGCGTTCAATTTGAGGACCCTTCCGAGACGGATAGCGTACTCTGCGTTCCTGCCTTTTCCACGGCGGTGGACGGCCCGAAATTCCACCAACGTTGTTGGGGCGTTCGTGGCGCAGCCGTTTCGGAATTGGATCGCGTCGTATTTTCGATTTTCCAATCGCTTCTTCCAATAAAGTGTTCGGCGGCAGAACTCCGATCGCTTCGTGCCTGCGGCAATCTGGCAAAAATACTCACGGTGCAAATTCAATTGCAAAATCGCGCTCATAGTCACACAAGTTCATCCTCCTGTTTCATTCGTTGGACCTTTGGCTTGCTCACTTTTTCGGCCTTGGACTCCTCTGCCGCTCGCTCAAGGTTCAGCGCGAGCAGCCGCTCCAGGATTTGTTCATCGGCCAAATCGGCAGGCCAGCCGTAGGCGGCGGCGACGGCGGCGTCGAGCTTCTTGTGGGCGAGGCCAAGCCAGGTTGGGCGCTCGTTGTAGAGATTGGTCAACGTCCGTTTTTTTAGTTTGTCGGCGCATTCGGCGTCGCGCGGTTCCAAACGCGGGTAATGCACCGTGCCGATGCCGGATTTGTGGTCCACGTTTTGCCGGGCGATAAAACGGGCCCACGGACCGTCGAGCGAGCCAGGAAACTCGAGAATCCTCTCGAGGATCCACTCAGGTGGGTTGAGCCAGGTTTGGCGGAGCTGGTCCAATTCCTCGGCGGCCTCTGAGATCGCGTCGCGGTGTTCATCCGGCGCGCAGGGCGGGGGAGCGTCGAACAGGACAATGTGCTTGTAGTGTTTATTGGCGTCCAACCAGGCGCCGACGTTGTTAAGCGGCTCGTCGAAGTCGTCTGGAAATGGAAAGGGGAATGTCTCAAAACAAGTGGTTGGGGTGTAGCGGAAGCCGGATTCGCGCTCGCGCACCTGTGTTCCCTGAGCCCGCGCCCAGACCTCGTGAGTCCGTGACTGAAGCACGCCGAAGGAATAATCGTCCGAGCGAGCGAATGAAAAGCAGGAGCTGTCGGCGAGCGTCGGCGATGTTTGCCAGACAAAGAGGCGGTGTTTTGAAACTCGAACAGTCAAGAGAAACCGGGGCAGCGGAGCAAGCGCCGCCAACATGCCGGGACGCGGTTCGACATGCTGCCACCAATAGGTCGCGTAGCGCTCGCGGTTGTTCTTCAGACGTTCCGGGCGCACATGATCGACCAAATATTTGAAAGGGGCTTCGTATTTGGCGCAGTCGTCAATCGCACGCGCCGCGCCAAAATCGATAATGAACATTTCCCGCGAACGCTTGGTGACGTCCAAACCGTTGATCCACGGTATGATGACATCGGAGTTGGGCCGTCCATGTGGATTTGGCTGGCTTAGCAACTCCAGCGCCTGTTCCTCGGTGACGTCGAAAGCGCCGCCCTTTGTGTCTCCCATGAATGCGACGCCGGAATTTGAACGCAGCGGCAGGGCGGTGGTGGTATCTGCGATGGCGCTTGAGAGATTGGAGTGGATTACGGAAGCTCTACGGCCATTGAGCAGGCGATCCTTTTCCGTGCCGTCGTCAAAGCCAACCATGCTGACATGGACGTTCGCCCCGTCCAGAATCCAAGGCCGGTCACTTTCCGCGAAGAAAATGTCGCCGGTCTTCTTTATACGGTTTAGGACCTGGCGATTTGCTCCGCCGCGAATCCCTTGCGTGGCCAACAGACCGGCGCGCGAGCATTTTTCGAGTTCGATTTGCTGGCGGGCCTTTTCAAACCAATAGCAGCAAAGATCGGCTTCGGGCGGCACGCGGCGACCGAGATTTTCAAAGAGCGCTTCGACGTAAGCGCCGCCCAGTTCACGGCGGATCAGCTTACCGCCAAGGAAGGGCGGGTTGCTGACGATGACATCGCACCTGGGCCATTTGCGCTCGGTGTAGAACTTCAAAGCGTCGTCATGCGCGTGTTCCTCCGCGCGAGCTTCCTTGAGGTCCTTGGGTTTGTTGCGGAAATGCGGGACGAGCAAGGCGTCTTCATTTTGGAACCCATCCAGGACTTGAAGCACGGGCGAACGGTCGTTGTCAAAACCGTTGTCACGCCGCCATTGCAGGTAGCCGATCTGCACGGACACCTGCGCCAACTCGAAGGCGTAGGGATTGATTTCAATGGCTTTCAACTGCGTGACGGTCACTTGCAGTTTCAAATCAAAACCAAGCTGCTTGGCAAACGTGAAGACTTCCTTTTCGAGTCCGAGGAGCAATTGCAGGGACACGTAAAGAAAGTTGCCGCTGCCGCACGCCGGATCAAGAACCGTGACGGCGGAAAGCTGCTTCTGAAATTTGGCGAGGCGTTCGCGTTGCGCGGCGGTTCCTTTGCCTTTTGTATAGGCGGCGGCCAGCTCGCCTTTGATCGTGGCCCATTCGCGCCGGAAGGGCTGCATCAAGACAGGTTCAACGAGGGTCTTGATGTCCGCTTCGCTGGTGTAGTGTGCGCCGAGCTGGGAGCGTTGTTCCGGTTCAAGAGCGCGCTCAAAGAGTGTGCCCATGATGCTGGGTTCAATAAACTGCCAGTCGGCCTCGCCCGCGTCGGCAAGCTGGCGCAATTCCGTTTCAGTCAGTTCAAAAACGGTTGAGTCTTCAAAGAGATGCCCGTTGAAATGGCGAATCTTGTCCTTGCCAAATGTGCCGCCTCTGGCCATGACCGCGAATAGTTTCTCCAGCGTCTCTGCGAAAAGCTTCGGGTCATCCATTCCGGCCTTGGCAATTTCCGTGAAAAGATTTCCCGGCAACAGGCCGGTATCCTCAGCGAAGAAGCAGAAGACGATCCGATTTAAGAAACGGGCGATGCGGAGATTCTTCTTTTGCGCAACATTGACTTCTTTGCGGCTTTTGGCGTCGGCCAATTCGACGCTCTCGCGACCTTGAAGCGACTTGGCAACCTCGGCGATTTGCGCCGCGAGGTCTTTTGTGACCTGAGCCGTGGTGCGCTGCGGCCTAAGGAATTCAGGATCGGTGAACAGGGCGCGGAGAACGCGGAGGTTTTCCGGGCGATCGATCTGGTCGTTGGTGAATTCGTAAACCTCCTGCACCGTGCCATTGAAATTGGTTTTGACGATGTAGCGGTCAAAGTCGCAGACCACAAGGAGAGGCGGATTGAGGAGCGATTCACGGTACCGGAGCAATTGCTTGTAAGCTTCGTCGAGATTTTTCTTTTTGCCTTTATATTCCCAGGCGAAATGGCCTTTCATCCAGACGTCGGCAAAGCCGCGCTCCGTCGGTTCGTTTGCGTCAGGCTTCGCCTCCAGCTCGAAAAGCTCGGCGTCTTTGACCACGCGCTTCTGATAACAGAAAAACTCACTGCCCGACGGGTCCGCTTCGGCGGGCGTCTGCTGGCCCAGCAAGCGGCAAAGGTCGTCAAAATGGCCCTGGTAGGCGGAGGTTTCCTTGCCCTGATAACGCGACCATTTTCGTTTGAATTCGGCGGCGGTCATGCGCTCGGTATTTCGGGCATGGAAATTATTAAGGCGCAGAGGCCTCGATTGGCGAACAAATTCGTCAGCCCGAGTCGCGTGGGCCCTCCGGGGCGGAGGAGATTTGGAATTCCACCAGGGGGACACTGAGACACAGAAACGCAATTTGCAGTCTTCTCAGCGCCTCGGTTTCTCTGTGGTTTAAATCCGGAAATCGCGGACCGCCTGAGTGCAATCGTGCTTGCGCCGGGGGCGGGGGGCACGCAAATTTGGCGGGTGTCTAGGTGCATGAATAAAGTTGTCGGTGCAGTTGTGTTTCTCGCTTCGGGTTCCCTCGCATTCGCGGGGGCCATTGCCATCCCCAATTTCTCGTTTGAATCGCCGCCGGTTCCGCCGGCGATTCCGTATGCGCAGCCGGGTTTTGATTATTGGGAGGAGACGCCGCAGCCGTCCTGGTATGATCCGAGCCAGAACGGCGACACGCCTTGGTACGATTACGCCGGCGAGTTTTACAATATTCCGTATCCGGGTGAGTATATCGACAACGTCGACGGCGTTCAGGCAGCCTTCATTCAAGGCTACCCCGATGCCGGGTTTTTCCAGGACTACGATTCGATTTATGGAACGAACACGGCGCCAAGCCATGCGTTCAACGCCACGTTCCGGCCTGGCGCGTCGTACGACTTCACGATTGGGATCAATGGTTATGGGTACCAGGGATCGACGCCGCAGGGCGCGACGATTCAGATCAGTCTTTATTATCGCGATGCGGCGAGCAATGTCGTGACGATCGGCGCCACAACGGTCACGAACGGTCCCGCCGTTTTCACCAATGAATTGCATTTATTCGATTTCACGGCGCACGTGGCCACGGTGCGGGCGGGCGACGCCTGGGCGGGCAAGCACATTGGGATGTGGGTGACGACGTCGACCAACACGAGCGACGCGGCGGCTTACGGCGGCAATTGGGATCTGGATAATGCGCGGTTGACAGAGACGTTTCCGCAAATCTCCGGGGTCAGCATGGCCAACAGTCAATTGGGTGTGACGATTTCCGGGGAAGCGGGGGCGCGCTTCGAAATCCAGAGCGCGACGAATCTCGCCGCGACACCGATCCAGTGGACCAGCGTGGGCATCGTGACGAACGTGGGCGGCTCCGTGTCGTTCACGGACACCAATTCCGCGGCAGCGCAGCGCTTTTACCGGGCGCGACAGTTGTGAAAAGAAGCCGCCAAGCGTTCACGTTGATCGAATTGCTGGTCGTGATGGCAATCGTGGCGGTGTTGGCGGCGCTTGTTTTGCCCTCGCTTGCGATGGCGAAGGAAAAGGCGCGGAAAACGGTTTGCTTGTCGAATCTCCGGCAACTGTGCGTGGGGATTCAGATGTATGCGCCTGATTACGCGGGCAAGATTCCGTACGGGCCGGTGGCTCCGCCGGCGCCCAGCCCGCTGGACTTTTATACGTCGACGGGCGCTCCGACGAGCCTGATTTCGCTCGCGAGCTACCAGGGCAGCGGGGTGGCCAGCGGCATGCCGGTGGCGCTGGGACTGATGCTGCGGCAACAATTGGCGTCGCAGCCCAAAGTGTTGTTCTGTCCGGCGAGCGACCAGTTGCTGAATGCGGATGCGCAACTGGCGGCGGTGGGGGTCAAACAGGCGCAAAGCGGGTATTACTACCGGCACGCGGGGAACACGAATCTATTTGACACGCCGGGGTGGAACGCGGTTTCGCAGAACCACCTTCGACTTGACAACCTGGGGCTCAACCGCAACGGCCAGCCGATTCGAGCGCTGGTCCTGGACACGCAGTTTCTCTGTCCGCCGGCGCTGGCGGCGTTCAATGTCACGCCCAGCACGCATCATCAGCAGCGCTTCGTGGATATTCTTTTTTCCGATGGCCATGCGGCATCGCGTTCCAACGCCGATGGTCGGTATACGGTGAATTTTGGGAACAACTTCGACCTGGCCTACGCGTTTGACGAGATACTGCGTGTGTTCGAGTAGGCGGATCTGCAGCCATAAGGTGGTGCGGGAGGAATGGATTTCATAAGTCCGTCGGCGAGACGCCGACGGATGCGGGCGAGGACGCCCGCGCTCTCCAGACAGGGGAGAAGAAAACGAATTTGCCTCGCACCGCTCTAGGCGCCTTCTTCTTCGGCGAGTTTGCGGTAGAGGGTGGCGACGCTGACGCCGAGGAGGTCGGCGGCTTTTTCCTTGTCGCCGCCGGTTTGCGCGAGGGCGCGGTTGACATAGGTGAGTTCCTGCTCGCGCATAAAATCCCTTAATGCGCCGAGCGGCTGCATGGACGTGGGTTGCGGCGCGGCGCCGTGGGCGCCGATGGCGAGGCCGGAGATGGCTTCCGGCGTGTTGGTGAAATTCTCGACAATTTCCTCGCTGGCGTCGGACGGCGCAGCGCCGACGACGGCTGGGGGCAAATCGGCCACTTTGATCACGCTGTTCTCGCACAAGGCGCAGGCGCGTTCGATGGCGTTTTCGAGTTCGCGCACGTTGCCGGGCCAATCGTGGAGGCCCAGCACTTCAAGAGCCCTGCGCGTGATCTGAAACATGTTCCCAGAGCGGGGGTCGACCTTTTCGCGCAAGAAATGCACCGTGAGCACCGGGACGTCGTCCTTGCGGTCGCGCAGTGGCGGCAGAGTGATGGGGATGACGTTGAGGCGGTAATACAAATCTTCGCGGAAGCCGCCTTCCTTGACCTTCTGTTCGAGGGGTTCGTTGGTCGCGGCCAGCACGCGGACGTTGACGCTGACGGGAACATTGTCGCCGACGCGGCGGACTTCCTTTTCCTGGAGGACGCGAAGGAGGCGGCTTTGGAGAACGGGCGGCATGGTGCCGATTTCGTCGAGGAAAATGGTGCCGCCATCGGCTTCCTGGAAAAGGCCTTTTTTGTCGTTAATGGCGCCGGTGAATGCGCCCTTGCAATGGCCGAAAAGCTCGGACTCGAGAAGATTCTCCGGCAGGGCGCTGCAATTGATGGGAACGAAGGGGGCGAATTGCCGGCGGCTGTTGAAATGGAGGGCGCGCGCAACCAGTTCCTTGCCCGTGCCGCTCTCGCCCAGGATCAAAATGGTGCTGTCGGTGTCGGCGACGCGCTCGATCATTTTGAAAACGCTCTGCATCTGCGAGGAGTTGCCGATGAGCTGGTTGAATTGGTATTTCTTTTTGAGCTGCTTGCGCAGGTAAACGTTTTCGGAAATGGCGTCGTTGTAAGTGAGCGCGCGGCGGATGCAGAGTCGAAGATCGTCGACTTTGAACGGTTTCTCGAGGTAGTCGAAGGCGCCCTTTTTCATGGCGTCCACGGCCGTCTCGATCGTCGCGTAGGCGGTGATCATGATGACGGTGGAGGGCGGGTTGAGGGAGCGTGCCTTTTCAAGGATTTCGAGGCCGTGCGTGCGGGTCTTGTCAAGATAAAGATCGGTGATGACCAGCTCCGGGCGCTGTGCGTCGAGGGTCTCCATGGCTTCCTTGAAATTGCTGAAGGGAAAGACCTCGTGCCCCTCGCGCCGCAACAATTCGGTGACCATCTGAACCATGGTCACTTCGTCGTCGATCAAGAGCACTTTTGCCATGCGAGCCCATAATACGGACGCGCGGGCTTTGCGCAAGCGCGATTGCGTGACAATCGGCAAAGCCTTGCAAACCCTTGCGTGCAATCCCGGCGCGCATCGCGTATCGTTTTCGCGTGCAGTCGATGGCCGAACAGTTGGAGCAGCTCCCTTCTTTGCAGCGCGTGACGATTCCCGATTTGTGGCAGCAGGAAGCCATCGCCGCGCTGCGCGTGGGCAAAGACGTCGTTGTCCAGGCTCCGACGGGCGCCGGCAAGACGCTCATCTTCGAGTTGTGGTCCAACCAGGGACGCAATCGCGGCCAGGCCATTTACACGGTGCCGACGCGCGCGCTGGCCAACGATAAACTTGCCGAGTGGCGCGCGCGCGGCTGGGACGTCGGCATCGCCACGGGCGACCTTGCGGAGAATCTCTCGGCGCCTGTGCTCGTGGCGACTTTGGAAACGCAGAAGCATCGCCTCATCCAGGGCGACGGGCCGGCGCTGCTGGTCGTCGACGAATACCAAATGCTCGGCGACGTGGACCGCGGCCTGAATTATGAATTGGCGCTGGCCCTGGCGCCGCCGCAAACGCAGTTGCTCCTCCTTAGCGGCAGCGTCGCCAACCCGCACCACGTTGTCAAATGGCTCGAACGCCTGGGGCGCCGCGCTGCATTGATCCGCCACGAACAACGCCCCGTCCCGCTCGAAGAGGTCAACGCCAACAATCTCAATTACCATGTGCCGAGCGACATTCGTGGTTATTGGCCGCGGCTGGTCGCGAAGGCGCTGGCTGAGGACCTGGGGCCGGTCCTTATTTTCGCGCCGCGCCGGCAGGCAGCCGAATCGCTCGCAGGGGAGTTGTCGCGCATTTTGCCCACGCCCAATCCGCTCTCGTTGAGCGCGGAGCAAAAGACGCTCGTCGGCGAGTCAATGGCGCGCATGCTCAAGACGCGTGTGACGTATCATCACAGCGGCCTGAGCTACGCGGCCCGCGCGGGCGTCGTGGAACCACTTGCCAAAGCCGGCCAATTGCGCGTGGTGGTCGCGACGATGGGCCTTGCCGCCGGCATCAATTTCTCGCTGCGCAGCGTCGCGCTTGCGGCCGATTCGTACCGGCGCGACAACCAGGAGCAACTGCTGCGAGCTGATGAAATCCTGCAGATGTTCGGACGCGCGGGACGCCGCGGGCTGGACGAAATGGGATTTATTCTGATCAGCGCCAACCAGCTTCGTTTGCTTGACGCGCGCCCGGGCCATCTGTCGCGCGGCGGCCTGGTGGACTGGGGCGCGTTGTTGGGCTTGATGAGCGCCGCCGCAACGCAGGGACGCGACCCGTTCGCGCAGGCCGTCCGCGTCCAGGAGCGTCTCTTCACCACCAAGCCCATCGCGCTTGGCATCGAGGAGTGTGTCAAACATCCAGTGACGCCCTGCGGGCTAAAGACCGACGCCGAACGCGCGCGCCACGTCCGCAAGCGCGTTCGCGAAATGCTCAACAGCCGCGGGCAATGGGAACCGTGGCCCGCGGCGCAAGAGCGCCCGTGGCGGGAGGTCATGGCCGTCGCCGACCGCGTTTTGGACGGGCCGCCGAGCGGTCCGCCTAAGCTTGTTCCGGCTCTGTCCGTCGCAGCCGCGGTGGAAAGAGTCGGTCTGGGCGAACTGCGCCTCATCAGCGAAGAGCCGAAAATTTTCGGGCGCGCCGTGACTGTCGCCGACCTGATCGGCGACAATCGCGTGTTGATGGGGAAATGGGTGCGGCGCCTGACCAATTGGAACGGCCGCCAAATGGACCTTGCGACCTGGCGCGACAAGGCGGCGCCTGCGCTGGAGCAAAAGCTGGCGCAACAACGAACGCCCGTTGTTCGATTGACACAAGAAGGCCAGCGTATTGTCGCGATTGTGAGCTTGCAAGACGTCATCGCCCACGTCCCCGTCGACAGTCACGGCGCCGCCATGTGGCGACCGATCGACCGCGAGGTGATGCCGCTGGATTGCGCGCTTTGCGAATTGGTTCCGATATGCCAGGCGCTACCGACTTCCACCGGGGTCGCGCTGCTTTGGCGCCGGCTTGGATTGATCGACGCGGCAGGCGCTCCGACGCGGCGCGGGCAGATCGTGAGTTTCTTTTCACAAGGCGACGGGCTGGCCATCGCGGCGGCGCTGGAAGACGAACGCTATCCGCTGGCGGAATTGATTTACGATCTGGCGAACCTTGACGCGAGCTTCCGCTTTTGCGGCGAAGACCATCGCTGGTCGGGAAAACTGGCGCAAGTCTGTCAACAAACTTACGGAACGCAATCCGTTCCCGGCTACCTCGAAAACGGCGCGCCGCCCAAATACGGCGCGGGGGCCGAACAGGTTGTTGCCGGCGTGCATCGCGATCCTTTGAGCAAATTTGGGTGGACGACCGAGCTTCTGGGCGTCGGCGATATCGACCGCGTCATCATCGAATGGCGGAGCGCGTTGCGCCAGATCGCCCACGCGCCGGAATTGAACTGGCCTCGGTGGAGCGACCTGCAGCGCATGGCCCGCGAAATCCTGCGCGACACCCAATCGCCCACCATCACCGATCTGCCGCCCCTGGAATATCACCAAACCCGGCGCGTGGACCATCGGCTCCTGCTGAGGCGGCATTGACAACAGTCAAACCGCGTTGTACAGAGATTATTGATGGATTCTACTGTAAGTATTTCTGAGCTTCAGGACCAGGCTCCGCGCATCGTTAAACGCGCCGAGCGCGACGGAAGCATTGCCGTTTGCCGTCACGGCAAGACCGTCGCCTTTGTTGTCTCGCGCCAGCGCATGGAGGCAATTCTGGAGACACTGGAAATCATGGCAGACAAAGACGTCATGGCGTCCATCCGCGCATTCGAGTCGGGCGCGACCAAGCCCAGAAGCTTCAAGCCCGATGAACTATAGAACGCTATGGATGCCGCAGGCCGAGGCGTTCATTCAATCCCTTCCACCGGAACCCAGGCGGGATTTTCGCATTGCGATCAAAAAGCTCGCCGCCGGCAAAACCGCGGGGCTGGATTTGCGTGCGCTGGAAGGTTCGCTTGCGGGTTATATGCGGTTGAGAGTCCGCAGCTACCGCGCCGTTTACAAAATTACGGCTGACAAGAAAGGTCCGGCGCTCATTTTCGTCGCCGCCGGTTCCCGATCCACGGTTTACGACGCTTTCGAGAAGATTCTCTCTGAGCAATCGCACTCTTAACATGCCGCGCGAATCGATCTCCCAGCGAAAACTGCGCGCGGCGAAAATCATCGCCGGCCTCGAAGCCGCGTACCCGGAGGCGCATTGCGAGCTGGCCTACGCCAGTCCGCTGGAGCTGTTGATCGCCACGATCCTCTCAGCGCAATGCACCGACAAACAGGTCAACATCGTCACGGAGACGCTGTTCAAGAAATATCGTTCTGCGACCGATTTTGCCAACGCCAAGCCCGCCGAACTCGAAAGCGACATCCGGCGCATTGGCCTCTATAGGAACAAGGCCAAGAACATCCAGGCCGCCTGCCGCGCCATTGTTGAGAAGCACGGCTGCGAAGTGCCGCGAACGATGCCGGAATTGCTGGAGCTTGGCGGCGTCGGACGCAAAACGGCAAACGTCGTTTTGGGCAACGCATTCGGCGTGAATGAGGGGGTTGTTGTTGACACACACGTGGCGCGGCTGTCGCAGCGTCTCGGTTGGAGCGCGCACGGCGCCCCCGACAAAATCGAGCGCGATTTGCAGGAGCTCGCTCCGCGCGACAAATGGGCCTTGCTAAGCCATTTGCTGATTTGGCACGGACGCCGCCGCTGCTTCGCCCGCAATCCCGATTGTCCCGGCTGCGAAGTCAACGCCCTCTGTCCCACCGGTCAGAGAATCCTCAAAGGCGCCGCATGGAAACCTGGCATGTAATTGACTCGGGTCCCTGCGCCGCCGACTTCAACATGGCGCTGGACGAGGCGCTGCTGGAAATGGCGCCGGCGCTTGGCGCGGCGGCGCTGCGTTTTTACGGCTGGACGGAGCGCGCGGCGAGTTTTGGCTATTCGCAACATTACGCCGATGTTGTGCGCTTGACGGCTCTGCGCCCCCTGGTCCGGCGCCCCACCGGCGGCGGCGTTGTCCCGCACGACGCCGATTGGACTTACAGCATCGCTTTCCCGGCGGGTTCCGCGTGGCATCAGTTGAAGGCCATCGAAAGCTACGAGCGCGTCCACGCGTGGATTCGCGACGCGTTCGCCGGGATGGGCGTCGAAACGACGCTTGCGCCCGAACGCCGAAAGGACGTCCCCGGTCAATGTTTCGTCGGCGCCGAAAAACATGACGTCCTTTGGCATGGCCGCAAAATCGCCGGCGCCGCGCAGCGGCGGACCAAAGCGGGACTGCTGATTCAAGGCTCCGTCCAGCCGCCGCCGCTCCATCTAAAACGCGCCGATTGGCAGGCGGCGATGCTGACCATGCCGTTCCGTATTTTGCGGGTCGAAGGCGCCCTGGCCGAACTCGCGGAGAGGCTGCGTCTCGAAAAATATTCGCGCCGCGAGTTCAACGAGAAACGATAACGCGCATCCTGCGCGCCTTTACTTAAGCGTGTAATTCTTGGCGGTCACGGCCGCCGCGAGCGCCAGAGCGATGTCGCTCCGCGCCTTGAGCCAGTCCGCGCTTCCATCAACCCATGCGCGAATTTGGAAGTTGAGTCCGCCGCCGGTGAAGTTGAGCAACATCACATCGGGCGCAGGCTCTTTGAGGGCCGCCGGAGTGGCGGCGACAGTGTCCTTGAGCAGCTTCACCAACTCATTCACGTTCATTCCGGGCGCAAACCCAATGGGAAGATCGATTATCAAATCGCGAGCGGACCGCGTGTAGTTGGTGACGTTGCCCGAAATAAAAGCGCCGTTGGGCACGATGATTTCGGCGCCGTTTGCGCTGCGCACCACGCTGGCGCGAATGCCAATGCGCGTGACCACGCCTTCGTTGGCGTCGACCTGGATGACGTCTCCGATCTTCACCGGGCGCTCAAAGAGCAGGATGATGCCGGAGACAAAGTTATTGACAATATTCTGGAGGCCAAATCCGAGGCCGACGGTCAGCGCGCTGGCGACGATGGTCAGGTGCGTCAAAGGCACTCCCAAGGTTGTCAACGCGACGAACAGCCCGAAGATCAGAACGCAATAGTGCGCCATTTGCGAAATCGAGTATTGCAGCCCCGGCGCCAGCGTCACGCGCGGGTAGACTTCCTCCCGCAGCGCAAAGCGCATCACCGCCGAAAACACCCACGCGATCCAAATCGTCATTGCGAACGATACAATGTTGCCCAATGTGAAATGGATCGAGCCGAACTGGGCGCGCGCCCCGAGCAGCGCACGGGCCTCCTCAAGAATCGCATGGCGGATCGACAGCGAGCCGAGCGCGAACCACGCCCAAAACACGACCGCCGCCCAACCCAGGATGCGGCCCGCCTGCGCCTGCAGCAGCTCCCGGTTTTGCGCAAACAGGCGGAAGCGCGCCAGCGCCGGGGCGTTCATCGCCGTAAAGGTCATCGCGTCGCCAATCCGTTGCGCGGCCAACACGATCAGCCCCATGTATGCGCAGGCCAGGATCGCTTCACCGAGAGTCTTCGCCAGGGCTGCGTAGCCAGCCAGGTTTGCCGCAGACGACGCCGCAAAAAGCACGAACATCGCCAGGCCAGTGATGCGCAGCGCCCGGCCAAAGCGCCCTGTTCCTCCGCCCAACCGTTTGGCCGTCACAATCCACGCGCACAGCCACAAGCCGCAAAACGTCTCCAGCAACATCAACAAGCGCCCGGTCGTGCTCTCACCTGCCGCGACGCGAAGTTGGTCAGCAAAGTAAAAGACCATCAGCGCGGCCAGCGCCGGGCGCAACGCCGGCTCAATCAGTCTGCCCAAAACGGCCAGGGCCGGAATCAGAGTCGCGAGACCCAGCGCCGCGAGCACAAGCTGCGGCGCATTTGGATGAATCCAGGGGCTGGCCGCCAGCGCGATGAACAGGGCGGTGGCCAATGGCGCGCCAAACGCCAACGCGGCCGGCCGCGCGCCTGGGTCCGCGGCGCTGCGCGTTCGCAAGGTGCGTCCAACCCAGCCGAACAGCAGCCACGCGAAAGCGAAAAGCGCGGCCTGAAGCGCGAATCGTCCGGCGTTGTCGTTTATGTAAAGCCTGGCTCCTTTCAACTGGACTGAGAGCGAACGCCCAAAGTCCGAAATCAATCCCAAATTGATCCTGCCAAGGAATTCGCCGCTCCACACAGGCGGTTGGTCTTGTTCCAGAGTGTCGCGCGGAACGCTGCTGCTCGACCGCGCGGGCATTTTCAGGGAAAAGACAAGCGCGCGATTGGTCGTTGCCGGGGTGGCATTCGTCGCCGCCCGGGCCTCGCCAAGCCCGATCGCCATCGCCAGCGCCATCGCCAAAACTCGCCCTATACGCATCCAACCGAAAGTGTTCGCCAGTCGACGCAAACACTGAATCAGGCTTTCTCTGAACCGCTCCCCTAAACAGGCTTGATCCCGCAGGTTCCAACGGGCAGGTTGGCGCATACATGAATAAGCTTCGATTTTTGGCGGCCATGGGTCTCGCAGTCGGATTCGCCCGGTTCGCGGCAGCCGATCAGACCAACACGGCGACCAATGCGCCAATCGCCACGCAAGCCAAAGGCCAGGAAACCGCGGCGATCAACACACTGACCGACAAGGAAAAGGGGGATGGCTGGCAACTTCTATTTGACGGCAAGACGTTTAACGGCTGGCATAATTTCCACACCGGCTACGTCCTTCGCGACAGCGCGCTCCTCTGCGTCGATCCTCGCCGCATGGGACAGCCGCAGCCCAACTTCGACGCCGTCGCGCCCGGATGGCAGATTAAGGACGGCGCGATTGCGTGCGTCGATCCCATGACCGCCGGGGATATCGTCACGAGCAACAAGTTTGATTGGTTCGAGCTGCAACTGGATTACAACATCTCCGAAGAAGGCAACAGCGGCATCATGTTCCATGTCGCCGACGACGGCCCGACCATCTGGTGGACCGGCCCCGAATTTCAATTGGAGGACAACGAAAAGGCCGTTGACCCGGTCCGTTGCGGCTGGCTGTATGGCCTTTACCAGCCGGCCAATGACCCGAAAACCGACAAGCCGCTCGACGCCACTAAACCCGTCGGGCAATGGAACCATGTGCGCCTCCTGATCACGCCCACCAAATGCGAGCACGACATCAACGGTGTCAAATACGTCGAGTACGTCCTCCACAGCGACGATTTCAATGACCGTGTCAAGAATAGCAAATTCTCGCAGATGCCGGGCTTCGCGCAATTCGATCTCGGCTACATCGGCCTCCAGGGGGACCACGGCTCCGTCTCGTTCCGAAACATCAAGATTCGCCCGATCAAGCCGTGACAGACTGACAGCAAGATTGAAATCCGCCACTCCGGCGCTACACTCCGTCAAGATGACCGCGCTGCTTGACCTGCCTGAAGTCCGCCGACGAGTTCACCGCATGACGGTGGAGGAATACGAACGCTTCACCGAGATCGGCGCGCTCCCAAAAAATGTCGAGTTGCTCCGCGGCATTCTCGTGACTAAAATGTCCAAATCCCCGCTGCACGAATTTGTCCGGCAGACCTTGCTGAGGCTGCTTTTTGCCAAAGTCCCATCTGGATTCACAGTGCGGGCCGAAGCTCCGATCAAAGCGCGCGACTCCGAACCAGAACCGGACCTGTCCGTGGTCAAAGGTTCTGCCAACGACTGGGTCCTCGACCATCCGAACACAGCCCACCTGGCCATCGAAGTGTCCATCTCATCCACCGCCGTCGACGAATCGAAGGCCGACATTTACGCCGAAGCCGCGGTTCAGGAATATTGGCTGGTCTATGCCGAACTTCGCACGGTCGATGTCTATCGCCAGCCCACGCCCGAAGGTTACTTGTCAAAAATGACCCTGACTCCGTCGGACACGCTGCATTGCCAGAGCATACCGGAAATTCAATTGGCCGTCGCGGACATTTTCCCCGCCTGAACTACGCCTCGACGGTTTCGCCAGGTTTGGGCTGAAGGACGCGCATTTCGGGGTGCCGGGCGCGAATCTGGTCCTCGAACCATTGCCTTGAATCGTCTTCGCCGTGGCCCAGCAGCACGGTTCGCGGCGCGACGCGCCCCACAAAATCCAGCAGTTCCTCACGGTTCGCGTGAGCGGTAAAGTCAAATTCCTGAACTTCGCAGCGTCGCGTCACTTGGCCCGCGCTCGCGCTGAACAGAAAAGACTCGCCCGGCTTGCTCTTCCGCAGCCGCCCGGCCGGAGTGTCCGGATCGCTGTAGCCCACAAAGAAAATCGCCTGCCGCTCGTCCTCGGCCATCCGCACTGCGAGGTCGTGCGCGGGCGTGAATTCCGCCATCATCCCCGACGTCACCACGAAGAGGCGTCCACCGGTCAATTTCATCCGTTCGATCTGCTCTTTTTCCATGACGATGAGCTGCAGCTCCTCCGTTAAGTGCAGATCTGGATGGAAGCGATTGGCCAGATGCGCCTTCAGGTCGTAGATCTCAGTGAACACGCGCCCCAATCCGCCGATATAAATGGGCTTGCGCGGAATGCGGCCTTCGCGCATCAGGAACGCCAGTTGCGCCAGGATTTCCTGCGTGCGCCCCAGCGCAAACGTCGGCATCAAGACCGATCCGTTGCGCTCCAGCACATTGACGATGGACGTCGCCAGCCGCTCCACTTCTCCCGCGCGCGAAAAAACGGGCGGGTTGGTGCGATTGCCGCGGGTCGTCTCCATCAGCAGCACATCGGCCTTGATATCCTGGAATCGCGCGCATTGCAGAAGCGTCTGATCGTGAAAACAGACGTCGCCGGTGAAGAATAGGGATTCCGAACCGTTTCGCACCAGGATGCCCGCGGATCCCAGCGCGTGGCCTGCGTCAAAGAACTCGAGCGTTGGCGACTTTTGGCCACCGCGCGTCTTGTGAAACGCGGCCCAATCAATCTCGCGATTGTACTTAAATGGCTGGAATCGCGGCGCCTGCGAGTCGACTTCCTCGTGTGAATAAAGCGGGTATTCGGCGATGCCCAGTTCATCGCGCTGGCGGTTCATCACGTTGACCGAATTGTGCAGGATCCGGCCCACCAGGAAATAGCTTAACTCGGTCATCAGCACGTGCGCCTTTTGGAAGCGGCGCATCGCCACCGGCAAGGCCCCAATGTGGTCGTGGTGGCAATGGGAAATGGCGATGGCGTCCAGCTCGGCGTGATCGAGGGAATCGAACAGGGGTAGCGCCGCGCGGCCTTCCCGTTTCGGATGCATCCCCGAATCCATGAGGAGGCGATTGCCGCCGATGTCCACGAGCCACCCGCTGGCCCCGATGGCGGTGTCCGGGTTTAGATTAGTGATCCGCATGTAACGCTTTGATTCCCACAAGAGTGTGGTGGAATATAGCGCGCCGCCACATTAAAAAAACACCAAAAAAACATTTGAACATTTATTTAATCTATGCGTCATATATATACAGCCTCAGAGAAGGCTGGGCGGGTTTTTGGTTTTCCCACCCAGTTGCGCTTCTGAGGCAAGGGTTGGTTAGTTTGGTTGTTGGGGGGCGCACACTGCAACGGTGTGCGCCCTTTTTTTCGTTTAATTTTGCCATTGTGCTCAAAAAGAAACGCGGCGTCTGCCGCTGCTTCGCGGTCGCCCATTTTTCATTTGATTCGCTAACTCCTCGCGCGCAACGCTTTACCACTCCGTCAACCATAGGCGCTCGGAAGCCGACGGTTTCTTGGCGCTGCTCCTGCGAACGCGCTCTTTCAACGGCCGGTTGTTGCGGCCCGGTCGTCAATGAAGAAGATAGAAGCCATCATCAAGCCCTTCAAACTCGATGAAGTGCGCGATGCCCTCGCAAGCTTGGGCGTCGGCGGCATGACCATCAGCGAAGTCGAGGGTTTCGGACGCCAAAAAGGCCGCACCGAGTTTGACCGTGGCAGCGAGTATTCGTTTCAATTCATGCCCAAAGTGAAGGTCGAAATCGTCATTGACGACGACCTGGTCGAGCCTGTGCTCGACGCCATTGTCAAAGCCGCGCGGACCGGCAAGATCGGCGACGGAAAAGTGTTCGTTTCCGGCGTCATCGACGCCATCCGCATCCGCACCGCTGAAAAAGGCTCGCTCGCCGTTGACGAGTGACCCACCGGACGTGGGAAAGCCTGAACTGGACGCATCCAAAGTCCATGAGCGGTTCTCTCATGAAGCGCGCCAGTAGCGCCAGTCGATGTTGGGGAAGATGTTGTCGAGGCGCTCGATTTCGGAAAGCCAGGGTTCGTCGATGGCGTTTTTGGCGAATTGATCGTGGAGGGTGGTGAAGCGCAGGAGGTGGTCCTTGACGCGCTGGGCGGCGTAGCCGGGGCTTGTCCCCGTGCGAAGGATGAACGGCCAATCGCTTGACTGGGCCAGGAGGAGTTCGCGCCCAGCCTGCTTGAGAGCGCGTTCCTGAATCGGGGTGGGGGCAGGATTTGCGCCGGCCATTTCCGTCATGCGCGCCTGGGCGACGCGCAAATGGGGGTAAATCCATTGGTTGGTGTCGTTGAGCCAGACGCGCCAGTAGCCTTCCTCGCCCCAGCTCGAAGCGCCGGGTGAGGCGACTTGCTGGGTGGGGTTGCGCTGCAAATACTCGTGGGGCGTGATGAAGGTGAAGGCCTGCTGATCGTAGTAGGCCTTTCGCATGAACAGGTCCAGGAACTCCGGCCCTTCGTACCACCAATGCCCAAAAAGCTCGGCGTCGTACGGAGCCAGGACGATCGGC
>Ga0265338_10000949_pt1 | contig 48784 bp, 51 predicted proteins | sample 42126metaG_FD_193579 | JGI IMG/M metagenome (GOLD analysis project Ga0265338, IMG submission 193579) | Rhizosphere microbial communities from Carex aquatilis grown in University of Washington, Seatle, WA, United States - 4-21-26 metaG | ecosystem: Host-associated > Plants > Roots > Rhizosphere...
AGCATGATGATGCCGAGAATCAGCCTCAGCAGCAGCGCCGCGACGTCTACCGGGTGCATGAGCTCCTCCGTTTTTCACGACATGTGCTCGGCTACCCGATAGTCAGGCGCCAATGCAAATTAGCTTGACCAGTCAGTCAAGTCAATGGCTGGGGTGGGGGCAGGGGTCGGGGGACGGTTAGCGCAGGGTCCAGTCGGGCTTGACGAACCCGGCCCGGGAAACCTGGGCCTTGCCGATCGGGTTGCCGATCTGGGTGTAGTGCCAGCCGATGCCCTGGGCGGTCGCCCGGTCAAGCCCGTGGGTCTCCCAGATGGCGCGGACGGTGCCCTGCACCGCCGCGGGCGGCTTGGCCGCGATGATCCGCGCTATCTCCCCGGCCCGCTCCCACAGCGCCGCCGCCGGCACCAGTTCGGAGACCAGCCCGATCTCGCGGGCCCGCTGGGCCGACATGCGCTCGTCGAGCCCGATCAGCGCCCAGCGCAGCGCCTCGCCGAGCGGGATGCGCCGGGCCAGTCCAATCGGCTCGAGGGCCGAGGTCAGCCCGTAGCTCACGTGCGGGTCGAAGAACGTCGCGTCGTCCGCGCTGATGATGATGTCGCAGTCGTTCAGCCAGTAGAACGCGCCGCCCGCGACCATGCCCTGCACCGCGGCGATGACCGGCTTCCACACCTTGTTCTGCTTGGGGCTCAGGTCCTCCCCCGGGTCCTGGCCGCTCCACGGGTTCTCCGGCAGGTCCAGCCCTTCCTTCACGTCAAGACCGGTCGAGAAGGCGCGGTCGCCCGCCGCCCGCAGCACGACGACGTGGATGTCGTCGTCGACCCGGACCTGGCCCCAGATCTGGCGGAACTCGCATCGCATGGCCGCGTTGAACGCGTTCATGGCCTGGGGCCGGTTCAGCGTCACGCTGGCGACGTTGTCCTTGACCTCGAAGAGCACGGTCTCGTAGTCGAACATGGTTGGATCATTTCACTAGATACAGCTATCTGGCGAGTTGTGTGAGCAGCGTCGCCCGGGCGGTCACCAGGGACGGCCCGTACCAGGTCAGGCTGCGCCCCTCGACCAGCGCCACCCGCTGGCCTGCGAACGCCTCCGGGCCGTCGGCCGGGCCGAACGGGTACGGCTCGTCCGGCAGCACGATCAGCTCGGCTTTCCCGGCGCCGCCCCCGTCGGGAGTGCCGGCGGGGTTGCCGCCGGGGTTGCCGGCGGCCAGGTCTTCCAGGCGGACGCGGGGGTAGCGGTCCGGGTCGTCGCGGTACACGTTGTCCAGGCCGAGCCGGGCGGCGACGTCCCCGGCGAAGGTGCCCGAGCCGACCACCATCCAGGGATCGCGCCAGACCGGGATGGCCGCCCGGACCCGCGGGCCGGGAGACGGCTCGCGCCACGCGGCCCGGGCCTGGCCCAGCCAGCCGGGCTCCGGCCAGCCGAGCGCCTGCGTGAACACCCGGCCAAGCGACGCGAACGCCTCGTCGAGTGTCCTGATCACCGTCACCCAGACCGGGATGCCGGCCGCGCGCAGCCGTTCCACGTCGACCCGCCGGTTCTCTTCCTGGTTCGCGAGCACCACATCGGGTGCCAGGGCCGCGACCGCGCGCAGGTCAGGGTTCTTGGTGCCGCGGACGCGGTGCACGTCGAGGCCGACCGGGTGGCTGCACCAGTCGGTCGCGCCCGCCAGCGCGGCCGGCCGGGTCACCGCGACCGACTCGGTCAGCGACGGGACCAGGGACACCACCCGCTGCGCGGGCCGCCCGGCCGGGCCCGCCCGGCGGAACGGGTGACCGAGGTCGTCGCGTGCGCCTGCCGCCTGCCCCGGGTGCGCCTTGCTCACGGTGCCGGCCGTCAGCGGCCGAGCTCGTCGATCTGCGCCGCGGGCAGCACCCGGGCGATCCGCCACAGGCCGAGCCAGCTGGTCGGGAAGACCGCCTGGTCGACCAGCGCGGCGTGCGCGCCCGCCTCCATGTCGGCGCAGGCGTCGGCGCACACGGTGACGCGGTACCCGGTGTCGTACGCCCACCGCGCGGTCGACAGCACGCATCCCGAGGTCGCCACGCCGGCGATGATGACGTGCCCGATCCCCGCCTGGCGCAGCCTCTCGTCCAGGTCGGTGGTGGCGAAGGCGCTCAGTGACGTCTTGCCGAGCACCGGTTCGCCCGCCGCGGGCGCCACCAGCGGGTGAATCTGCTGCTGCATTCCCTCCGGCACCACGTAGATGACCGGCACCCCGGCCTTGCGGGCCGCGGTCAGCGCGGCCGCCGCCTGCTGGGCGACGCCGGCGTCGTGGCTGAAGTTGTCGACGATGTACGACGCGTAGTCCAGGATCAGGAACGCGGTCCCGGTCGCCTCGTCCTGGCTGCCTGCGGTCATGGTTATCCGTCCTTTGGTCGCTGCGGGTTGTTGGCTGCGGGTTGTCGGCTGCGGGTTGTCGGCTGCGGGTTGTCGGCTGCGGGTTATCCGCTGTGGGTGACGAAGTCGTCGAGCATCCGGCGCAGCAGCGTCGCCAGCTGGCCCAGGTCCTCCGGCGGCCAGCCGGCCAGGGCTTCCTCGATGCCGCGGCGCGCCTCGCTGGCGACCCGGGCCACGGCCGCTTCCCCGGTCCCGGTCAGCTCGACGGAGCGGGCTCGCAGGTCGCCCGGGTCGGCCACCCGCTTGACGTACCCGGCCTGCTGCAGCTTGTGCACCTGGCGGCTGATGTGCGGCGCCTCCACGCCGAGCGCGTCCGCCAGCTCCCCCGCCCGCATCGGGCCCGCCGCGGCCAGCTGGCGCAGCACCACCACCGCGGCCCGGTCGAGCGGCACGCCTGCCGCGGCGGCAATCTGGTCGTTCCGGTGCACCCGGGTGACCAGGTAGGACAGCTGGCTGAGGGCCTGCTCAAGCTCGGCCAGGGCGGAGTCCGCCGCCTCTGCCACGGCCGCCTCTGCCACGGCCGCCTCTGCCACGGCCGCCTCTGCCACGGCCGCCTCTGCCACGGCCGCGCGGGGCGGGTGGCCGCTGCCGTCGCCAGTGCTTCCGCCTATGGTCACGGTCCCGCAGCCTAGCATAGTTACTTAAGTTTGGTAACTATGCTAGGCAGGGGGTTGCGCGGCCGGGGTGCCGCGTCGGCGGGCGCGCCCTCTTCGGCTACGCCGTAGTTCCCCAGGCCGAGCAGGTAACCGTAACCGGCGAGCAGGAACGGCCACACCCAGGTCGAGTTGACCGCGACCGCGACCGACAGGCCGATGAACGAGGCGACGGCGGCCAGGTTGCAGGCAAGCACGCGTGTCCGCAGGCTGACCAGCGGACGATGCGGCATGCGAGCGCGACCCTGGCCGCAAAGCGGCGTGAAGGCTTATGGTTGCGCGCCAGGGCGGCGGGCGGGGGGCAGGATTACCGTTTCGTAAGGGGCGCGCGGCTTACTGGGAGCCGGCGGATGCCGGGGTCAGGGCGGCGGGATCATTTCAGGCGGCTGGTGAATGCTTTCCACGCGGCCGGGGTGAACGCCAGCGCCGTGCCGTCGCGGTCGGCGGTGTCGCGGACCGTGACGCCGGCCGCTGAGGCGACTTCTACGCACTGGCCGCCGTTGGAACCGCTGTAGCTGCTCTTACGCCAGTCGCCCATATCCCGGCCGTCCTCTCGATCAGGGCCAGTGACTCACTCGCCCTGTAGGTTTCCGCCCGCAGCGTATCGAACCGGGTTGCCAGCGCCGAAACGGTTTCCTCGTCGGTGAAGACGTACCCGCCGGCCACGTGCTCGGCGTAGGCCGCGCCGTCCGCGATGACGAACCCGGACTCGTTGCCAGGGTGGATGACGGCTGGCATAACCGTCAGCGTGACCCCGGGCCTGGCCGCCACCGCCAGCAGGTGCCGCATCTGGGCGGCCATGACCTGCGGCGTCCCGGTGCGGCGGTAGAGCGCCATCTCGTCGACCACGAACCAGGCGGACGGCGGGTTATCCCGGTCGAGTACCCGCCGCTGGCGCGCCATCCGGCTGGCCAGCCGCGCCTCGACCACCTCGCCGGCGGCACGGGCGGCTGACAGCACCGCGCGGGCGTAGTCCTCGGTCTGCACCAGCCCGGTCAGGATGCCGGGGTACCAGTCGCTCAGCCGGTGCGCCTTCTCCTCGTACTCGGCCCAGGACCGGAACCCGGCCGGCGCCCACGCCCGGCTGTCGGCGTAGAACTCGCTGAACCACCGCCTGCGCTCGGGGAACGCCTGATCGCACCTGAACGCGATCGCCTCGGTCGGCGGGCGCTTGCCGTTCTCGATCCGGCTCAGGTGCCCGGCGTCGATCCCGGTGCGGCGCGACAGCTCGGGCAGCGACCAGCCGCGCGCCGTCCGCTCCTTCTTCAGCTGCCGGCCGAAGTGTGACACCGGGTTCTCGTCTTTGCCCGCCATCGTGCCAGTTTGGCATAGACCTTCCCCGATCGTCACGCTCTGAGTCACCGTGACTACATGCCATGGCAGCCGAGCAGAGGGAAGGACCATGAATGACGACAGCCGCATCAGGCAACTGGACGACTTCGAGGTCATCGCGGAACGGGCCCGGGTCGCGGACCTGATCGCCGCACTGGCAGACCATTACCGGGCACTGAACCGGGAGATGAGCAGGAGGGGGACACTGCGGTGGATGCTGCGGTAACACCGTTCACCCGGCTGACCGCCCCGGCGGCGCGGATGCTGGCAGTCGAGACACTGCTGGCCGACCCGGAGCAACTGGGCGACGACGTACTTGAGTCATGCCTCTACCTGCTGCGGGAACGGCTACGGCAGCCGTGAGGATCACAGCTCAGCAGGGTTCCCGGAGCCTTCCGGCGGCTCCGGGCCACCCGCGCTCTTGACGTTGACCTTGACCTTGACCTTGACCTTGACCTTGACCTTGGTCTTCTGATCTTGACTCTGATTCTTGTTTTGCTTTTGGTAGTGGAGTGCAGTGGAGGGGTTCCTGACCTCGCCCTCTAGCTCTTTGGGGGGTGAAGTCAGGAAAAACGGAACGCAGCGGAGCCGCCCGCGCTGGCAGGTGAGGCACCCCTCCGCTGGCGGGGCGGACTGGGGCGGACGGGCGGGACGTCGGCAGTTCGGCGCATGCCGCGTCGTTGTTTGGAGCAGCGGCACGCCTCAGGCCGTCGTGTTATCCGGATCACAGGGCTACGCGACGACGTGTACTCAAATCCACTTGACGAACGTTAACGGCATTTGGCGGTCTGTGACTGCACTTAGCCGATTACAGGATTTTAAATGTGGGGTCTCCCGCGAGGCGGGGCGGCCACGACAGGAAGCCCGGCGAACCGGACGGCCCGCGCCGCGACCTCGGGATAGTGATGTTTGGGCACACCCTGGCGTGCCCAAACATCCACCATTCTCTGGAACCCTGGCCATTTAGCCTCTGTAAGTCTTGCGGGTGTCGCCTGACCTTGAATTGCAACATTCGCATCATCGCCGAGGCCACGGCGAGGACTTTCGCCTCTGCCCGCGATGCTGTTCCGGCAATAAGATCAGCGAATTCATGAACATGAGTCGCAATGATCCTCTCGTGCATCGTATATAAATGTCCTCGACCCCGAGCGGAGATCGACATGGAATTAATCCACAACCACAAGGTGCTGACCGTGCTCGGCGGCATCATAGCCTTGCTGGTCATCTTGGGCGTCATCGGAGCGAATACGCACCCCCAGTCCAGGGCAAACAGTGGTACCCCGAGCGCAACCGCCACCCAAGCGAGCCCCAGCGGCACCCCAAGCCCGAGCAACCACACCACTTTCACTTATTCATCGGCGCAGCAGCTTGTTACGGCGCTGCGTCGCGGGGGCCTGCCATGCACAGGCGGCAGCTACAGCACCCCCGTCGTGCCCGGAGCGACCTCCGAGACGGTGTGCCATCTCTCATCTTCGGAACAGACTCTCATCGACGTTTTCCCTCGAACTGTGTCCAAGGCTGTGGTGCTGAAAAACTCTGCCTCCACAGGCACAGAGCAGATTTTCAGCGTCGTCGGGCCAAACTGGTGGGTCCAGGTAGGCCATGCCTACGCCAACCGCGTTAAGGCGATCCTTGGAGGCGGCATCATCGCGGGACCGTGGCATCCGCAGGCTAAGTCCACGCCGAGTCTGTCTCCTACGCTCACCCACTCGGCCGCCCCGCCGCCCGCCCCGACCACGACACCTGCCACCTGCTTCCCCCTCACCAACGGCGGCAACTGCTACGAGCCCGGTGAATACTGTCGCAACTCAGATCATGGCATGTCCGGTGTGGCCGGAGACGGCGAAAAGATCATCTGTGCGGACAACGACGGCTGGCGGTGGGAACCGATCTAGGCACTACATCCATAGCTGCCGGCCACGCACGGTAGTCATGGTTCGTCATGTCGGCCGCGTCATCACGGGTCATACCGCCAGGCGTCTACCGCGTATCCGCGTGGGCTGAGGTCGGGTCCCCGCGCCAGGCAAAATTCCGGGCTCGTAATCCCACGTGCGCTCGGCGTCAGAGGCAGCCCGCACCTATCCTCCCAGCCACGCTCTCCCACAGGACCACAACAGCCCAAGAGCGCCCACCGCGCCACAGAGCGGCAGCGACCCCAGCCAGCCGACAACCCGCAACCCCACGCCAAATTCTCCGGGGAACGCGACCGCCCCGGCGAGAAGGCTAATTCTGCTGGCTGGGGAGATGATGTCGCTTCCGGACTTTCGAGGCGCTCACCGGTTTCACCGGGCTGGACGGCCGGGCGCCCGAGGTAGGCGGTTAGCAGGTCGCTGGACGTGCCGCGGGCGGGCACCGGCGCGGGCGCGGCGAACAGGGGGTGACGGCCAAGGCGCGGCACCAGCACAAGTGCCTGCGCCAGCAGGTCCGCGGCCGGCTCGTCCGGGATGGGGAGGCACTGGCCGCACGCCTGGGAGACATCCCAGGCGTGCACCGCGATCTCCAGGGCACCCACCGTGAGCAGGCAGTCGAGCGGCAGGGGAAGGCCGCCGATGGTGACCGGGGCAGCATCGCCGGCCTGAACCGAGGCATCCAGCAGTGCCGTCGCGCGCTGACGGAACGCGCCGACCAGGGCCGCGGCGGGGCTGGCGCCGCTGACCAGGGCACGGGTACCGGGCGGACTCGCGGCGACCCGGCCGGCGGTGACGCCCTCCTGAAGCGCGGTGAGGGATTCCTCGACATGCTCTAGGAGCATGCGGAGGTTCCAGGCACGGCACGGGGTGGGCCCTGGCAGCAGTTGCGGAGTGACCGCATTCAGCACGCCGTCGGCGTAGCCGATCGCCTCGGTCAGGCGGCGGTGCGGCTGGCCAGGGCCGGGCGCGGCCGCGCGGGCGGTCACTGGCCTGATGCCATGGGCAGTGCCGGGGCGGGCGGCTCCGGGGTGGGCAGCTCGGGCGGCAGGCCGAAGACCGGGAACAGGCCGGGGTCGAGGAAGGCGACAACGCCCGCGACGCGTGACTCGCGCAGGGTGAGGACCTGGATGCCGTAGGCGCGGCGGGTGCCGTCTTCGGCGCGGCGGTAGATGGCGACCGCGGGCTGCCCGTTGGCGGCGGCCGGGCGCAGGGTGAAGACGCCAGGACTGGTCAGGACCCGGGTGCCGAGGAACAGGCCGATGTTGTCCCGTCCCTTGAACCACATCGGCATCGGCGGCATCTCGAAGGTGGCGTCCTCGTGCAGCAGCTCGACGAGCGCGGGGACGTCGGCGTTCTCGATTGCCGCCGCGTAGCGGTCGAGTACCACGCGGTCCGCCTGGCCGGCCGGCTCGCGGATCTCATCGGGTTCGGCTCCCGCCTGCTTGAGCTGCGCCCTGGCCCGCTGCAGCGCGCTGTTGACCGCGATCACGCTGACGTTCAGCAACTCAGCGACCTCGGCCGCGCGCCAGCCGAGCACGTCGCGCAGGATCAGTACCGTGCGCTGCCTGGCGGGCAGCTGCTGCAGGGCGGCGATGAGCGCCAGCCGCAGCCCTGACCTGGCCGCGGCGACGGCACCGGGGTCGGCCGATTCCGGCCGCAGCAGCGCGTCAGGGAACGGCTCCAGCCAGGAAACCTCCCGCGCCGCCGGCGCGATCGGCCCGGCCGGGTCGTCGCCAGGCGCGCCGAGCCCGGAGGGCAGCGGGCGACGCTCCTTGTTCTCCATCGCGCGCAGGCACGCGTTGGTCGCGATCCGGTACAGCCAGGTACGCAGCGAGGAGCGGCCTTCGAATCCTTGGTAACCGCGCCAGGCGCGCAGCAGCGTCTCCTGCACCTGATCCTCGGCGTCATGGACGGAGCCGAGCATCCGGTAGCAGTGTGCCAGCAGCTCTGGCCGGAACTCGTCGGCCAGCAGCGCGAACTCCTCGCTGCCCGGACCGGACTGCGTCGTCGCTTGCATTGGGCACTCCGTTGCGGTCGCCGTCGGCTGGCCGGCGGGCGGGCGGCCGTTGCCCGCAGTTATTCAGATCCTCCACGCCGCGGAAACTCACCGCTGGCCGGCGGGCGAGCGCTCGGCGGTGAGTTCCTGGGGCCGGGCGGATCTGTTCAGGTTGCCGGGCATCGTCCGGCACCATGAGAAGGGAATCGTCATCATGACGGAAATCACCGGCAAGACGGCCCTGGTGACCGGGGGCAACCGTGGCATCGGGCGAGCACTGGTGGACGAGGCACTGCGGCGCGGCGCGCGGCGGGTGTACGCGAGCACGCGCGGCCCCTGGGCGCACCCGGACGAGCGGGTCACGCCGCTGGCCTTTGACGTGACGGACCAGGCCGCGATCCGGGCGGCCAGCGAGGCGGTCGAGTCGCTCGACATCCTCGTCAACAACGCCGGCATCGCCCTGTACGACGACCTGACCGACCGGTCGGCGATCGAACGGCAGCTCGCCGTCAACCTCTTCGGCCCCTACGAGGTCATCCAGGCGTTCCTGCCTCAGCTCACGGAATCCCCGGGGGGCCATCGTCAACAACCTGTCGCTGAACGCCCTCGCGCCGCTGCCGATTATCCCGGCGTACTCCGTCTCGAAGGCGGCCGCCTTCAGCCTCACCCAGTCGCTGCGCGCCCTGCTCGCGGCGCGGGGCATCCGGGTCCTGGCCGCGTGAGCCGGCCGCGCGCACTGAAGGGACAACCTCGCGCACTGAAGGGACAACCTCGCGCACTGAAGGGACAACACTGCCATGACTGACCTGACAGGCAAGACCGCACTGATCGTCGGCGCGAGCCGGGGGCTGGGGCGGGGCATCGCGCTGGCCTTCGACCGGGCCGGCGCATCGGTGGTCGCGGTCGCCCGGGGCCAGGCGGCGCTCGACGAACTGGCCGCCGCGGGCACGGGCATCCAGGTCCAGGCCGCGGACGCGGCCCGGGAGGAGGCGGCCGCCGAACTGCTCGGCCGCTACCAACCGGGCATCCTGGTGCTGGTCGCGGGGGCCGTCCCGGTGGGCCGGCCGCTGCCCGAGCACTCCTGGGAGACGTTCTCGGTGAACTGGGACGCCGACGTCAAGATCGCGTTCGGCTGGCTGAAGGCGGCCCTGCTCGCACCGCTGCGGCCGGGCAGCCGGGTGATCGTGCTCTCCAGCGGCGCAGCGGCCTTCGGATCGCCCGCCAGCGGCGGTTACGCGGGCGCGAAGGCAACCCAGCGGTTCATCGCGGCCTACGCCGCCGAGGAATCGCGCCGGGCCGGCCTCGGCATCACCGTCACGGCGGTGCTGCCCACGCTGACGCCGTTCGGCGACGTGGGGCAGGCCGGGGTGCGTGCCTACACCGCCCGCACCGGCCAGTCGGAGCAGGAATACCTCGCCGGCCTGGGCGAGCCGCTCACCCCCGAGATGGCCGGGTCCGCCCTGGTGGACCTGGTGGCCACCGACCCCGGAAGCGTCGCGCCCGGCTACCTGCTGACCCCGGCAGGCCTCCGCGACCTGCCTGACCAGCGACAGTGAACACGTCAATACGATCCGGAGAACGTCATGAGCAACGAGGACCTCACCATCGCCTTCACCGTGGAGCAGAGCCCGGAGGAGGCATTCGCCGCCATCACCAACGTGCGGGACTGGTGGTCCGGTGACATCAGCGGCAGCACCGACCAGCCCGGAGCCGTGTTCACGTACCGCAACCGGGACGTGCACCGCTCAACCCAGCGGATCACCGAGCTGACCCCGGCCCGCCGGGTCGCCTGGCACATCGAGGACAGCTACCTTGACTTCGTCGGCGACAAGACCGAGTGGAACGGCACCGACGTCACGTTCGAGGTCACGCCGACGGACGCGGGGACCGAGGTCCGGTTCACCCACACTGGCCTCGTCCCCGCCGTCGAATGCTTCGACGCCTGCTCGAACGCCTGGCAGTTCTACATCGCGGGCAGCCTGCGCAACCTGATCGCGAAGGGGCAGGGACAGCCCAACCCGAAGGAAGCAAGCGGCAGACCCCGCGATTAGCGCGCCGCGCTGCTTCTTGTGCTAGCCGAGGGGCGGCACGACGCTCGACGCCGGCCAGGCCGGACCGAGGTCCGGGCTGGCCGGCGCACGCAGCCTCCGCCGGCCGGGACGGCGAATCCCCTTCCTAGTGCCGGGGCGGGTTGAACCAGTCGCCCCGGATCGTGTTGCGGCAGCCGGTGTTGACGAGGGCACGGCCGCTGTTGAGCAGGTACCGGCCGAACCGGTTGAGGCCGATGTAGTTGTTGATCACGAAGTTTTGCATGGTGTCGCTGGTCAGCGTCACCCCGATCCCGGTGTTCCCGCTGATCAGGTTGGACGGCGTGCGGGTTGTCTGGCCGATGACGTTACCGAAGGCGCGGCCCCCGATCAGGACGCCGCCCGTCTTATTTCCCAGCGCGTGGACGCCGAGGATCTGCGTTCCGATGAAACTGCCGAAGACCCGGTTGCCATGCGCCAGTGCTGTGATCGCCACCCCGTACCCCTTGTTGCCGGAGAACGTGTTCTGCGGGATCACCGAGCGCAGCGTGCCGCCGATGATGTTGCCGTGAGCGGTACCGTCGATCAGCAGGCCGTCGCGGCCGTTGGGCAGCACGGCGTTGCCCTTGGTATTCAGCCCGGCGATGTCGGGATCAACTGTCACCCCCGATGCGTTTCCCGCCAGCTCGATTCCGTTCCCCGTGTTGCCAGAGAACACGTTGGTGCGGACCAGGTTGCTGGCCCCGGTCGAGGTGATGAGCAGCCCGTCATTGCCGTTGGGAGCCGCGCCCTTGAATGCCAGCAGCCCGCCGAATGTGTTGAACGTGACGAACCCGCGGACCCGCCCCGCCACCTCTATGCCGTTCCTGCCGTTTCCGGCGGACACGTTGCCCAGCGGGATGACCCCGCCCACCTGAGTGTTCTTCGAGGCTCCATTGACCAGGATGCCATCGAGCCGGTTTTTCACGATCGCCGTGTTGTTGGCGCCGACGCCGAAGAAGTTCCCCTGGACCGTGGCGTTGTCCGAGCTCGTAATGAGCAGCCCGTTCTGGCCGTTGCCGCTCACGACGTTGTAATAGACGAACGGGTTATTGACGAACTTGCAGCCCACCAGCGAGTTACCGGGCGCATGGACGAGCCACACGCCGTTGCCGGCATTTCCGAGGGCACCGTCCCCGCTGGCCGTCGTCCCGATGAAGTTCCCGTTGAGCACGTTGCCCAGGGAGCCTGTCTCCATCGTCAGGCCGTTGCCGCTGTTGCCCGAGATCAGGTTGCCCAGCGGCGGCACCACGAAGACCGGCGTCACCGTCCCCTTGCTCCCGGTGGGATTGTTCGCCTTACCGGTCACGGTGTCGGTGAAGGCGGTGCCACCGATCTCGTTGCCGCGTGATCCCTGGGTGAGCCGAATCCCGTCGCCGCTGTTGGCGATGCGCGAGGTGCCGGCGGCGTTTGTCCCGATCCGGTTATCTACCAGCGTGTTCGCCGACGACCCGACCAGGACGATGCCGCTCCCCCGGTTGCCGGAGATCACGTTCGCGACCACACCCGGGGCGCTTGAGCCGTTCAGCCCGATGCGGTTCAGGCCCGACGCGGCCGATACGTACACGCCGTCGCCGCCGTTGCCCGCCTTAGTCCCGGCCAGGTTCAGGCCGATGTAGTTGCCGTCGAGCGTGATCGAGCCGGCGTCCAGTGTCACGCCATTGCCGCTGGCGTTGTCCACCGCTACTCCCAGCAGCTGTGAGCCGCGCGAGCCCGCGGCAAACAGCAGGCCCGGCTTCCCGCTGAAGTTGAGCGCTACGACAGGCGGCCCACCACTGACGTGCGTGGGTGCCGTTGTCGCGTCAATCGCCACTCTCCGTGCGATCGCGGGCAGCGGCCCGGCCAGGGCGATGGTCCCCTTGACGGCGAATCTGATGAGGATTGGACCTCCCCCCGGAGTGGCATTTGCGGACACGATGGCGGCCCGGAGGGAACCAGGCCCGGCGTTGCCCAGGCTGCTGACAACGAATGTCCGCGGGACCGGCGGGATGCGGGGGGCAGAAGCCTGGGCTACGGCGGACCCGGCGGTGAAAGCAACCGCGGCCGAAGCCCCCGCGATCACGCTAATAGCACCCATGATTCGTGGCCTAAATCGCCCTGTCCGGATAATCCGTATACTTGTGAAAACCACTTGCATGACGCGAGAAAATATCATTGGCCACACTTCCTTTCTTCGTTTTCGGCGACGAGGAGCCCAGCTTAAAGTGTGCGGGCTAACCACACGGTAATCAATGAAGATGATTTCGCCAGGCGCGTCGCGCGCAATTTATGGAAAACAGCCAAGTCAATTCATTTCGGCGCTCGCGGCGGCGGGAGGATTACCGCGGCCGGGAGTGGAGCCGGGTGACCTCGATGCTCTTGTGGCCGAGCCAGCGGGACACCTGGAGTTCACCCGGTTTGGATGATGCAGGCCGGCCGCGCCCGCGCGACCCTGGAGGGGCGGGATCAGTGCGAGAGGCGGTGCAGGTGGACACAGAACGCCCCGGTGCGGCGCCAGCCGAGGACGCGGCGTCCCAGTTCCTCAACCTCGGGTGGCAGGCGTCCGTGGCCCTCGGGGGGATCTCGCTCGTCCTCGGGCTGATCGTGGCCTTTCACCCGACCGGATCGCTCAACGCGATCGCGGTGCTGCTCGGCGTGCTGATGATCGTCTCCGGCATCTTCCAGCTGGTGCGGGCACTGGGGGTCGAGGAACGATCGAAGATCTGGCCGGCCATCGCCGGAATCCTGTTCATCCTCGGCGGGATCGTGCTGATCAGGCACCTGCACCTCAGCCTGGCCCTCATCGGCCTGTTCATCGGCTTCACCTGGGTCATCCAGGGCATCGCGGCCCTGCTGGCGGCCTTTTCCGGGCACCGCTACACCGGGCGGGTCCGCTGGTGGCCGGTGGTGTTCGGCGCCATCAGCCTCATCGCCGGGATCATCGTCGTGTCGACCCCCGTCGCCTCGGTGACCACGCTGGCCATCTTCATCGGCATCTGGTTCGCGGTGATGGGCGTGTTCCAGATCATCGACGGTCTCATCGCTCGGGGCGCCGCCCGCGCCGCTACCCGGGGCCCGGTCACCGTGCCCGGCCCGCGGCCGGGCCACGCTCCGGGCGGGGATGTCTCCGGCGACGCGGCCCGCCAGGCCCAGGCGGGGCGGCCTGGCCAGCCCTGACAGTCGCGGCTGGCCAGGATCAACGCGTCGCGTTAGAGTCGATAAGTGGTTCACTTTCACCATGTCAACCTGGGCGTGCCCGAGGGCGGGATAGAGGCCGAGGCCGCGTTCCTGGTCGACTTTCTCGGCTACCGCCGGATACCGCTCACCCCCGATGACCCGCCGACCGCGAACTGGTTCGAGAGCGCAGACGGAAAGCAGGTCCATCTGAGCGCGGACCCCGACCACCAGCCGGCCGCCCGGGCCCACGTCGCGGTCGACCTCGGGGACGAGCTGGCGCTCCTGGTGAGCAAGTTCGATGACGCCGGATACTCCTACCAGCCCATTCGAAGTCCGGACAACGCGACGGTGTTCTGCCGTGACCCGGCTGGCAACCTGTGGGAGCTTCGTGGTACTGGCGTCCGTTAACTCCGTTAACTTAAGATGCCAGCGAGCCCCCCGAGAGGAACGCCGACGACATCGGCCCGCCAGTCAGCGGCATTATTGCGTAAGTTTGGAGCATTGCGTAAACGTGGTGCTGCTATGAACGCAACAACTCTCTGGCCTGCATGCATGTGACTCGACGGGCTGTCGTGGCAAAAACCAGTTGGCGAACCACGGCGGCCACTGCTAGCTTGCCTGAGGCCGTGCAAACGAACGAGGAGGTGGTACCCGTGAACGTATCGACATGGGTGCTCCCCTCCGGGGTCACGGTCGGGCGATAGGTCGTCCGGGAGCGCCGCTGCGAGCACTCCCGAAAGGCACGACCATGCGATTCACTGCTGAACAGCGTCTCGACGACGGCGTCCTCGAACGCGAATTCACCCTCGGCGAGGTCCCCGGCATCCTCTGGACGCCTGGATCCGCACCAGCCCCGCTGATCCTGAGCGGCCACAACGGCGGCTTGCACAAGCGGCACCCCCGGCTCGTGGCCCGGGCCCGGCACTACGCGGCGGAGTACGGCTTCGCGGTGGCCGCCATCGACGCCCCCGGGCACGGTGACCGGCCCCGTTCCGCCGTCGACGAGCAGGCCCGGGCCGACCTCCGCCAGGCGCTGGCGGCCGGCCAGCCGGTCGACGAGATAGTCGACGCCTTCATCCTCCCGCTGGTCGAAAGGGCGGTCCCGGAATGGCGGGCCACCCTGGACGCCCTCCTGTCGCTGCCCGAGATCGGCGCCACCGTCGGGTACGAGGGGATGACCGCCAGCGGCATTCGGCTAGCGGTGGCGGAGCCGCGCATCTCGGCCGTCAATTTCTTCGCCCAGGGTTTCGTGCCCGGCACCCTGCGCCAGGAGGCCCGGCAGGTCACCGTTCCGCTGCAGTTCCTGATGCAGTGGGACGACGAAGGGATGGAACGGCAGCCGACCCTGGACCTGTTCGACGCCTTCGGCACCAGCGAGAAGACGCTGCACGCCAATCTGGGCGGGCACGCCGGCACCCCGTGGTTCGAGGTGGACGCCGCGGCCTGGTTCTTCCCCCGGCACCTGAAGTAAGGCCGGGCGTAACCGCCCCGACCGCGGCGGTACCGCCCATCGGCGGTACCGGCCGGTCGGGGCGGCGCTCCAGCCCCGCCCGATGGGCCCGCGCCCACCGTGGTTGTTAGTCCGGGCCGCCTATGTAAGGCCGACCGGATCTGAGAGGCGAGTCAGGTACGTGACCAGTGAGATCAGCACCTGCTTGGACGACTCCCTGAGGCGGGCGTCGCAGTCAATGACCGGGATGTCATCCGCGATCGCGAGCGCCTCCCGGACGCGTGCGAGAGTCGGCTGGGAGCCGGCCGCGTCGAAACGGTTGACTGCCACGACGAACGGCATCTGGTGATGCTCTAGGCGGTCGATGGCGTACCAGGAGTCTTTCAGCCGCCGGGTGTCAACGAGGATGACCGCACCGAGGCTGCCCGCGAACAGCTGGCTCCACAGGTACCAGAACCGCTCTTGCCCGGGCGCGCCAAAGAGGTAGAGCACCTTCTCGCTATCCAGCGTGATCCGGCCGAAGTCAAAGGCGACGGTGGTCGTGGTCTTATCGTGCACTCTGCTGTCGTCATCGACCCCACGACCAGCCTCGGTCATGACCTCTTCGGTGGAAAGCGGCCTGATCTCGCTCACGGAGCCGACCATTGTGGTCTTGCCGACGCCGAAGCCGCCGACGATGACGACCTTCAGGCCGTGGCTAGCGGACGTCCGGAGCGGGGCACGGGACCAGCCGGCGTCAGAGTCGCTGGAGTCCAAGTAGCACCTGCTTCAGCACATCGCGGTCGGGTAGCTGCGGACGAGTCGGCCCGCTCGCCTTGGTCAGACCCGGCACCGGATGGCGGACGGTTATGCCACCCATGTCGAGCAGGTCAAGCAGGAGAACCTTGACCACGCTGATGGGGAGCTGCAACTCAGCGGAAATCTCCACCAGCGCCATCGGCCCACGGCATATCTCAAGGATCTTGACATGTTCAGACTGCATATGCGGTGCCGGGTCGCGCTCGGCGACGATCAGCGATACGAGGTCAAACGGATCATCGCCGTCGAGGACGCGGCCATGGGTAACGGTGTAGAGCCGATCCGGAGTTTCGCGATTGATGGCCCGGGGACTCATGACGCCCGGTCTACCGTGCGCCGCCTCGGCGGGGAGGTCAGGTGGCCGCCGATCTGCTCGACCAGCTCGGACATGTTGTGGCCGACCAGGCCGACGTCAGCCTCGTCGACGGCCACGACTGCCAAGTGCGCGCCCTCGCCGGCCGGAACGATGAGCAGGACGCCGCCGGGGAACTCCACCATGGACTGGCCCGATCCGAGGTCAGTTCCGAACTCGGCGGACGCGCTTAGCGCCAGGCTCTGTATCCCGGAGGCGAGGGCGGATAGCTGGTCTGCCCGGTCTACGTCGAGGTCGCTGGTGAAACACAGCCGCAGGCCGTCCTTCGACAGCACGAGGACGTGCCGGACCCCGGGTGTCCGGTCTTTCAGGTTCTCCAGCAGCCACTCTAGGTCGTGCTCGGATCCCCTCGTAGTCATCGACTCCGTGGCGTTCATATAGTTGCCGATCCCTGCTCTTCTGGTGCGGTCGCAGTACGCGGCTGGCTCGTCGGCGAGTCGCCCGCTATGTCAGGAATGCCCTGTCCGGACTGCCGGAAGGCCGCGAACCGCGAACCCGTCTCCTGCGCAGTGCGCGCGGCGGCCGTTCCGCGCGGTGGTTCCGCGTGTCCCCTGGCCGCCAGCGTCCTGCCCCGTGGCCGGACAGGAAGGTCTTCTTCCAGGCTGTCGTCGCCTGGCGGGTGCGCATCACCCGGCTCATCGGCTTCCAACGCGGCCGGCCCGGCAGGTGTGTCAGCCTGCTCATCCGGGGCGCCGTCGGCTTGCGGTCGAGGCTGCGTGATGAGCGCACGCGGGATCATCACTACCACCCCGGTCCCGCCGCGTGCGGACGGGCGGAAGCTGACGGTCAGCCTGTACCGGTCGGCGACCCGGCCGACCACGGCGAGGCCGAGCCGGGTGCCAGGCAGCGTGGACAGGTCGAGCGGCTGGCTGACGAGTCCCTCGGCCCGGTCCCGCTCTCGCCTGCGCATGCCGAGGCCGCTGTCCTCGATCGTGATGACAATGCCGATGTCCTCGTCCTCGACGTAGACATGCACCTCAGAGCCGTGGGTGGAGAACGCGGTGGCATTGTCCATGAGCTCCGCCAGCGCGTGCATCACGCCTTCGGCGGCATACCCTGCGACCGCCGCGACGGAGGTTGAGTGAAACCGGATGCGCTGGTAGGCGTCGATCCGGCCCATGGCGCCGCGCAGCAGGGACTCCATCGGGATCGGCCTGGTCCACCGGCGCCCGGAGCGACCGCCCGCCAGCAGTGCGACGGAGTCGGCCAGCCGGCCCATCTGAGAGGCCCGGTGGTCGATCTCGGCCAGGTCGGCGAAGACTTTGTCGTCGCCGTACCGCTGCTCCATGTCTCGCAGTTCGGCGAGCATCCGGGTGGCCTGCGCCTGGATCCGGGCGGCTGCGCTCGCGCAGGACGCCAGGGCGGTGGCGCGCCGGCCTTCGGCGGCGGCGACCTCGCCTACCGCAAGGTCAAGCACGCCGGCCAGCGCGCTGGACGCGGGGCGGACTGTCTCGGAGAGCACCTGGTCCACCGGGTCTCCCCCGCGCAACCGGGCAAAGGCGGCCGGCAGCGTCTCGTTGGACAGCCGGCCGGCCTCCACCCGGAGGGACGCCAGGCCGGCCGCGGCCGCCTCCGCGTCCCGCCTGGCCAGCCCGGCGTCCTGGCGTCCCCGGCCCAGCTCGGCGAAGTCGCGCTCCTGCCGTCGCACCCGCGCCTGTGCTTCGGCGGCACTCGCCTGGAACTGGCGTGCTGAACGCCACTGCCCGGCGGCGGTCGCGACCGCCGCCACGGTCACCGCCAGCCCTGTCCCGCCGCCCGCCGCCACCAGGTCGAATGCCCCGCTGGGGGCGGTAGCGAGCGCCCACGCCAGCCCGGCCCCGCCGACTACAGCGGTGATCGCGCCAGCGGCCAGCGGGTGCAGCGATCGGGGGGAAGCGGCCCGCCCCGCGGAAGCAGCTGCGGCACCGCCAGCACCGGGCTCAGGGCCACTGGAGTCACGGGGCAGGTGTGCCGCCATGCAGGTCACGTCCTTCATTGGATGCGCCAACTCGATAGGGCAATTTATCGAACTTACGCCTGAAATGATATTTTTTCGATATTTATCTATTTAACGGCTTCGGGCGTATGGTTCACCCGACGATTCACTTGCCGCAAGGAAGCGGCACGGCACCGCGAATCAGCCCGGCACCGCGAATCAGCACAGTTTGAGGTACCCGTTCATGCGCATACCGCCCTCTCACGCGAACGCCGTCCGGCTGTACGCTCTCGAGTTCGCGCTCGACCCGGCCGAGATCCATGCCCGCATCCGGCGCGAGCACGGGAGGGTGGCGCCAGTCTTGCTAGCAGGCGACGTCCCCGCCTGGCTAGTGCTCGCCTATCGCGAGATCCACCACGTGACAAGCAACCCGCACATCTTCAGCCGAAGCAGCCGGTTCTGGAACCTGTGGGACCAGATCCCGCCCGACTGGCCCCTTGTGCCCTTGGTGGCCCCGCAGGCATCGCTCGTCTACGCGGAAGGCGCCGACCGCCAGCGCCGGTCCGGCGCGGTAGGGGACGCCCTGGAGGAGACCAGCCGCATTGAACTGTCTCGGGTCTGCGAGCGAACCGCCGACCAGCTGATCAACGCGTTCGCGGGCGACGGCAAGGCCGACCTCATCGCGCAGTACGCCCGGCAGTTGCCCATCATGGTTGTCTCCAGGCTCTACGGCCTTCCCGAATCTCAGGTCCCCGGCATGACGGCCGACGTCCTGACGGTGACGACAGCGGTCGGCGCCGGGGTAATCGAGGCGAACCAGCGGAACGTGACCCGGATGGCACAGCTGGTCAAGGACAACCGCGAAAACCCTGGCACCGGGCTGGCGGGGCGGCTTGTCAAGCACCCGGCCGGGCTGACCGACGACGAGCTCATGATGGACATGTCGGTGCTAATGCTGTTCGGCCAGGCGCCAACGTCAGACTGGATCGGTAACACCCTGCGGCTGATGCTGATCGACGATCATTTCTCGCTGACGCTCCAGGGCGGCCGCAGCAGCGTCGACCAGGCGCTCAACGAGGTGCTCTGGAAGGACACGCCGATCCAGCAGACGTTCGGCCGGTGGCTCACTCAGGACTACGAGCTCGCCGGGCAGCGCCTGCGCAAGGGAGACATGCTGCTCCTCGGCCTGGCCTCGGCCAACGCCGACCCCCAAGTTCGCCCGGACTCGCTCGGCAACGTGGGTGCCAACCGGGCGCACATGTCCTTCTCGCACGGGGAGCACGCGTGCCCGGTCGGCGCGCCGGAGATCGCCGAGACTATCGCGCGGACCGCCGTCGAGGTCATCCTCGACCGGATACCGGACATCGAGCTGGCGGTGCCAGCCGACACGCTGCGCTGGAAGGAGAGCTCGATCATGCGCGGCCTGGAGTCCCTGCCCGTCACCTTCACCCCTGCGGTCACCCGTCGTTAGCGGGTCCGGGGCGCCGATGCGGTGGTCAGCGCAGCCCATCGGAGAGATGCCGGCGTCCGAGGTCGAGCAGGCGCGCCGCCCCGGAATCGACGACCTCGACCACGGGCCTGAGTGCGTCGAGCCTGGCGTCCAGGGCATGCGGCGGCACACCGCGTGAGACGAGCAGGTTCTGCCGCCAGTCGAGGAAGTCGCTGAAGATCACGCGGTCGGCGGCGAGCAGCGCCGCGGCCAGGAATCGGACGATGAACACAAGATCCTCGCGGGTGGCGGCCGCCTGGTTCTCGTCGTGATCGGTCATCGGCGGGAAACAGGCGGCGAGGCCGTCGAACGCGGCAGCGCCGAGCACATCGGCCTGCGCGGCGAGACGAAGCCCTACCGGGTCGACCGCTGTCGGGTCATGGCCGACCGGAGGCGGCTCGGACCTCCAGGTCAGCAGGATCCGCGTGGCATCAGCCGCCGTGAGAGCCCATGCGTCGGCGCCGAGCCGCTCAGCTCGGCGCGGGCTGCGGCCGAACGCCCGGCCGCCGGCGATAACGGGGATCCCCTGGCGGTGCGCGGCGTCGATCACGCGCACCGCGCCCGGGAAGCAGACGGGAGTGCTGCACGAGACCGCCAGTGAGTCGGCCCCTGAGCGGACGAGGAACTCCGCCACCGCGTCGGCGGGCGTCGAGGCGCCGAGCACCGTGACGCCCATGCCGCGCTCGCGCAGCGACTCGCCGAACATCTGCGCGGCCAGCGAGTGGAACTCACCCTCGGCGCAGGCGACCACGGTGCGGGTGTCGCCCGCCGGCTGGCTCGTCTCGCCCATCAGCGTGTCCAGCGCAGCCGCGGTCACCCCGGAGGCAAGGTGCTCGTCAGCCGGAGTGATCTGGTTGCGGTACCAGCGTTCACCGACATCTCGCTGAGCTGCGGCGAGGAGATCGACAACGATCTGCTCCCGGGGGACACGCCGGTCAAGCAAGTCAAGCGTGAGCCGGACCGCCTCCTGCCGGTGGCCGGCGATGGCGTCGTCGAGGTAGGCCTGTACGTAGTCGCGTGGCGGCTGATAACTGAAAGGCCGGCGGGCAGTGGCCCAGATCCACTGGTCGCGGCCGGCTTCCTTGGCCTGGTAGAGGGCTTTGTCGGCCAGGCTGAGCGTCTCGTCAGGATCTCCTACCGACGCGGCGATGCCCGCCGAGAAGGTGACGGGAAATGGCCGTTCGGTCAGCCATCCGGCGCGCAGCCGCCGGAGAAAGGCGTCCGCGCCTCCTGGAGACGCGAGGACGACGAGGAACTCCTCACCGCCGAATCGCCCGACAGTTTCGCGAGCCCTGGCAGCGCCACGAAGCACGCGGCCGAACACGCGCAGCACCTCATCGCCGGCCGCGTGCCCGAAACTGTCGTTGACCCGCTTGAAGTGGTCGAGGTCGAGCACGATCACGGTGTCGCCGGCTGAGAGCCGGCCAAGAGCACGGTCAAGCATGCGGCGGTTGGGCAGGCCGGTCAGCACGTCGGTCGACGCGGACTCAGCCAGCCGGTCGCTGCGCTCACTGAGCTGCAATACCTGCCGGGCGTCAAGCAGGAAGGGCGCCAGGTGCCGTTCCAGGAGGGCACGCCCGGCGCTGCCGGGTGGCGCCGCGACCAGCAGCGGTTCACCGTCACCGAATGAGACGTCGACCGGGAGCACGCCCGGGTCGTCCGTGCCAGCCGGGACTAGCCGGCCACCGAGCTCGCGGACCAGGTGCTCGGCGATGCGCCGGGCCTCGCCGACCGTGTGCAGCCGAAGCAGGGAACGCGTCGCCTCGTGCAAAGCGCCCGGTATTTCGTAGCACGGCTCCGCCGGCGTTTCGGCGCCCTGGCTCATTCCCGGCCGCCGCCTTGGCCTGTCACGTCACCGTTAGGTGTCATAATGCCTTATCATATCCGGCGGCCAGATATTAGCGCCACAAGCACCGCAGACATCAGTCCCTTATACTAAATTTGCGGAGAATTCTATATATATTTACACATGACGCCATTATGCGTTTATTAGGCCAGCCCCACCCGGTAAACGCGCAACCATGACTGCTCGGAGCATAGCGCCGATCGCCGCCGGCGCTGCCGGCTATGGTGGTGGCATGTGCTGCTGCGCCGTCATGAACATCTGGACCGCCGCTTAGCGGCGGTATCGAGGCTGCCGTAACCGCGGCCTCATCGCCTGCCCCTGCCGGGGCAGTGCCAGGACGTACCGCCGGATCAGTGTCCCGCCGGCAGCCACCGCGTATTCCTGTGCTGCCGGGTCATCCTGCCTGATCAGTGGAGCTATGTCCCAGTCGCCGCGTTCCGATTCGCGCTACCGAGAGCCAGTCTCCTGCCCGCCCGCAGCCGGGACTGCCGTCATGCACGACCCGCGTGGCGCCGCCACGATGTTCCTGATGGTCGGCCTCCCCGCAGCCGGGAAAACCACCCGGGCGAGGGAACTCGCCGCAACGCACCCGGCGCTGCGGCTGACCCCGGATCACTGGATGATCCCGATATTCGGCAATGAAATCGGTGACTTCCAGCGGCCAGGCGGTGAGCGCTGGGTGCTCGAAGGGCGGCTCATCTCGGTCGCCCTGCAGGCGCTGCGGGTCGGGACCAGCGTCGTGCTCGACTTCGGGCTCTGGGGCCGCGACGAGCGGTCGGCGCTGCGCTGGCTGGCCCGGTCCGCCGGGGCCGCCTGCCAGGTGGTCTACCTGCCCGTGGACAAGGACGTCCAGCTCGCCCGCATCGCGCACCGCCAGGAAACGGCACCGCGCCAGACGTTCCCGATGAGCGAGGCTGACCTAACCGCGTGGCGGCCGCAGTTCCAGGTGCCTGACGCCGCCGAACTCGACGGCGGGGAGATCCCGGCTCCGCCGGCCGGGTGGCCGGGCTGGCCTGAGTGGGCAGCAGACCACTGGCCCTCGTGCACCGACAGCTAACGCTGCTGCGTCCGGTGAACTCGATTGCGCGATCGGGATCGCTTCACCTCCCCGATCGCGCAATCGCGTAATCCCATTCAGTTCAGCCAAGGGAGCTAGCCGAGCGGGCCGTTGACCCAGGCGACTAGGGCGGGCGTGGACTGGAACTTGGCATACCAGGACTGGGCATCGGCGACTGAGGCGGGGTTGTAGCCGGCCGGCGGGGCGGGGGACGACTGCTGGATGTCCAGCTTGATCTCGTTGCGCCAGTAGAACGGGCTCGCGGTGTCGAAGACCCGCGTAGTGAGCTGCTGCGGGGTCAGGAAGTCGCTGAACTGGGTGGCCAGCAGCTTGACCTGCGCGACTGGCAGGTTACCGGATGACGCGGTGTTCACCAGGTCGGCGAGCTTGGGCGCGGCCGCGGACAGGTCGGCGTTGATGTACCTGGAGGTCTTCAGCACGACCGCCAGGACCTTCAGCGCCAACTGCGGGTTGGCCGCCAGCCAGGACTGGCTAGTCGTCCAGCTGTCGTAGGCGAGGCCCGCCGGGCCGAGCACCTCGTAGCCGCCGACGTTCACGTAGTCGTTCGGGTGGTCGAGCAGGAGCGCGCTCTGGATCGGCAGGCTACCGGTGTAGTAATCGCCCACGCCGCTCTGGAAGGCCGCCGCCGCCTTGGCGTCGTCGGCGAAGTTGTCGACTTTGACGGACTTGGGGCTGATGCCGACGGCGGCCAGGCCGGCGGCGATCGGGGCGAAGTTCTGCTCGCCGACGATGTCGAAGGTCTTGCCCTGCCACGATTTCAGCACTTCCAGCTTCGCCGCCGCCGGCGCCACGCCCTTCGCGATGAGCGCCGAGTAGACCGGCGGGTTGGCCCTCTTGCGGCCGACGAGGAAGAAGCCGAGGAACTGGTCGCGGATGATGTAGTTGCGCAGCGTTGGGGCGGTCGACGCGAGCGGGACCAGTCCGCGCAGCGTGCCCGCGCCCATGTCAAGCTGGCCGGACTCGATCGCCTGGTAGATCGCGTCGTTGGACGGCAGGGTCGTGAACTGGAACTTGATGCCCTGCTGAGCGGCGAAGCCCAGCTCCTGGGCCAGCGGCAGGGTCTGGTTGTCGAGGAACGGGCCGATGCCGACCTTGACGGTGCTGAGGGCCGCAGCCGCCGATGCCGAGGCGGGGCCCGACGACGGCGCGGCGGCAGGCGCGGACGAGGACGAGGATGACGAGCACGCGGTCGCGGTGAGCGCCGCGACCGCGATGGCTGCGGCGACGCCTGTGCGGGCACGCCAAAGAGATCTACCGGACATGGGGTTCTCCTTGATTCTCTGCGTTGACTAACTGGGGGTCATTGATCGCTCAGCCGCCGCCGAGGGCGGCCTCCGTGGCGTCGGGGTCGTGGCCCCTGGTGGTCCACCTGGTGAGGGGACGTTCGATGAGGACGAGCAGTCGGTCGAGCGCGCCCGCCAGCACCCCGTAAAGGAACACCACGACGAGGATTCCCGCCGTGTCGATGTACTGCTCGCGGACCATCATGAGATAGCCGAGCCCGTTCTGCGCGCCGATGAGCTCGGCGGCCACGTCCAGGCCCCACGCCGCGACCGCGGAAAACCGGACCGCGCCGAGCAGGTGCGGGAAGATGCTCGGCAGCACTACCGTCCGGTAGATGTCCAGCTTGGACGCGCCGAGCGTAGCGGCTGCCCTGACGTGCGTGGGATTGACGTTGCGGACCGCGTCCAGGGTGGTGACGCTGAGCATGACGCTGGTGCCCAGCGCGATCAGCGCGACCTGCGGGCCGCGGCCGATCCCGAACCAGAGCAGGAACAGCGGGATGAGCGCGAACACCGGCGCGGGGCGGATGAAGTCAAGCACCCCGCCGAACAGGTCGCGGACCAAGCGCGAGGACGCGAACGCCAGGCCCATGCCGACGCCGAGCGCCAGCCCAAGGCAGTAGCCGGTCAGCGTCATCGAGACGCTGCTGGCGAGCGCGCCCGGCAGCGCCTGGCGCATGTTGACGAGCGCGTCCCACATCGCGGTCGGCGAGGGCAGGTAGATCGCCCGCACCAGGCCGCCGTAGGTCACGCCGCACCAGGCTGCTGCGACGAGCACGGGGACCACGGCACGCACCGCCGCACGGCGCAGGCCGACCCCGGGCCGTCGGCGCGGGCGGGCGGCCGGCCCTGGCTCCCCGGTCGCGACGCGCGCCGCCTGTAGCGAGGTCATCGCAGGACCTCGCCGACGAGCCCGGCTTCTGCGGCCTCGAGCATCTCGCCGAGGCGCCGCCGCAGCTGCTGAAACTCCGGCGTCAGCTTGAGCTGGGGCGGCCTGGGCCGCGGCAGCGGAACGGCCAGCATCCCGGCGACCCGGCCGGGTCGCGGGGCGAGCACGAGGACCCGGTCGGCGAGGTAGACGGCTTCCTCTAGGTCGTGGGTCACGAACAGCACGGTCATCCGCGACCGTTCAAAGATGCCCTCGAACTCCGCCTGGAGCCGCTGCTTGGTCATCATGTCAAGCGCGCCGTACGGCTCGTCCATGAGCAGCACCGGCGGCTCGACCGCCAGCGCCCGCGCCATATCGACGCGCTTGCGCATTCCGCCGGACAGCTGCCGCGGCCACAAGTCGGCGCTGGCCGTGAGGCCAACCAGGTCAAGGACGCGGCCGGTCCGCTCTTCCCGTTCCCGCCTGGGCACGCCGCGGATCTTCAGACCGTAGCCGACGTTGTCCCGCACCCGCATCCAGCCGAACACGGCGTCGTCCTGGAACACCATCGCACGGTCGGGCCCGGGGCCGGAGACAGCGCGGCCGTCAACAGACACCACACCTCGTTCCGGATGAATGAAGCCTGCCACCACCCCGAGAAGAGTCGTCTTGCCGCACCCGGAGGGGCCGATGATCGCGACAAGCTCGTGTGGCTCGACGGTGAGATCGATGCCGTCGAGGATGGTCTGGCCGCCGAGGTTGACACCCACCTCGCGCAGTTGGAGGCGGTCCATGTCAGCGTCCGGCCGGGTACTTGAGCGGTACACCGCCGCGGGCACGGCCGTCGGTGTTGACGCCGCGATCGTAGTCGAACGGCAGCGGGCGGCCGTGCCGCATGGCGATCCACAGCCGCAGCAGCAGCCGGCGCTGGCCCGGGTCGTCCGGGTCGCGGAAGGTCGAGCGGGCGTGCAGCACGCTGTAGTTGTTAACGATCATGAGGTCGCCCGAGGTCATGTCGACCTCGGTGCCGCCCTCTTCGGCGAGCTTGTCGAACACTTCCATGAGCTGGCGCTGGCGCTGCGTCAGCTTCGGGACGCGCGGCAGCTTTTGCGCCCCCTCGATCATCTCCCGGGAGTAGCGGGTGCTGATCTGACTGCCGAGAACCACGCAGAGGCGGGTGAGGTAGAACGGGTCCTCGCCGTCCGGCTGCTCCTCGTTGCGCTCGAAGGCGAAGTAGTCCTCGAGCAGCGGGATGAGCAGTTCCGGGTACTGGCGGGCGATCTCCCTGACGATGCGCGCCGAGCTGGAGATGAACGAGTTGCCGCCTTCGGCCGCCTGCCGCACGCACATCAGGGCGAGCAGGTCTGACCCGTCGGTGTGGTGCTTGAGGGGGTCATTGGTGTCTTCGGGCTTGGTCTCCGGGCCACGGTAGGGGTCGCCCAGGTCCATCAGGCGGGCCAGCATCTTGCCGCCGCCCATCTGGTTGACCGGGATGCCGATGCGCAGGCCGATGGTCCACAGCAGGTTCTCGTTGTAGGCCAGGTCCTCGTCGAAGGTGCTGACCGGCAGGTTGCGGAGCCGGGCGATACCCGGGCCGCCTTCCAGGGAACGCTCGGCGCGGGCGAAGAAGCCGCCGAGGCTCTCGGTCGCCGCCAGCCATGGGGCCGGGTCGACCGACTCGTCCCAGTTGCCCGCCGTGTCGGCGATGCCGACCACGTTCTTCCGCAGCTGAGCCGCCTGCTCGTCAGTGAGCGTCAGCTCCCAGGCCGCGCGCTGGGCCTGCAGGATGCTCGCGTCCCACGCTGCGGGGTCGTCCAAGTTCGCGAGGTGGGCGGCGACCCGGTCCAGGCCGGCGCTGACGGTGGTGCTTGGCGGAGAGACTGTCATTCAGGCCTGCCCTGGTTCTGCCGACGAGGAGCTTTTGGTATACCAAATCTCAAACCTGCTCGTGAAACGAGGTTTGCCATCTTGTTTCGTGCTTGTTAAATCACAGGCGAGAAGCTTTTTCACGTCACGATGAGCAAGTCACGGTATACCAAATGAATTACCGTAGGGTTCAGGGACGGCTGGAGTGATCCGGACTCTTGCAGGAGGAACGGCAACCGCGATGGACGAGACCCCCCTGACTTCGGCTCCGCCCGCCGACCAGCTGGACGATGAGGCCATCACGTCGCTGGCGGACAAGGTCTACCGGGAGATCAGGGACCGGATCATGGCCGGCGAGTACCCGCAGGGCAGTCGGCTGCGGGAACGGGAGCTCGCTGATGCGCTGGGCGTTTCCCGGATACCGCTGCGCGAGGCGCTCCCCCGGCTTGAAGCCGACGGCTTCGTCGCCACGTCACCACGGCGCGGTGCGCGGGTGGCGCAGTTGACGGTGCTCGACATCGAGGAGATGTACGCGGTACGGCTCGGCGTAGACGTTTACGCGACTCGGCTCGCGGCCCAGCGAGTGTCCGCGGGCGCGTCGCCCGCCGGCCTCGTCACGGCGATCAGCTTGGCTGACGAGGCCCTCGCAGGCGGCGACTTCGACGCGATCACGGCCGCGAACTCCGATATCCACGCGGAGATCACCGCACTAGCAGGGAACTCGCTGCTGTCCGCCATGATGCGCCCCGTTTCCGGCCGCGCGCGGTGGATCTCCCGGCTGACCTCCTACCCCGACCCGGCCGTGGCGCGGGGGGAGCATTACGCGCTGCGCGACGCCATCTGCGCGGGCAACGCCGACCTGGCGGCGGCCCTGCAGTACGCGCATATCGAGAGCGGCCGCGAGCCGACACTCGCGGCGCTGCGCGCCATCCTGCCGCTTCAGTAGGCCAGATCTGGGTGATCGTGCACCGGCAGGCAGTTTCCGCAGGTGATGGCATGTTAGGCGGCCGGCGCCAGCACGGATCCAGCACCCAGTTTCCGTCAGGCCGCCACCGTCCGCCTTTCCAAGTTTGCCTGGTCGAGGCCGCTGCGGCGCGTCCCGTGAGCCGCTGATGGCATCGAAAGGTGATCTCGCTGCGGCCGAAAGGCTGCTTTAAGGGACAGGCGATCGACTGTCCCCATGAATCCCCTACGCGCGTTCCTCGCGGCGATTGTGGCGACCATACTGGCAACAGGATGTGCTGGGACGGCGAACTCGTCCGGGGCCACCGTTGATCAACGGATTCAGGTGTCACCACCGAAGGTATCCTCGAAACTTGAACCGAGTCTTTTACGCTCCTGCATCTAGGTGGACTGATCAACCGTCCTGTACCGATAGCTGGCGGTAAGTGAGCGACGTACCGGCCCGCGCGTTGTTTCATACCGCCCCGCGCTGTGTGGAGATCAGGGAATTGCCCGCACCGCGGCCTGTCGCTGGTGAGGTCCTTATCCGCACCCTGAGCTCCGGCATCAGCGGCGGCACCGAGCGGCTGGTGTACCGCGGCGAGATCCCGGCCGGCGTCGCCCTGGACGACACGATCGCGGCGCTCGGCGGCACCTTTTCATACCCCTTCGCTTATGGATATGCATGCGTCGGCGAAGTAGCGGAGTCCGGGCAGCGGGTCTTCGCGTTCCATCCGCACCAGGACGTGTTCACGGCGCAGGTGAGTGAACTGGTTCCGCTGCCCGCCGTCGATCCCGCCGCCGCGACCCTGTTCCCCCTGGTCGAGACGGCGCTGCAGGTTACGCTGGACGCCGGGAGCGGTTATCGAGACCGGGTCATCGTGCTCGGCGCGGGCGTGCTCGGGCTCCTGACCGGCCTGCTGCTGCAGCGCGCCGGGTGGCGGCCGCTGATTGCCGAGCCGCTGGAGTGGCGGCGCGCCATCGCCAGCAGCGTCGGTGTCTCCGCCGCGGCACCAGCAGAGCTGCTGAACGAGGAGGTTCCGCTGGTCATTGACGCCAGCGGTAACCCGGAGGCACCGGCGGTGGCGCTGAACATGCTGGCCCACGAAGGGACCCTGCTGATCGCGTCGTGGTTCGGCACCAAACCGGTGGTGCTACCGCTCGGCGGCGCCTTCCACCGGCGGCGATTGACGATCCGCAGCACTCAGGTCTCCACCGTGCCAGCCCGCCTGTCCGAGACCTGGACCCGGTCCCGGCGCCGCCAGGAAACGGTTGCGCTCATGACCGACCTACCGTTGGCGCAGCTGTGCACCGACGTCTTCGACTTTGACCACGCCGCCGAGGCATTCCGGGCCGTGGACCAGGGAAAGCCCGGGTTGATGCATGCCGTTCTCAACTATGACAGGAGTGCTGCCGGTGACCTGTGAAGTCGGGCTGAGCCGAAGCGTCCGTGCCTTCCACATCATGCCGGGAATGCCTGGGCCAGAGGGGCAACTCCATGATCACGACTACCGGATCGAGATCGTCGTGGACCGCGAGCAGCTCGATGAGCGGGGCATGGTCTGTGACCTGGATGTTCTGGAAGCGGCGCTCACCGAGCTGACCAGCCGGGTCGATGGCCGCAACCTGGAGGAGATACGCCCGGCTGAGGCTGAGGCGGTCACCGTCGAGGTGTTCGCCCGCTGGGTGCACGACACTCTCTCGCCCACCGTCTTCGCCGCAGGCGGCGAGACACTGGCGGTACGGGTGTGGGAGACGGCGGTCGCGTTTGGCGGGTACCGCGCCCGGGTGGCTGGCTGAACCGGTAAGTCAGGGCAGGTGGCTGGTGTCATTGACGCTGTGGACGGCGGCAAATCCGCGGCCGTGCCACTCAATCTTGTTGATGCAGGCGGAGCCGAGATACAGCCGGTAGATGGTGTCGAGCGGGACGCCCAGCGCCCGGCACAGCAGGATCTTTATCGGGCTGATGTGACTCACCACGAGGACGGTCTGGCCGCTGTGGTCCCGCAGCAGCCGGTCGCAGGCCCGGTTTACCCGCTGTGCCGCGTCGGCGAAGCTCTCCCCGCCCGGCGGAGGCTGCTGCGGGTCGCGCCGCCAGCGTGCCACGGCCGCGGGCCAGCGCTGCTGGATTTCGGCCAGGGTGAGGCCGTCCCAGTCACCGAAGTCGGTTTCCCGGAGATCATCATCGATGACTGTGGCCATGCCCAGCTCGGCCGCCGCGATAGCGGCGGTGTCGACAGCACGCCGCAGCGGGGAACTGACCACGGCGTCGATCGGGGCACCAGCGGCCAGGCGGCAGGCGGCGGCCTTCGCCTGCCGGATTCCGCTGGCGCTGAGCGGGAGGTCGCCCTGTCCGCTGAACCGGTGTTCGGGTGACAGCCGGGTATCACCGTGCCTCAGCAGAATGGTGGTGGTGGGATCTGCCGTGGGGTTATCCCAGCCCAGTGTCATAGCTGTCACCGCCCCGGGGTCCCGCTCGCCGCGGCTGCCCGGGCCGCAGCGGACCCTTGCGCCGGCGCCGCCTGGGCCGGGGGGCTGCCGCTGAAGGTGTTGAGGAACTGGTTGCGGAAGTCGTTCATCGGCTCAAGCGGAGCGCCGGAAGTGGGCAGCAGCCCGTTCTGCCAGTGCCAGGAGGACATCTGCTTGAGCACCGACGGGGCGCGGGTGATGACCGAGATGGGCACCTCATTGTTGGGCGCGTTGCCGCTGACGGTGCTGTGCGGCTGCTCGTCGCCGAGCAGGATCAGCACGAGATTCGGGTCGTTCAGGTGGGTGACCCATGAAGTGAGGGCAGTCATTGAATACTGGATCGACTGGCCGAAGAACTGGCGCACCGTGCTGGTGTTGCTCCATACCCGGGCCACGCCTGCGGCCGTCCCCCGCTGGGAGTCGAATACCGAGCCGTTGCCGACCTGGCTCCAGGGCACCATGGACGGCAGCGGGACCCAGGGGGTGTGCGAGGAGGTCGTGGCGATCTGGGCCATCACGGGCTGGTGGCCGGGGGTGAGCTCAAGCCGCTGGAACTCGGCATAGGTGTACTGGTCCGGCATCGCCGAGTAGCTGAAGGACGGGCCGTGGTAGCCGACGTTGGACCGGTTGTAGACCTGGGCGTAATGGTAGAAGGACCTGGCGGGTGCCCAGGGCGTGTCCTCTGGGTCGTCGAGGACCGTGCGCCACCCGGCCTTGTTGAAGGCGTCGCTGAGGGTGAACCGCTGGCTGGCGATGAGCTCGTCATACCGCTGCTGGCTATTGACCCACAACCCCGACTGCAGGGTGGAGTGGGCCAGCCAGCTGACCCCGCCGGAGGTCGGGGAGCCGGCCCAGGCGCTCTCCGTGGACCAGCCGGCGCGGGTCAGCATGTCCTGCTGCTGGCGCAGGACGGCGTCGATGCCCGGCGAGAAGCTCGTACCCTGGACGGCGACCTGCCCGTAGCTTTCGACGAAGACGATCAGGACGTCCTTGCCGCGCAGCCCGGTCAGCAGGTCAGCAGCGGGGATGGCGGCCTCGGGGTCGGCGCCGTGGATGGCCCGCCCGAAGACACGCGGGTCGGCCAGCGCGGCCTGGGTGGCGTGTACCTGCGCGACGGCCAGGCTGGTCTCGCTGGCCGAGGCGACCGGAGACCCCGGGATGAGCTGCAGCGACAGGCCCGCGGACAGCCCCCAGAAGGCGGTGAGGGCGGCAAGGCCGCGAACGGTGCCGCGGCGGTGACGGGCGGCCACCGCGGTGAGGTGAATCGCCGCCGCGATGATCGCGGCGACAAGCAGGGCAAGACCGATCACGAGCACGACGGCCACGACGAATGTGAGCTGGGCGCCGATCGCGTCTTGCAGTACGCCCCTAGCCTGATTGATTTCAGCCCAGTCGGTCACCGGGTTAAACGCCCGGTCAAGCAGATCGTAATACCCCATGTTGAGGAACTTGGCGAAGATGAGCAGGCTGAAGAGGACCCCGGCGATGATGGCCACGACGCGTCGCGGCCAGGGCGGCAGCACCAGCGCCACCGCCAACAGGACCAGCAGTTCTATCGGGATGCGGACAAAAGCACCGAATGAGATCTGATAGGTGCGGTCAGGCAGCAGAAGGGCGAACCAGAGGAGCACGAGCGCCAGCGCGGCGATCGTGAACCGCACTGCCCGGCGGGCGCGCGACCCGGCGCCGGCGCGGTAAAGCCAGATCACGTCGCGGCCGAACGACTCGGCCAGCAGCAGCAGCGCGGCGGCGACCGCGATTATCCCGACGAGGCGGCTGGTCACTCCGGATGCGGCGACGGTCAGCACGACGCCCTGGACCGCGGCCACGACCTTGCGCCAGAACCGGGGCGGCAGCGGCGCGCGCAGCCACGGGATCAGCCAGCCGGCCAGCAGGAACGCGTAACGGGCGGCGCCGATGGCCAGCACCCATCCGCCGTAGTCCCGGGACACGGCGATGCTGAGCACCAGGATGAGGAAGGCGTCGGCCTCGCCGTCGATGCGGGCGCCCAGCGGGGTGGCGGTACCGGTCCGCCGCGCCACCTGACCGTCTACCGCGTCGAGGGCCAGTGCGACGGCGGACAGGGCGACCAGCGCCGTGACCGGCGCCGGCCGGCTGAACGAGTCGGCAACCAGGCCCGCGACCCCGGCGATCAGCACCGTCCGGGTCAGGGTGACCCAGTCCGCCGGGAGTATCGCCGGCTGGTCGCTCCGCCTCCGGGCGGTGACAAGCAGCGCGCCCGCCGCCGAACCGGTGACCAGGCCAGTGATCCAGCCGAAGGCGCCGAGGCCGACAGCGGCGGACACGACGCCGAGCAGGGCGGCTGTGGCAAGCATCCCCAGGAGCGCCGCGAGCCAGACCGCAGGCAGCGCGGGTTTGTCCGCGGGTTTGTCCGCGTGCCTGACCTCCGGCGGCTGAATGGTGGACACCGCGCCTCCGTTGCGTGACCATCTGCTGTCATCCCCTTGCGGGACGGCAGCCCGCCTGTAGTACGCATCCGGGATCACTTTTGGATTGCTCCGCGGCCGGTCAATCTATTTGCTAACCCGGCCCGTATAGCTCGTGTGACGTCTGAGTACTCGGTTCCGGCCCGGATCGGCCCAGCCGTCCGTCGTTTCGGTCCGTTGTTGCTGCGCCTGGCCGCTGGCGTCACCGTGCTGTGGTTTCTCGGGCGGGAGCTGGGCGCGGCGCCGTTCGAGGACGGGCTGCGTGCGGTCACCTGGCAGGGGGTGGCGGCCGCCGTCACCCTCACTGCCCTGACCACGGTGTGTTCGGCCTGGCGGTGGCAGGTCGTGGCCCGCGCGCTCGGCGCCGGCATCGGGCTGCCCCGCGCGACGGGTGCCTACTACCGTTCCCTGTTCCTCAACTCCGTGCTCCCCGGCGGGATTCTCGGCGACGTGCACCGGGCGGTGACGCAAGGCCGGCGCGCTGGAGACGTCGCGCAGGGGGTGCGCGCGGTGGGGTGGGAACGGCTGTGCGGTCAAGTCGTCCAGGCCGTGTTGACCGCCGTCGTGCTGCTGACCCTGCCCTCGCCGGCCCGGCCCGCGCTGCCCTACGTCCTGGCGGGCATCGCGGGCGTAGCCGGGTGTGCCGCGCTGGTCGTGAGCGTCGCCGCTCGCCTCGGCCGGTCGCGGCCGGCCCGTGCCGCCCGGGCCATTGCCACTGACCTGCGTCACGGCCTGCTCGTCCGGGGCGTGTGGCCGCAGCTCACGCTGGCTTCGGTGCTGGTCGTCGCCGGGCACACGGCGACGTTCGTCATCGCGGCCCGGATCGCCGGCTGCACCGCGCCCCTGGGTGAACTGATCGCGCTGCTGATGGTCATCCAGATTGCCGCGGGGATCCCCTTGAATATCGGCGGATGGGGGCCGCGGGAGGGCGCTGCCGCCTGGGCCTTCGCCGCAGCCGGGCTTGGCGCGGCCAACGGGGTCACGGTCTCCACCCTCTATGCGGTGCTCATGCTGGCCGCGGTCACCCCAGGCGCGGGCCTGCTGCTGAAGGACGCCGTTCGCCGCCGTCGCAGCCGGGAACACCCGCAGATGCGGAGCGGACCTGATCCGGCGCCGCCCGCGAGGCACCCGGCCAGGCGCGAGGCCGAACGGACCGCCCCGTGACCGGGGCGGTCCAGGCGGCAGCGATCCGGCGGCGTATTCGCATCCCGTTGCGTTTTGCCGATGGCTACTCAACCACGGCCACGGTCGTCACCTTCACCGGCCTGGTCGACGCGCAGCAGCACGTGGCACTCGAACTCGGCCGGCCCGCCACGGCCCGGCCAGCGCTGGTGCGCCTGCACAGCGAATGCCTCACCGGTGACGTGTTCGGCAGCCAGCGCTGCGACTGCGGGCCGCAACTGCGCGAAGCAGTCGAGCGGATCACCAAACGCGGCGGGTACCTGCTGTACCTGCGGCAGGAGGGACGGGGCATCGGACTGTACGAGAAACTCGACGCCTACGCGCTGCAAGATGGTGGCCTGGACACGTACGACGCGAATCTTGCGCTCGGCCACGGGGCCGACGAACGGGATTACACCAGCGCGGCCCAGATGCTGTACGCGCTCGGTGCCAGCCGTATCGCGCTGCTGAGCAACAACCCGGACAAGTGCGCTCAGCTGGCCCGCCTGGGCATCACGATCGCCAAGCAGGTCCCCACCGCCCTGCATCTCAACGAGATTAACGCCGCCTACCTGACCGCCAAGGCCCGGCGCGGAGGGCATGACCTGCTGTCGCAGAGTCTTGACCGCGCCGCCGAGCCCCACCGGCACACCGGTCCGGCGCAGCTCGGCACCGCGGATTGATTGTGCGGCACCGTGGGTGCTAGCCGGGCGACCGGCCCGCGAAATCAAGCTGGTGGGCGAGGTAGACCAGCTCGCCCGCAGCCAGTTGCCGCCTCCGCACGGCCAGCCAGCCGGCCAGGTCCGCCGGGTCCACCCAGTCCTGGCGGCTCCGCAACGCGTCCTGGATCGTGCTCAGGATGGCGCGCAGGAAGTCAGCCTCATCACCCGGGTAGTTCCCATCCGGGCCGGCGCTGACGACCCAGTCGGACGAGCCTGCCGCCAGCGCAGGCGCCCCCGCAGCCCGCAGATGATGGAACAGGTGGCGGCCCGTTCGGCTTTCACCGGCTGGCCGGCCGTAGCGGACGCGCTCGTCCATGTCGCGGTGGTAGGCCTGCATGACCTGGTCGTCGTGGGGGTGGCCGGGCGCGAAGATGCTCATCCCGTCGTAATTGATCGTAAACCAGTAGACGCCGCCGGGGACCAGCAACCGCAATAGTCCGGGCAGGATGGCCGGCACGTCCAGCAGGTCCAGCACGGCGTGGGCGATCAGCACGTCGGCCAGCGCCCCGTGACCGGTCTCCAGGTAGCGGCCGAGCTCGGCGTGCACCAGGCGCACCCGCAGATCACCGACCTGCAGCCCATCCGGCAGCAGGTCGCTGCGCAGGCCCCGTGCGGCCGCCCAGTCGCGCAGCCACTGGCGAGACTGATCCAGTAGCTCCCGTTCGGTATCCAGCAGGATGTACTCGCCGGCGCTGAGCAGGCCCCAGTCCAGCAGACGGGCCACCATCGTCCCCAGTCCCGCGCCGACCTCCAGCACCCGCGGAGCACCCGCGGGCATGAGACGGCGCAGCTCGGCCAGCACGTGCCGGTTGAGCGAGCGGTCGTCCACGGTCGTCTTCGCGGCCAGGTAGCGGGCATAGTCGAAGGTCATCGAGACTTCTCCGTGACTCGTCATTGCTTCTCGGCCACCATCGCGAACTTGCGCACGCGGCCGCTGCCGAGCCAGTCACTCCACAGCTGGTGGGCCGTGACCAGCTCGGCGGTGGCCTGCTCCCCGACCTGGCGGGCGATCTGCGCTGAATCAGCCCGGTAACGCCGCAGCAGCGCGGCCGCCACCGCGTGGTGGGCCGAGCTGCACTCCTGCTGCCAGGTCACGGCCAGTCCCGCGTTGCGCAGCACGTCCGTCAATTTCGCCAGCTCGACGGGCCAGACCGTATCGGCGGCGGGCATCAGGGACTGCTCCTGCCGGGTCAGCGGCCGGCCTTCCTCGACCGTGAAAGCGAACCGCCCGCCCGGCTCCAGCGTGCGCCCAACCTCCCCCACCAGGGCGTCCTTGTCGGGGAAGGCCAGCATCGTCTCCAGCAGGAGCACCACCTCGAAGCGGCCCTCGGGCAGAGGGGGGAGATGAGCCTGCTCGAAGCGGCAGGGAAGCTCCCCGGCCAGCTGCCGGGCGGTGGCCAGTGCGCTGGCGGACTGATCGACACCCAGGTAGCGGCAGCCCGACTCCGCCGTGATCATCCGGCCGGGGCCGGCCACTCCGCAGCACAGGTCGAGCACCGGGACGCCCGGGCCGACCCGGGCCTGGTGAGCCAGCCTCCGGATCTCGGCTGCCCGCATGAAGCCCTCCTGGCCCACGTACTCGCCCGCGGGGTAGGCGGTCGCCTGCGCCCGCCCCAGCGCCGTCAGCGACGGTGCTCGTTGATTGCTGTCTCGGATCAATCCGTACCCCCAGTTTCTCCGTATTACGTGGTACCAGGGGCGAAGGATTGCAGCGGGTGCGATTCAGCTCGAGCGCAACGAGGAGGCCGGCCCGGTGCGGCAGGCGCTATGGAAGACCAGGACATCATGCGGGTCCACGTCATAGTCCCCGCGGGATTCGACGACCCCGGCCAGCCTACCGGCGGCAACATCTACGACCGGCGGGTCTGCGCCGGACTGGCCGAGGCCGGATGGGAGGTGCTGGTCGCGACCGTCGCCCCACGCGGCTCGGCTGCCCGCGCCGACCTCGCCCGCGTCGTCTCCGCCATTCCCGACGGTGAGACCGTCCTGATCGACGGGCTCATCGGCTCGCCCGCCGCCGCGCAGCTGCTGCCGCATACCGGGCGGATACGAATGACGGTGCTGCTGCACATGCCGCTGGTGACCGCCGTCGGCACGCTCCACGATGCCAGTGCAGAGCAGTCCGAACGCTCCGTGCTCCGCGCGGCCGCGGGCGTGATCGTCACCAGCGAGTGGACCCGGCGACAGGTTCTGACCCGGTACTCGATCCCGACCGGCCGGGTGCACGTCGCCCGGCCGGGCGTCGATCGGGTCGCTGCCCCGGCCCGGCCCGTCCGCGGCCACCTGATCTGCGTCGGAGTCCTCAGTCGGCACAAGGGGCAGGACCTCCTCGTCGAGGCCCTCGCCGGCCTCGCTGACCGGGACTGGCACTGCGTGCTGGCCGGATCACTCGACCGCGACCCGGATTTCGTCGAGCGCCTGCAGTCCCGCATCACGTGCCTCGGGTACGACCATCGCATCCGGCTCAGCGGCGTCCTGACCGGCGCGGCGCTCAGCCACGCGTACACTACCGCCGACCTGCTCGTCGCACCATCGCGCGCGGAGACCTACGGCATGACCGTCACCGAAGCGCTCGCCCACGGCCTGCCCGTCATCGCTGCCGCCGTCGGCGGGCTGCCCGAAGCATTCGGCGCCACCGCCGACGGCCCCGGCCCAGGCCAGCTGATTCCGCCCGGCGACCCGGCTGCCCTCGCCGCCGCCCTCGGCGACTGGCTGGACGACGAGGGCCACCGGCACCGGCTCCGGGCCGCCGTACGACAGCGGCAGCTGACCCTGCACGGCTGGGGGAAGACCACGCAGGAGATAGCTGACGCACTGACCGCCTAGCCGTTCCGCTACCAACGATCACAAAGAAGGAGCAGTCTCTCCGATGACATTCAGAACCGAGAGCCGCCTGACCATCGCCAGCAGCATCGATGAGGTGTGGGCGTACCTTGCTGACGTCGGACGCTGGCCGGAGTGGGCGCCAACGGTTCTTGAAGGCCGGGTCCGTGGAGGAGGCCCGATCCGGCCCGGCTCGCGGGTGGAGCAGCGGGCGAAGCTGATGTTCGGGCTGTCGCGCAGCCGTAGTCAGGAGGTGACCGTCGTCGAGCCGCCTACCGCCATGGCGTTCGCCGGGCCAATGGGCACGTCCACGGCGCGCTGGGGAATGGAGCTCAAGCCGGTAGATCAGGGGCATACCGACACCATGATGTGGGTCGAGGTCGACCTCACGGTCCTGCTCAAAGGCAGGGTTCAGCGCGTCAGCGACACCGAAATGGTGGCGATCAAAGCTGCCGCCGAGTCCGCTGCGCGCAAAGGCGCGGTGTCCTAGATGGGGCGGCGTGACCCGGCCGTCCTCGATACGCGAGAGCACCTGATCGAGACGTACCGCAAGAAGGCAAGGCACTACGACGTCACCTCCCGGCTGTACCCCGCGCCCGGCTACCCCCAGCGGGCACAACGCCTCCGGGCCGTACAGGCGCTCGGCCTTCGCCCGGGTGGCACCGTGATCGACGTGGCCTGCGGCACCGGCCTGAACTTCCCGCTGCTTCAGAAGGCGGTCGGTCCCGGTGGCCGGATCGTCGGCGTCGATCTGACCGATGCGATGCTCGCCCGGGCCCAGGATCGGGTGAAGGCGAACGGCTGGAGCAACGTCAGCCTCGTCCAAGCCGACGCGGCCGGCTTCGACTTCCCGGCCGAGGTCGACGCGATCCTGTCCACGTACGCCCTGACCCAGGTGCCCGAGTGCGCGGAGGTCATCGCCCACGGCGCCGCGGCTCTCTCCGCGGGCGGAAGCTGGGCCGTGCTTGATCTCAAGGTTCCCACCAGCACTCCCGGGTGGCTGGCGCGGCTCGGAACCGCAACCGTGCGGCCTTTCGCCTCCATCGATGAGTGGATCACGCGCCGTCCGTGGGAGGCGATTCGCGCAGCCATGCAGGAAGAGCTGGCTGATTTCGCCTGGACCGAGTTGTTCTTCGGAACTGCTTTCCTCGCTGCCGGGTCAAGCCAGGAGACGGCGGGGTGACTCGAATACGGCCAGCCGCCTGGCTCATGGCCTCGGTCGCATTGTTCCTCTTGGCCGTGGCCGGTTACGCCCTGCTCGTCCGCGCGTTCCCCCAGTACTACTGGAAGCAGATGGACACGGCCGTCTACCGGGATGGCGGCATCGCAGTGCGGAACCAGCCGACGATTCTCTATGCGCTGAGGCTCGGGCCGGCGAAGCTGCCTTTCATCTACACGCCGTTCGCCGCGCTCCTGCTGGCTGCGGGGAGCGGTGCGTCGTTCGCGGCCTGGCAGGTCGGGCAGGCGGTGCTCACGATCGGGCTCCTGCCGGTGGTGACGTACCTTTCCCTGGGACTCGCCGGGCGGCCCGCCGGCCTGGCCAGGGCGGCGGCGGCGTTTGCGATCGCCGCGGCGGGCCTCTGGCTCGAACCGGTTGCGATGACACTGTTCTTCGGGCAGATCAACCTCCTGCTGCTGGCCTTGGTGGTGGGCGATCTCGCGTTGCCGGACCGCTTCACGGGCAAGGGCATCGGGATCGGGCTGGCGGCGGGGTTCAAGCTCACGCCGTTGATCTTCATTCCGTACCTGCTCTTCACGCGGCGAGTAAAGGCCGCGGCGGTCAGCGCGCTGACCTTCGCGGTCACGGTAGGACTGGGGTTCGCGCTGCTGCCGCACGCCTCCACCGTCTTCTGGCAATCCTCCCTGCTGGGCAGCGGGCACTTCCACCTGGGCAACCAGTCCCTTAACGGCGTCATACTGCGCCTCACCCACGCCGGTCCCGACGCGCACGCGTACTGGCAGGTCGCGGCGGTCGTCGTCGGCATCGCCGGGCTCGCCACCTCGATACTGGCAAGCCGGCGTGGCCACGAGCTACTCGGCCTGGTTGCGTGCGCCGCGACCGGCCTGCTGGTGTCCCCGATCAGCTGGTCGCACCACTACGTTTACGTGGTGCCGGCACTTGTCCTCGCCGCCTGCGGGCCACGGCGCCTCGGCTACCGGATCCTCGGCGCCGCGCTGGTGGCGGGCTTGTTTGGCTGGTGGCCCCTGCCCGTTGGCAGCCAGGGCGGCTACGACCCTAACGCCCAGCTGCTGCCGCGCGGGTTGCTGCTTCTCGCTCCGAACGAGGGCAACAACGGGACAGTCGAGTTCACCTGGCGCGGGCTGGAATTGATCGTCGGCAACTACTACATGCTCACCCTGCTCGTGTTTATCGCGGCCACCGCATGCGCTCTGGTGCTTACCCGTCGCATCAGGCCTCTGCGGTGGGCCAGGACCGGGTAAGTTCCCGGCTTCCGGTCTGATGAGCCTGGCGATCGCCGGCCGCGCTCGCCGTCAGCCGCTGGATCGAGGCACGGACAAGCTGGTCAATCAGAGATGATGGTGGCCATGGACCGGTTCGAAGGCCGCTGCCGACTCGACTGGTGGGCGAACTCCTCCACCAACCTGGGCGGCATCGAGGTCTCCGTCGCAATCACGCCAATCGAAACAGGGTGGGACGCGCACGGCCGGCTGATTCACGACGATGAACGAGAGCCGCTCGCCTTCTTGTGCGACATGGATCCCGTCTCCCGACAGGTCGACCATCGCATCGACCTGTAGTCGCTAACCCAGCCGTCTCCCGCCTGATGCGCACTTAAAAAGGCCAGCTCGCGGACCTGGAAGCTAAGGCACCGGCGGCGGGCGCGGTGCGAGGACCGGATCCCGATGGCAGGCCGGTTGCCCTGGTCGACAGGGTCCAGTCGACGGTGACCGCGCCGAACTGGAGCCTGCCCTCGGCGTAGTCTCCGGCAGGGTCGGCGTGCGCCCGGATGACCTCACTCGGTGTGGCTGGCGCTGGAGGGATAGTCGGAGTTCGCGAAGAAGGGACGGTACCCGGGGCCGGGGTCGTAGTTAGTGAACCGTGTGGCGCTGGCGTGCAGTGAGTTACCGCGCCGGTTCATCGCCTCCGGGCTGGTGTCGGGCCACCGGCCGGTGACGATCCGATCGGTTATTGCCGCCAGCGCCGCTTCGATCTCGGCGAGGGTGAACGTGCAGTGGCCGGCCGCCTCCACGTAGAGCATGCGGAGCAGGTCGCTGCTGCCTGCGGCGTGAGCGGCGGCCTCCAGGGGCCGCGAGTTGGACACCGGGCACAGCGGGTCCCCGGTCGTGGTCATGTACAGCAGCGGCTTGGCGAGCCTGCCGTCAAAGGTGCTCTCGCGCGCGTAGTCGACGCCGACGGGTTCCGCCGCTATCCGCGGTGCCGCGTTGAGCCGCGCGAGGTCGCGGGCGAGGTCAAGGCCGGCCTGGGCATAGAGAACCCCGACAACGTCGCCTACTGGCACGCCAGCCGCCTCGAAGAGCTGCGCATAGTCGATCCCGGTGTTCCACGACGGGTTGCCCGCAAGCGACTCGACGGCCTGACGCAGCAATGCACGGTGCCTGCCCGCGGCGAGGTAGGCCAGCTCCCGGTAGTAGCCTTCCTGGACCGCGGGGACGTCAAGCGGGTCTGGCGGGTGAGCGGCAGTCTGGTCCAGGCCCCAGTAGGGCAGCTGCGCGAGCGCCGCTGCGAGCGCGACACGGGCGCGCCCCTGTCGGGTCTCCTGCGCCGCCGCCAGCACCCGTGCCCACTCGGTCTCGACGGCGGTGATGTCCGCCGGAAGGCCGGTCAGGACAAGCCGGTCGTTGTCCGGTGCGAGCAGCGCCTTCGCCGCGAACGTGGCATCGAGGGCCTGGTTCAGCAGCGACACCTGGCCGCTGCCGGGGGTAGCCATGGCGAGCGCGCCGTCGATGCCGTACGGCATCTCCTGAGCGAAGGCCCGGGCGACCGCACCGCCGCCGGACTGGCCGTAGGCGATGACCCGGGGCGGCCTGCCGTGGGCCTTGCGCGCGATGTGCAGGACCTGAAGGAGCCGGTGCGCCCAGACCGAGGCGCTCACCGTGTTCATGACCCGCGCCGTTCCCGCGACCGCGTACCCGGTGCCGAGCAGCCATTCGTAAACGAAGCCAGGCGGCGAGCCGGGCAAGGGCACGAAATCCAGGTCGAGGAGCAGCGTCCCGTTCCAGCCCGCCGGGATCGCGATGCGGTAAGGAGTGCCGTCCAGGAGAACATCACGGAGCTCGGCGCGCAGGGAGACCGCCATCCGTCAATCCTGGCACAGTGAACGCGGGTCCGGCAGCGGGAGCGCCCGGCCGACCGTCGATCACGAACTGCGGCTGAGCGTCACCACCACGGAGGCTGCCACGATGCTGGGGCTCTCTCGCCCGACCCTGATGAAGCTCATCGAGTCCGGCGAGATCGGCCACGTCAAAGTCGGCACCCACCACCGGGTCCCCGCAACCTACGCGAGAACCTGGGCCTCAGCCACGACAGCACCACGCGGCTTGAGCAACTGATGAACGACTACATCGAGTACGCGCTCGTTGAGGTTGACCCTGGTGACCTCGCCGCCGTCGGAGCCGCCGAGATGGACGCCAAGGATTGCGAAGGCGGTCACGCGTAAGCTCACTTGGACCTCCCGGGGAGTTTACGTTGACCTCCGGTAGGCCGCGCTAGAGCGCCAGTAGGTGCTACCAGCCCCGGGCGGGCGGCATCGGGCTAATTGGTCTAGACCTATGGTTTGCAGGTATCAGCACCGATTCAGCACGGGGTCCGGAAACGACGGGAAACAACCGGCATCAACCGGACAATCCAGACGTGAGAACGGGCCGCCCAACTCGCCGTCGGACGGCCCGTTTCCCGGACCATAAGAATCAAGAATCCGCAGGTCAGCTCCCCGTTTTCAGCCCTTCAGGAGCTGCCGGGCCATGACCACCCGCTGGATCTGGTTCGTCCCCTCGTAGATCTGGGTGATCTTCGCGTCGCGCATCATCCGCTCGACCGGGAAGTCCTGCGTGTAGCCGTAGCCGCCGAGCAGCTGGACCGCGTCGGTGGTGATCGACATGGCGGCGTCGGAGGCGAAGCACTTGGCGGCGGAGGAGGCGAACGTCAGGTCCTCGTCGGGCCGCTGGCCGGTGATCGCCTGCTCCGACAGGGCGGCCGCGTGGTAGGTCAGCTGCCTGGCCGCCGCCAGCTTCATCGCCATGTCGGCCAGCATGAACTGGATGCCCTGGAAGTCGGCGACGGGGCGGCCGAACTGCCGGCGCTGCTTGACGTAGCCGGCCGCGTAGTCGAGGGCGCCCTGGGCGATGCCGAGGGCCTGGGCGGCGATGGTGACCCTGGTGTGGTCCAGGGTGGCCAGCGCGGTCTTGAAGCCGGTGCCCTCGGCGCCGATGATGCGGCCGGCCGGGATGCGGGTGTCGGTCAGGATGACGCTGCGGGTGGGCGAGCCCTTGATGCCGAGCTTCTTCTCCGGGTGGCCGAAGCTCACCCCCGGGTCGGACTTCTCCACCACGAAGGCCGAGATGCCGCGCGCGCCGCGGTCCGGGTCGGTCACCGCCATCACCGTGTAGTAGCGCGACTCGCCCGCGTTGGTGATCCAGGTCTTGGTGCCGTTCAGCACCCACCAGTCGCCGTCCCGGACCGCCCTGGTGCGCATGCCGGCCGCGTCAGAGCCCGCGTCCGCCTCGGACAGCGCGTAGGAGAACAGCGCCTCGCCGCGGGCGACCGGCGGCAGGCAGGCCCGCTTGAGCTCCTCCGAGCCGGACAGCAGGACCGGGACGGTGCCGAGCTTGTTGACCGCCGGGATCAGCGAGGAGGACGCGCAGGCCCGGGCGACCTCCTCGATCACGATCGCGGTGGCGAGCGCGTCGGCGCCCTCGCCGCCGTACTCCTCGGGGATGTGGGTGGCGTGCAGGCCGGCCCCGGTCAGCGCGTCGAGCGCGTCGCGCGGGAACCGGGACTCGGCGTCGACCGCGGCCGCGAACGGCGCGATCTTCGCCTCGGCGACCGAACGGGCGGTCTCCCGCAGCGCCTGGTGCTCGGCGGGCAGCGTGTACGTCATCGATCCTCCTGGCCGGTGCGGGAAAGCGTCACACGTTCCGCCGGTACTGGCCGCCGACCTCGAAGAACGCCTCGGTGACCTGCTGCAGGCTACAGACCCGGGCGGCGTCCATCAACGTGGCGAACAGGTTGCCGCCGGACCGGGCGGTCTCCTTGAGCGCGGCGAGGGCCGCGTAGGCCTCGTCGGCGTGCGCGCGCTGGAAGTCGCGGACCCGTTCCAGCTGTGACTTCTTCTCTTCCTCGGTGGCCCGGGCGAGCGGGGTCGACGTCTCGGCCGGCTCCGGGTGCGGGCTGCGGAAGGTGTTGACCCCGACGATGGGCAGCGACCCGTCGTGCTTGCGCTCCTCGTACAGCATCGACTCGTCCTGGATCTTGCCCCGCTGGTAGCCGGTCTCCATCGCGCCGAGCACCCCGCCGCGCTGGCTGATCTGCTCGAGCTCGGCCAGCACGGCTTCTTCCACCAGGTCGGTCAGCTCATCGACGATGAACGAGCCCTGCAGCGGGTTCTCGTTCATGGCCAGCCCCCACTCGCGGTTGATGATCAGCTGGATCGCGAGCGCGCGGCGGACCGACTCCTCGCCGGGGGTGGTGACGGCCTCGTCGTAGGCGTTGGTGTGCAGGCTGCTGGCGTTGTCGTAGATCGCGCAGAGCGCCTGCAAGGTGGTGCGGATGTCGTTGAACGCCATCTCCTGGGCGTGCAGCGACCGGCCCGAGGTCTGGATGTGGTACTTCAGCTTCTGCGAGCGCTCGTTGGCGCCGTAGCGGTCGCGCAGGGCGACCGCCCAGATCCGCCGGGCCACCCGCCCGATGACCGTGTACTCGGGGTCCATGCCGTTGGAGAAGAAGAACGAGAGGTTGGGCGCGAAGTCGTCCACCTTCATCCCCCGGGCGAGGTAGGACTCCACGTAGGTGAACCCGTTGGCCAGGGTGAACGCCAGCTGGCTGATCGGGTTGGCCCCGGCCTCGGCGATGTGGTAGCCGGAGATGGACACCGAGTAGAAGTTCCGCACCCGGTTGGCGATGAACCACTCCTGGATGTCGGCCATCATCCGCAAGGAGAACTCGGTCGAGAAGATGCAGGTGTTCTGCCCCTGGTCCTCCTTGAGGATGTCCGCCTGGACCGTGCCCCGCACGGTCGACAGCACCCGCGCGCGCAGCTCGCCCTGCTCCCGCGCGGTGGGCTCACGGGAATAGTCCGAACGGAAGCGGCTGACTGCCTGGTCGATCGCCGTGTTCAGGAAGAACGCGAGGATGGTGGGGGCGGGCCCGTTGATCGTCATCGACACCGAGGTGTTCGGCGCGGTCAGGTCGAACCCGTCATACAGCGCCTTCATGTCGTCCAGGGTCGCGATCGACACCCCGGAGGTGCCCACCTTGCCGTACACGTCCGGGCTCTCCCCCGGGTCGCGGCCGTACAGCGTCACCGAGTCGAACGCGGTGGACAGCCGGGTGGCGGGCTGGCCGGCCGACAGCAGCTTGAACCGCCGGTTGGTGCGGAACGGGTCGCCCTCGCCCGCGAACATCCGGGCCGGGTCCTCGCCGTCGCGCTTGAACGGGAACACCCCGGCGGTGAACGGGAAGTAGCCCGGCAGGTTCTCCCGGCGCAGGAAGCGGAGCAGCTCACCGTGGTCGGTGTAGCGCGGCAGGGCCACCCGCGGTATGGCGCTGCCGGCCAGCGAGTGCCTGGTCAGCTGGGTGCGCAGCTCCTTGTCGCGCACCCGCACCACCTGCTCGTCACCCGAGTAGGACGCGACCACGGCCGGCCAGCGCTCGATGAGGGCCTGGCTGTCCGCGCCGACCTGGGCAGTGGCGGCGGCGAGGAGAGCCGCCACCTCCCGTTCGGAAGCCCCGTCGAGCTCAGCCCGCACGGCGGCCAGCCGCTGCACCCGCCGCACCGCCGCCGCCTGCTCTTCGGTCTGGGCGTGGTAGCCGCGGAGGGTGGCGGCGATCTCGGCCAGGTAGGCCGCCCGGCCGGGCGGGATCACCGAGGCCGCCTCGGCCGACGTCCGCCCGGTGACCACCGGGAGCGTCCCGGTCGCCAGCGGCAGGCCGCGGTCCCTGAGCCGGGCCGCCAGGTGCTGGTACAGCGCCGTCACGCCGGTGTCGTTGAAGGTGGCCGCGCTGGTGCCGAACACCGGCATGGCGGCCGCCTGCGCGCTTGACGCCTGCCGGTTGCGGGCCAGCTGCCTGGCCACCGCCCGCACCGCGTCCGCCCCGCCGCGCCGCTCGTACTTGTTGACCGCCACCACGTCGGCGAAGTCGAGCATGTCGATCTTCTCCAGCTGGGAGGCGGCGCCGAACTCGGGTGTCATCACGTACAGGGAGACGTCGGCCAGCTCGGTCACCGCGGCGTCGCCCTGGCCGATGCCGGGGGTCTCCACGATCACCAGGTCGTAGCCGGCCGCCTGGCAGGCGGTGATGATCGCCGCGGTCGTCTCCGGCATCTCCCGCGCGCCCCGGGTGGCCAGCGAGCGGAAGAACACGTGGTCGCCGTCGAGCGCGTTCATCCGGATCCGGTCCCCGAGCAGCGCCCCGCCGCCGCGCCGCCGGGTCGGGTCGACCGCGAGCACGGCGATGCGCAGCTTGTCCTCCTGGTCGACCCGGAACCGGCGGACCAGCTCGTCGGTCAGCGACGACTTGCCCGAGCCGCCGGTGCCGGTGATGCCGAGCACCGGTACCGGCCGGGCCGCGGCGGCGGCCGCGATCGGCTGCCAGACCGGGTCCGGCAGGCGGCCGTCCTGCAGGCAGGTGATGGCCCGGGCGAGCGCGGTGCGGTCGCCGGTGAGCAGCGCCTCGGCCGACGGCGGCTGGGCCGCCAGGTCGGTGTCGCACGCCTGGATGAGCTCGTTGATCATCCCGGCCAGGCCGAGCCGCTGGCCGTCCTCGGGCGAGAAGATCCGCACCCCGGCCGCTGCCAGCCGGGCGATCTCCTCGGGGATGATCACCCCGCCGCCGCCGCCGAACAGCTGCACGTGCCCCGCGCCCGCGTCGGCCAGGGACCGGGCCAGGAACTCGAAGTACTCGACGTGCCCGCCCTGGTAGGAGCTGACCGCCACGCCCTGCGCGTCTTCTTCGAGCACCGCGTCGATCACCTCGCGGACCGAGCGGTCGTGCCCCAGGTGCACCACCTCGGCCCCCTGGGCCTGCATGATCCGCCGCATGATGTTGATCGCCGCGTCATGCCCGTCGAACAGGGCGGTCGACGTCACGAAGCGCACCGGGTGCACCGGGACGTGCAGCTCGTTATCCGGCGAAGCGGGCATTCCGGCCTCCGCTACATCTTGGGCGCTCAAATTTGGGACGTTCAATATTTTGACGTTAAATGACTTTGGCCGGATTCGTCAAGTGCGCGCCCTATCGCGCCTGGGTAGCAGGTCGCGTACGGTTGACGGGTGCCCGATCGTCATCCCGCCGACCCGATCGCCGAGGCCCGGCGCCAGTGGCGCGCGCGCTGGCCTGAGCAAGCCGATCACATGGCCGCGGTCACCTCGATCATGCGCGCGCAGCAGATCCTGCTGGCCAAGGTGGAGGACGTGCTCAAGCCCTACGCGCTCACCTTCGCCGCCTACGAGGCGCTGCGGCTGCTCGCCTTCAGCCGGTCCGGCTCGCTGCCGATGGGCAAGATGGGGGTGCGGCTGATGGTCCACCCGGCCGCGGTGACCAACGCCATCGCCCGCCTCGAGCAGCGCGGACTGGTGCAGCGGCAGATGTCACCGGACGACCGGCGAGTGGTGCTCGCCACCATCACCCCGGCCGGGCGGACCCTGGCGGAGGAGGCGACCGACGCGCTCAACACCGCCGCGTTCGGGCTGCCCGGGCTTTCCCAGGAGCAGGCGGTCCAGGTCACCACGGTGCTGAACCTGATCAGGGCGTCCACCGGGGACGTCTAGGCCCGACCGCGCGAGGGGCCGTGCCCGGTGCGGGCACGGCCCCTCACTGCCTGAGTTCCGCGGACGGCGGTGTCAGCGCGGCACCGCTAACTCGGCACCTCGAACCCGATGAACAGGTCTTCCCGGCGGCTGAAAAGCCACTGGCCGTCCACCGGGCGGAACACGTCCAGGTAGCGGGCGGCCATCTGGGCGGTCCAGGTGCCGTTCTTCTCCGGCTGGACGAGCTGGATCACGTCGGTGCTGACGCGGGCCTCGTCGTCGTTCCAGTCGGTGATGACGATGTTGAACGGGATATGACGCTGAAGTCCCCTGGGCTTCCAGGCGTCCCAGGTGGCGCGGATGGCGTCGGCGCCCTGGAAGGTGCCCATGCCCGGCACCACCAGCACGGCGTCCGGCGTGTAGAGCGCCATGATGCCGTCGGTGTTGCCCGCGTCCTGGTGCTGCGAGTGCGCCGCGGTGGACGCGTAGACGCCCGCGAACACCTCCGCGAAGGTGGTCACCCGGCCGCCTACTTGATCGCGACCGGGCTGAGCGGGGTGCCGACCGCGCCGGTGACCAGCAGGCCGTTGGCGACGAAGAGGAACTCCCACACCCCGTCGGCCTCGCAGTCGTCCTTCAGCGCCTCGAAGTCGAACATCTCGCCCAGGGTCAGCCCGATGTCGCGGATCATCACCTGGTGCACCGGGATGGTGGAGTTCGGTACCGGGCTCGGCCAGACCTCGCCGTTGGACTGGTCAAGCGCCAGCGCGGCGATCTCGCTGTCGTGGATCCAGCGGCACAGGTCCAGGCCGGGGCCGGGGGTCGGGCCGACGTACTTCTGCCGGTCGCCCTCGCGGAAGTACTTGGTCCAGCCGGTGCGGATGCAGGCGATGTCACCGGACTCGACCCGCACCCCCTGCCGCTCCTGGGCCGCCTCGACGTCGGCGGTGGTGATCTCGTAGGAGTCGGGGAGCACCTCGACGCCCTTGAGGCCGGCGATGTCGAGCAGCACGCCGCGGGAGACGAGCTTGGTGGCGACCTGGGCGATGTCGTTCTTCGACGCCTTCTGGAAGTTGTTCACCGCCGCGGCCGGGACCCCGTTGTAGAAGTACCCCGAGTGGCCCACGTGGGCCAGCCCGTCCCACTGGGTCGAGGACTGCAGCCCCATCATGATGAAGTCGTCGGCGCTGATGCACCCGTCCTTGGAGTAGGCCGAGTCCGAGGGCAGCAGGGTGAACATGTGGTTCGGGTTCAGCCGCCAGCCGCCGGGCGGGAACGGGCCGTTCTTGTCGAACGGGATGCCGCAGTCGATGGTCTTGCCGGTCTTGACCATCTTGGCCGAGGCGACCAGCTTCTCCGGGGTGATGAAGTTGAGCGTGCCGATCTGGTCGTCGTCGCCCCAGCGCCCCCAGTTGGAGAGTTCCTTGCCGAGCTCGTGGTGCGGCCAGATGGTGGCGTCGCTGTCACTCATTGTGCTTCCTTTCCAAACAGGTGGGACATGTACCGGGCGGACCAGCCGAGCGTGCTTGTGGGCACGTAGTAGTTCGCCTCGTCATTGATCGCCGCCCAGTTGGCGGCGACGTCTTCAGGGGTCGGGACGGCATCGGAGTCGGTTACCCCCGGAACCAGGTACCCGTCGGTGGCGCCGACGAACAGCCGGGCGAACCGGCCGCCGCCGGCCGTGTAGATCCCCGCGCTGACCGGGCAGCTCTCGTGGGCCAGGAACGCGACCATCGGGGCGACCAGCTCGGGCTCCATATGCGGCGGGGCGCCGGCCCGCCGGCCCGCGCGCC
>Ga0265338_10000950_pt1 | contig 48759 bp, 33 predicted proteins | sample 42126metaG_FD_193579 | JGI IMG/M metagenome (GOLD analysis project Ga0265338, IMG submission 193579) | Rhizosphere microbial communities from Carex aquatilis grown in University of Washington, Seatle, WA, United States - 4-21-26 metaG | ecosystem: Host-associated > Plants > Roots > Rhizosphere...
GGCAGACAACAGCGGGACGAGGCTTACGCGCTCGCACGGAAACAGCTCGCGGCCCATCGTTCTGAACTTGAGAAAGTCACTTTCCTGGTGTTTGCCAATGATCACCCGACCTCACTCGAATTTTCGAGTCATGGAGACAAGTTTGAAATCAGGTCGATGAGCCCCGGTATGGGCCTGGGTTTGGCGACCGGCATTTCTGAGGACGGTTACCTCCTGACCGCGGCCCATGTTGCCAAGGAGCACTGTTATGTGGTCGGATGGATGGATGGCAAACCGGCGGTTTCCCCGACCCGGGTGGTCTATAAGCAGTTCGGTCCTGTTTTTGGCGAGGAGCTGGCAATTCTTCATGTGGACAAGCATCTGGCTGGTTGCCTCCCGCTGGGGACACTGGATTCGGCCGAAAGTGACATCTATGCCTTTGCCTGTGACCGGCAGGGTGAGCAAAAGATTATTGTCATCGCGGGGAAAATTATTCAGCGGCCGGAGCCAATGCCCGGTAAAGATATGTCCATGATGACGATGGATGCCCCTCTTTGGAAAGGGGACAGTGGCGGTGCAGTCATGTCGAGAGAAGGAAAGCTGGTGGGCGTCTTTGTGGGAGTTACCCAGTCTTACCCGACCTTCAAGGTATCCCGGGTGGCCTGTGTTCCGGATCTGGATCGGGTGCAATCCATTATCGAAGCAGATCGATTAAAAGCAGAAGAGCCGGACCTGGTACCGGGGCCACGCCCGCCGTGACGAAATCGCTGAAGCCAATTTTTCGACTGCGTGGGGATTCAGGTCTTTCGGCCCGCGGGGTTGAACTTTTGTCAGCTGGCCGCAACTTTCAGAAGCTGCCGATGTTCAATTCAACAGGCTGGCCTGACGCCAGCGGTTGCGGCTCAGATCACATGAAACCACGTTCCGGCTTTGAAAAGGGATTTACCTTGGTGGAATTGCTTGTGGTGATCGCCATCATCGCCATCCTGGCGGCTTTGCTGATGCCGGTCCTGTCCAGTGCCAAGGCCAGGGCGAAGCGAACGGAATGTTTGAACGACCTGAAGCAGATCAATCTGGGGGTTCATTTGTATGCCGGGGATAACGGCGACATCTTGCCCGACACGGGTCCTGCCACCTATATCCTCTACAAAGAGGTCGTGAAAAGCTACGTCGGCCTGCATGGGCCGTCATCGGCGCAGGACAAAGTATTTGCCTGCCCGGCAGACACGTATTATTACGACGAATCAACCCAAGCCTATGTGTCGCACGGCCGGCATGAGGAGAGGACAGTTGATTTTTCGAGTTATGTGTTTAATGGTGCAAACCTGCTCGGCACCAACTATCCCAATTTCGCTTACAACGGAATCCTGCCCGGCATCGGCGGCCAAAAACTCAGCGCGATAAAAAATTCCGCCAAGACAATTTTGGTTGCGGAAGCGTCGGCCCTCGAACCCTATTCCTGGCACCAGCCGAAACCGCCGGCGCCAGGCGGTTGGCCGATGTTTAACGAGGCCAGAAACCTGGTCGGTTTTGCGGACAGCCACGTCAGCTACATCAATATTTATTGGAACAGCACGGTCGGCTATCCCAATGGGGGCATCTCGGTCGCAGCCTACTACGATCCGCCCGCGGGATTCGATTACCAGTGGAGCGGAAATTGATCGCCGTCCGCTTCGGCTTGCCGTCTTCCACCTGTCACCCGCCACTCTGCATTCTTTCGGGTTGACTCCACGCCGCGAACATCTTTTCTTCTAGTCAACTCATCCGGCCATAAACATGAAAACGACGTCTTTTTTTCTCGCGGCTTGCTCGCTGTTGATCGCGAGTGTCGGCATAACCTCCGAAACCGACAAAGAAACCGCGAAGCCCAATGAAAAGACCATGAGGACACCATCCGCATCGCTCGGTTACGTGGTCCTGTATGTGAAAGATGTCTCGGCGACCCTCACCTTCTACGAGGCGGCCTTCGGTGTTTCCCGGCGCTTTTACAATGATGACCACGGCAAGGCTTATGGGGAATTGGAGACCGGAGCGGCCCGGCTGGCGTTCTACAGCTTTGAACTGGCCAACGAACATTCGAAACAGGGGATCGCCGTCGCCACTTCGGACAAGGTGCCGCTGGGTTTTGAGATTGCCCTGGTGACGCCCGATGTTCCGGCATTATATGCCCGCGCGCTGAAAGCTGGGGCGACCGCGGTGAGCGCCCCGGAGGCCAAGCCGTGGGGCCAGACCGTGGCGTACCTCCGGGATAAGGACGGCCACCTCGTCGCGCTGGGCACCCCGCTGCCTTGAGGGAAGAAATGGAAAACATCCAACCTTCAACATCCAACACCGAACGTCGAAAGTGAACGGGCGGGAGTACGACGCCCGAGACAACGCATTGACTGACACTGCCATGCAACCACTCTCCAAAGGTGTTACCGGCTTCGATGCGCCCGATGACGGCGTGGAGGTGAAGCGTTTCACGGCGGCGTGCCATGCAGCTGTGCGCCAGATCGGAGGCCAGGTGCATCAAGTGCGGCCGGCCTACGAACAGGTTGTCCTGAATTTTCACGAGGCGCGTGTGACTCTGCGTGGACGGCCGGAGACCGTTCGGGTATTGTGCAACGCGCATTACCCGATTGTGGCCTTTGCCACACCAGCAGCCCGCGAAGGCGATACACGTCTTGAATTTATGGATTGTCCGGAGCTTGCCGATGGGCTGCGGGCTGATTTTGCCATCCTGACCAGTCAGGAAGCTTGTGCCGGCGTGGCTGACGAATTGGTTGGGCAATTGTCCGAGGACGAATTGCGCCAGATGCGTTACTGGCGGCCGCAGAGGATTGGCGATGTGATTTTTAACTACTGGGATTGACCATTTGCTCCCGCCAGACCGGCTCGTGTTACTCGCCACTTTGCGCCCTTTGGGATTGACTCCCCGTTGCGAAAATCGTTCTTTTCGTAAAACTGTTTACCCCAATTGCCCATGTGGCCATTTCATAAGCAGACATCGGCTCTGCCGCCAGAAGATGTTTCGAAGGATGGATTCACTGCCCGGTATGATCCCAAACTGAAGCACTGGGTTTTCGTGCATGAACGGATTGAGTTCAACCTGTCCGGTGTTCCATTCGATATAAACGCTTTCGAATGGGCGAAGGAGGCCCTGATGGTTCTTCGTACGCTGGACGGCCAGATCCGGTCAAGTGTGATTGAGTGTCTTGAGGGCTGGCCGTGTGACCAGACGAGGGCGGAGATCCTTTGTGTTGATTTGGATGAGTATGGCGAAGGAAAGACCCTGGACGTGGCATTTGTCGGCGATGAGACCTGGGGCGATTTCGGGGTGAACGTGATCATTACCGAAGGGAAGATTGTGGATGCGTACGGAGGCGACTAGAACACCCAACAAACCAGACTTAAGCAAGGTAGGGCGCGTCACTCCCTGCGCGCCGCCGGGAAGTTATCAATGTTCGGACGAGCGGCGGGCAGGGGACTGCCCGGCCTACCAACCATCGAAATGGCCTCTGTTGCCGCAGTTCGCGAGCAGGTTCAGATCACTTGCCACCCCCGCCACCCTGGGCCCTTTGAGTTTGACTCCCAATCATGAAAGTCCTATTCCCGGAATCATGGAAAGGGACGAATCGTCCGGTAAGAAGGCTGATATCAGATCAGATGGCAGATAAATATTTCCTGCTGAATACTTTGTCAGGTCGCCAAACCGTTATGTGGAGTCAACTGCAGTTGTCCGCCGTTCTTATTTTGGCGGTGGTTTTGGCTGGCTGCGCCACCGACCCCCAATACCAGGCTGCCGTCCGTTCACTGGATGAAGGGGCGCAGGTTTCGGGTTCGATGAATTCCTATCCTTTGGTGGTAAAACTGCAGCGGGTTGACGGGCGCCGGCTGGGCTACTGGCAGGAGCAATCCGTCAAGCCGGTCCTGATTGAACCCGGAACGAGGTTGTTGACGGTGCATGGCGAATATGTCGGGTTGCCCTTGTCTGGGCAAGGCGATGCTGAACTCAAGGCGATTCTTCAGGCCGGTCATGCCTACCAACTTCAGGTTGAGCGAAATGGGAGGCTCCTGACCTTCTGGGTTGAAGATGTTGCGACCCATGAAGCCGTGAGCGACCGGCAAACGACGAAGGCCAGCGTCTATATTCCGTTTGGCCCCTAAGAAATGTGAAGGTCGCACTGATGATTGCGGTAATGCTTTAGGCCGTACGATTATGCCCAATTGTGATTTCTACGCCGCCGGCACCGACCACCGGGCCGTCCTGGAATTTGTTCTGTCGCAAGGCGCCGCCGACATCTATGAGCTGGCGTCGCGTTTTGACCAACCGCTGCGCCGGTTCCGTTCGCTTGCCGACTTCGAGGAGCATTTCTCCATCAGTGAATGGACTTTGGGCGCTGCCGAACCCATCCACTTGCAGCTTCATCCTCGTGGCGCCAAAGGCAACTTTCTTGCGCGGCGCATCGACCTCAATCCGAAAAGTTGCAAAGGCGCGACCTGTCGTTATGAAGCGCGGGGGTGGGGGCTGGTTCAACTTTACCTTGAGCCGCCAAGAAACGGGCGGTTGGAGAACTCGCACACCAATCACAACTCGCAGGAGAGGGCGATCGCCTGGGCGACCACCGCTCGCGACCTGGGCGACCCGTCCGATTGGGATTGGGAGGGCGTCGCTTCATTCTCGTGCCGGCTCAATCGGTTCATTCGCAGCCTGGCCGTCGCGAAGACAGGTTCGCGGGTGATTCTAGCGCAAGCCGCCGCGCTTCAAAAACAGGGCGTCCAGGTTGGTTTTTAGGCATCGAACCGAATCCATCGGGCCAATCAGTCTGCTCCGGCGAACTTAAACAAGGATCGCGAACCATCGTGCCATGCTCAGATGCACCAAGGCCCGCCCGCGGCTCTGGCCACCCGCCACCCGCCACTGTCTACCCGGCAGTGTCCTAATTTAAGGAGCGCGGCATTTATGCCGCTTCATCGTCCCTTGCCATTACTGCGGTGAAGCGGGCTGAAGCCCGCGTTCCAAAGCCAAATCAGGACACTACCGTCTACCCTTTGGGTTTGACTCCCCGTCACGAAACTCTTATTCCCGGGGCATTTCATGCAACTGACGCGGCAAAAGGCAAAGGCATCTCTTGGACGTTACCTCTCACCTTATGGCAAGCGATGCTTCATTCTCCAGGGTGATTGGAGTGCGCCGCCCAAAGGACCGTTCCCGCGGATTCGCCATTTGATGCTTGGTTCGATGCACAAATGTCAGACCACGACGCTGGATTTCCTTCAGCTCTTCCCGGCGATTGAAGAGCTGGAGGTCAGGGATGGAATTGTTGATTTTTCGGGCCTGTATCACCTGCATGAATTGAGCGCCCTCAAGATCGGTTACTGGGTCTTGCCGAAGCATATTCGGCTTGATTTATCGCGATTCAAGACGCTGCGTTCACTCGATTTTCGTTGGTCGCGCCACATCACTGGCCTCGATGCCTTGCGGCAGTTGACCAGCCTGCACCTCATCTACGTCTATGGCGTTGAGCGGCTGGATTTGTCGCCGCTTCGCAGTTTGCGCCGCCTCGATATTGGTCCGGCGAAAGGTGTTCGCCGTCTATCCCTGGATGGGCTTCGTCATCTGAATCATTTGGGCCTGGCGGTCATGCCTCGTCTCACCGAGGTCTCCGGTTCGGACTTTTATCGCACGGTCACGGTTCTTAAAATCCCCGGATCGCATTCCCTGCCGCGGAAGTTTCTTTCTGCCTTTACGAAGCTCAAGACGGTGACCATCGGCACGAAGTCCACCCTCACTGTGGCAGATTTTCCCCGATGCCAGCCGAAGATTTTTAAGAGTCCAATATGACTGAATTGCGCCCACCAGTGCCCTCCGGCGGATTCCGGCAAGTTCTGATTAGATGCGTATGCCCGGCCCGCGCCATTCGCCACCTGCCACCCTTTAGGTTTGACTCCCCACCACGAAAGCCTTTCCTTCTGATTACCTATGCGATTGATATTCGCAGATAAAGGGAAGGAATTCTGCGATGTCCTGCGCTGGCAGTTCCGAACTCATCCTGAGGTTGAGGTCGTTTGCGGGCGATTCGAGGATTTGCCGACCTTTGATTGCGTCGTTACCGCTGGCAATTCATTCGGTTTGATGGACGCCGGCATGGACCTGGCCGTTGTTCGCTTTTTCGGACGCCAGGTCATGGAGCTTATCCAGAAGCAGATTCTTGACGATTATCTTGGAGAGCAACCCGTCGGCACTTGCGTCATCGTACCAACCGGCCATGCGCGGCATCCATTCGTGGCACACGCTCCAACCATGCGTGTGCCGATGAACATCCAAGGCACAGACCATATTTACCTCGCCTTGTGGGCGACGCTCACCGCCGTCCATCGCCATAATCATTCTCAACCGCGGAAGATAGATTCGTTGGCGTGCCCCGGACTCGGTACGGGCACCGGAGGTGTGGATTCTATTGAGGCAGCTCTCCAGTTGTATTTGGCTTATGAGCACTATTGCCGTCCGCCACAGTTCATCAACCCGTCGGTGGCCCAGGAACGCCATGAGAAGATATATTATGGAGGCCATTGGGGATTCGCCCATCCGCGAACATCCGGCAACCAGCCTGCATAATTCCACCAACTATGTTCAAAAAAGGACCCGATCAATCCTCCGTTCTCCATCTGTCTTTGCTGGTGTTGATGTTGTGCGCCGCTGTCGCATCGGCGCAGATGATTTCTTTGCAGCCATTCGTCATCGACCATGCGGGGCGGACAAATTCGGCGGCGGATGTTTCCTTTTTGCTTGAGGCGCCGGCGGGCCAGGACGGTTTCATCCGGGTCAAGGACGGGCACCTGGTCAGGCCGGACGGCCAGCGGTTCCGCATCTGGGGTGTCAACCTGACCGGCTGGACGGCGGGTTCGACCCTGCTGCCGCCCACGAACGCGGCGCCCGTCTGGGCGGCGGAGCTGGCGCGGTTCGGCATCAACTGCGTGCGGTTCCATTTCCTGGACCGGACGACCAAAGAGCGTCCCCAAGGACTGATTGACGGCAGCCGCAATGACTCGTTGAAGCTGGATCCGCAGCGGCTTGACCGGCTGGATTACTTCGTCGCAGAACTCAAGAAGCACGGCATCTATTCGGACCTAAACCTGAACGTCGGGCGCAATTACCAGGCTGGCGATGGCGTGCCCGATTACGACCTCATCGGCGTGGCCAAGGGCATGACGTATTTCGGGGACCGGCTGCTGGAGTTGCAGCGCGATTATGCGAAGCAGTTGCTAACGCATTACAACCCGTACACCCGCGCGACGTATGCCAGCGAACCGGCGGTGGCCATCGTCGAGATCGCCAATGAGAACTCGATCCTGGAATTCTGGATGCGCAACTGGCTGCGGGGTGAGTTGGTCCACACCAACAATCTTCGTTACCAGCTCGACCTGCCGCCGGCATATGAAGAGTTGCTGACGTTAAAATACAACGGGTGGCTGGCGAAAACGAAGACGCCGGAGGAATTGAGCCGGTTGCGTGCGGAGGCCGGGGTGAAAAGCGACGCGCCGGTCCCGCGGCTCCGGCGGGAGGAATTCAGCCTGGCGCCCAAGGAACGGTTTTATGCCGAGGCGGCATTTTACACCGACATGGAAACCGGCTTTTTCCAGGATATGAAAATATACCTGGAGAAAATCCTGGGTGTGCGATCGCTGGTCACCGGTACCGCTGACCATACGTACTGGATTCCGGGCCTGCCGTTGCTCCGGTCCACCTCCATCCCACCATTGGACCTCGTGGATGCGCATGTGTACTGGCAGCATCCGTCCATCACCGGCGTTCGCAATACGCCAATGGTGAATGACCCCCTGCATTCCGCGATCGTCAAACTGGCGCGTTCAGCCTTCGCCGGCAAACCGTTCACGGTGAGCGAGGTGAATGAGCCCAACCCGAACGAATACGCCTGCGAAATGATTCCGCTCCTGGCTGCCTACGGGGCGTTTCAGGATTGGGACGGCGTTTTCATGTACACGTTCGAGCCGAAGATTTCCGGCTGGCAACATTTCGTCACCGATCCCTTCGATATTACGCTCGACCCGGTCAAGATGGTGCAGATGGAGGCCGGCGCGCTGCTGTTTCTCCGGCCTGACGTGAAGCCAGCGGCAAAAACGGAATTGCGCAGCTATTCTGCCGAGCAAATCAACGAAAGCATCCGCCTGCCGGAATCGGAGCGGCCGTATTTCACGCCGGGATTCCCGCTGTCATTGCCTCTGCGCCATGGTTCTCGTGTCCGATGCCTGGACTGCGAGCCAACCGGGTCGTTCACGGCGGCGGAAACCAACCGCATTGTTTCCGACACCGCGGAACTGGCCTGGGAGGTTTCGAAAGAGCCGAGGGGGCTGGTGACGATTGATACAGAGCGCGCGCAGGGGCTTATCGGTTTTGCGAAAGCCAACGGCCGGGGGACGAGCCAGTTGTCGGCTGAGGTGAAAAACGATTTCTGCGCCATCACCGTTTCCTCCCTCGATGGTCAGCCGCTGTCGCAGTCGGCGACGATGCTGCTGACCGCCTGTTCGCGCTGGCAGAACAGCGGAACGAAATGGAACGATCGGCGGACGCTCTGGACCCAATACGGCAAAGGGCCGACCTTGATCGAGCCGGTGAAAGGCTGGCTGACGTTGCATGAGATCGAGGGGGCGGTGGGAATGCAATTAATTCCGCTTGATGGCGCGGCCCGGCCGATCGGAGAACCCATTAGATGCCGGCGCCTCGAAGACGGCTGGGAAATCCCCATCGGCACGCCGGCGACCACCTGGTATCTGGTGCGGGTGATCCGGTCCACGGCGGATGTGAAAAAAAAGTAGGAGACGACGTGAGGAGTCTCTCACAAATTACCTGGAAATTTTGAGACTCGTTACCTCGTCTCCTACACCGGGAAAACAAAAACGGCGGCGGAAAGGTTTCCGCCGCCGTGTAGGTCCGTGAAATATTACTTCATCCCGGCAAGGTAGCCAAAGCGGTCGAGGAATTGACCGGGAGTCATGCCGACCACGCCGGCGAGCTTGGTGAGCTGTTTCTGGTCTTCAAAGTCTTCGCGTTCCAGCTTGATCATGTAGGCGCAGGCGCATTCGTAAGCCTCGCCGTCCACGTTGACCTTGCGGTTTTGCATGCGGCCGGTCTTCGGGTCGAGCATCTTGGCGAACGGGAGCGGGTTCATCTTGCCGTCCACGAAGCTGATGATGGCGCCGTATTTTTCGGATTCGGGCGAGAGCAGGAACTTGACGGCGGCATAGCCGAGGTCGCGGGTGTATTCGGCGTCGAACGGGACCGGGTCGGCGCAACGGAGCTCGTAGCCGAGGTCCTTGTCAATGAAGGTCATCTTGATGCCGAGCTTTTCGAGGCGCTGGCTCAGCAGTTCCTTCATCAGGCGGCCGAATTCAATTTCGCCGAGGCGCAAATGGCCATGGTCGTCGCGGACCACCTTGCCAAAACGTTGGAGCTGGCCTTCCGGCAGGGACTTGATCAGCCCCTGTTCGCCCATCGCCTCGATGAGTCCCTCGGCGAGGACGACGATGCCATAGAGCGATCCTTCGGCGCGGCGCTTGATGATGGAGCCGATGATGATGTCGCAAACCTCGTCCACGGTGACCGGCCGGTCGCGGAATTCCTCCGGGATGATGGCGAGCGTGGCCGCGGAGGCCTTGGCGATGCCCAGCGCGAGATGTCCGGCCGCGCGACCCATGCTGATGATGAGGTACCAGCGCGAGGTGGTGCGGGCGTCCTCCATCAGGTTGCGAACGATATAAACGCCGTAATGACGCGCCGTCTCGTAACCAAACGTCGGCGTGGAACCGGGCAGGGGCAAATCGTTGTCAATCGTCTTGGGCACGTGCGCCACGCGGATCTTGCCGTTGCTGCGCCGGGCGACTTCGCTGGCGGAAAACGCCGTGTCATCGCCGCCGATGGTCACCAGGGCGGTGATGCCAAGCTTTTCGAAGACGCTGAAGACATTCTTCATCTGCTCCTCGGACTTGGTGGGGTTGGTGCGCGCGGTGCCGAGGATCGAGCCGCCCTTGATGTGGATGTCCTTCACATCGCGGATGGACAGCGGCCGGCAATACTGCACTTCGCCCTGGGCCAGCCACTTGAAGCCGTCGCGGAAGCCGATGATCTCGTAACCTTGATTGATGCCTTCGATGGTGGCGGCGGAGATGACGCCGTTGAGACCCGGGGCGGGGCCGCCACCGACCAAAATTCCTAATCTACCTTTGCTCATGTAATGGGTTCGTTAATTGTGAAACCGTGATTCCAATAGGATGCGCAAGCACCGGCGGGAATTCAATTCCATTTTTGCCATAATCAAACCGCCCTTTGTCCGGGCCCGGGCGGCTCGACGAAAACCTTTTTACCACGGATTGACACGGATGAACACGGATATAAATGAGGCAAAGCTGCCTTGGGTAAACCTGGAAGGCCTCGTTTGCGGCAATTTTCCTTTGCCGACGTGAAATCCTTTTCCCACCGTGTCCATCCGTGGTAAATGCTGTCCCAGCCGGCATTATTCCAACCAGCTAAAGCTTGAACTCTGGTGGGCGTTAAATTCACAATTGCGGGAAATGAACCGCGCAATTTTTCTCGACCGGGATGGCACGCTGATTGCGGAAAAGAATTATCTGTGCCGGCCCGAGGACGTGGTCATTTTCCCGGGCGTGGCGGCGGCCTTGAAACGGCTGGGCGATGCGGGGTTCAGGCTGTTCATCGTCTCCAACCAGTCCGGCGTCGGGCGCGGTTACTTCACGCTTGCGGACGTGGAGCGCGTCAACGAGCATCTGGTCCGCGAGCTGGCGCGCGACGGCGTGCGCCTGGAGAAGATTTACTTTGCGCCCGAGGCGCCCGACCAGCCGAGCCGTGGACGCAAGCCGTCGCCGCAGTTTTTGTTCGACGCGCGCGACGCTTTTGACATGGACCTGGCGCAGAGTTACATGATTGGCGACAAGCTGATTGACCTGGAATGCGGCTGGAACGCGGGGGTGAAGCAAAGCCTCCTGGTCCGCACCGGTTACGGCGCGGAGCTGGAGCAGGTGGAGACGGAAAAATTGAAACGCGCCGTGGTCGTGGACGATCTGCCCGGCGCCGCGAGTTGGATTTTGAAAAACAGGTAGGAGCCGACGTCAGGAGGCTTGATTTCGGCCTTCGGCCTCCGGATTTCGGATTTTAAATTATGTGCGGCATCATTGGCTACGTTGGTAAAAAGGCGGCTTCGCCCATCCTGCTCGAGGGGTTGCGGCGGCTGGAATATCGCGGCTACGACAGCGCGGGCGTGGCCGTGCTGGACGGCGACGCCCTGCTGGTGCGCAAGAAAAAGGGGAAAATCAGCGAAGGCCTGGCGCGCCTGCTCAAATCCGAACCCGTCGCAGGAAATGTCGGCATCGGCCACACGCGCTGGGCCACGCACGGCCCGCCGTCAGATGTCAATTCCCATCCGCACCTCGACCAATCCGGCCGGATCGCGATAGTCCACAACGGCGTCATTGAAAATTACGACGCGCTCAAGCAGAAACTGCTCGCCGCCGGCCACAAATTCAAATCCGGCACTGATACCGAGGTGCTCGCGCATTTGATCGGCGATTATTACGCGAAACGGCGGGTAGGGCGCGTCACTCCGTGCGCGCCGGGTTCCGCCGATGGCGGCGCGTACGGAGTGACGCGCCCTACCACGGATACCCTGACCCAAGCGGTCTGCGATGCGCTGCGCGACGTCATCGGCACCTACGGCATCGCGGTCGTCTGCGCCGACCAGCCGGGCACCATCGTCGGCGCGCGGCGCGGTTCACCGCTCATCATCGGCATCGGCACCGGCGAGAATTTCCTGACCAGCGACGCCAACGCCGTGGTCGCCCACACAAAAAAGGTCGTTTATCTCAATGACTACGACGTGGCGACGATTACCGCCGAGCGCTTTGACGTTTTGAACCTGGGCACGGACACGGCGAACGTGCAGGTCAGCAAGCTGGAATTCAGCCAGGAGGACGCCGTGCGCGGCAAACACGCGCACTTCATGCTCAAGGAAATTTACGAACAGCCGCGCACCGTGGAAAATGCCCTGCGCGGCCGGGTGGACAACGAAGGCGCCACCGCCAAATTCGGCGGCCTGAACCTGACATCCGCCGAACTGCGTTCGATTGACCGCATCGTCATCGCGGCCAGCGGCACGAGCTGGCATGCGGCGCTGGTGGGCGAGTACCTGATCGAGGAGCTGGCGCAAATCCCGGTGGAAGTCGAATTCGCGCACGAATTTTGTTACCGCAACGCGCCGCTCGAAAAAAACACCGTGCTGCTCGTCCTCTCGCAATCCGGCGAGACGGCGGACACGCTCGCCGCATTGCGCGAGGCCAAACGCCGTGGCCATCGTGCGCTGGCCATCATCAATGTCGTCGGCAGCACCATCGCGCGCGAGTCCGACGGTGGCATTTATATGCACGCCGGGCCGGAAATCGGCGTGGCCTCCACCAAGGCCTTCATCTCCACGCTGACGGTGCTGACCCTGCTGGCCGTGCATCTGGGGCGGCTGCGGAACCTGGGCGCCCGCCGGGCGCTGGAAATCCTGCAGGCGCTGGAAGCGGTGCCGAAACAGCTGGAAAAAATCCTCGCGCAGAACAACGCGCTGAAAAAGCTGGCAAAGAAATATGCCAAGGCGGAAGACTTTTTCTTCCTCAGCCGCGGCTACAATTTCCCGATTGCGCTGGAAGGCGCGCTCAAGCTGAAGGAAATCTCCTACATCCACGCTGAGGGCTATTCGGCGGCGGAGATGAAGCATGGCCCGATCGCGCTGATCGATCCGCAGACGCCGACGGTCTTTCTGGTGCCGCAGGATTCGATGTACGACAAGACGATGGCGAACCTGGCGATGATCCGGGCGCGGAAGGGACCCATCATTGCGCTGGCGACCGAAGGTGACAAACAAATCAAAAAGGTGGCCAACGATGTAATTTACCTGCCGAAGGCGCTGGAACTGATCAACCCGATCCTGGCGAGCGTGCCGTTGCAATTGTTCGCCTATCACATCGCCGTCGCCCGCGGCTGCGACGTGGACAAGCCGCGTAACCTGGCCAAGAGCGTGACGGTGGAGTGACCGGCCTTCGCTCCGAAGCCCTTGTTGTGGTTATAAAATAAAGTCTGTAACTACAAAATATAATTTGTAAGTAACAAATATAGTTTGTAAGCGGGAAAAGAAGGTCAACCCTGAGAGGATTTACCCCTCCCTAGAATTTCATCGCCGGCGGTCTGGTCTCCAATCCTGCTCTCAACAGCAAGCTTGGCCACAGTTGCGCGCCATTCTGTGCCGAACACTAACGCCATTGCAGCATCATGCAGCGCGTTTCGAGAGGAGGGAGTCAAACTTTCCAAAAACGCTTGATTTCGCAATTCATTTGGCAAACACGCTAAAACCACAATCTCTGAGTCGAAGGATTTCGCGATCACAATCTCTAGCCGTGCGCGGCCATCGGAGGACGGTCTGATTAAGTGGATCGTCTCTGGAGAGGAAGATTCCTTCGTTTCGGGTTGATATTCTGGCCGGAAATCGAAGTAGCCCTTTTCGATGTCGCTAGCGGCTACGAGCAAAGGTTGAGAACGTTTTCTTTTTCCGACAGCGCGGGCCTCCTCGCTTATCTTGGATCGCAACCTCAATCCTGCCTCGGCTTCCGCCCATTCCAGCCTTGCCAATATTTTCTTACTAAGGTTTCGGCTGCCAGCCTTCACCATCATAAGCATCGGTACACTGACTCCCAGCTTCTCCCCGACTTGGCTCCAGGTAAGTTCTTGGAGCCTTCTCATACGGTCTAATCGTTCATATAAGGAAGACTGTTTCTTTGAGGTTTGGGGTTGCATTGTTTGGCCAAATATATCACGTTATATCACAAGTATCACAATATTGATTCTGTTCGAATGCTCGGTCGGGTCCAACCCATCATGGGCTCTCAGGGACCCAACGCAAGTCTGCATGCCGGCATTGTTAACCCACAGCAGGAAAAAGCAAAGAGCAAACACGGATTCGACACACGAAAACGGGGTCGAAAAGCGGAAGAGGTGCCAAGCAGTAAACATCTGGAAATAATGAACGCAACGAGAACGCAGACGTACGCCGAGGTCGGTGCCAAACATCAGATTTCCAGACAGCGCGTCGGGCAAATTATTCGGCGCTGGAAGAAATATGTACCGGTCAGATCGCTGCGGGTCCAGGAAATCGTCCCTAGAGTCGGCATGGTCCAAATACCAAGAAGAGAAAACAGAATTCACGTTGTTTCATTTCGTCTCACCGCTACCGAGGTGCAATTGCTTCAGTCGCGTTATCCCGACATGAAGTCCGTGGATCGAGCGGCTCGTGGAATTGTGACCAAGTTTCTTTCGATCTGAGCACGGCTGAACAAACCGGAAATCATATGGGGCGACGATACGCACAAATAAATATTAAAAAACGCCTGAAAGAAGGTTTCGGGCAAGGCCGCGGTAAAGACTACAAACCATGGCTGCTTGTGCAGAGTTTCTCTTCACTTGGCTACGCCACGCGTGCGCCTGGCTGGAAGACCGGGCGTGAACATCACTTAATGAGTAATCTGGAGCTTGATTTTTTCTTCATACTGGAATGGTCGTCACGCGTCACCGACATCAGGGAACAGTATCCGCTGTTGCCCGTAGAAGAAACCGTGGCCATCGCCTCGGCTCTGGGTGTTAGTCACCCTATAAACACGAAAACGAAACGGCCGATCGCCCTTACGACAGATTTTTTAATCACGGCGCATGGCGAGCCGCGCGATGTGGATGAGGCAAGAACCATCAAGCCAGTGAGTGAATTGCAATCGTTACGAACGTTGCAGAAACTTGAGATCGAGCGGCTTTACTGGCGCGCGCGCAATGTGGACTGGGCCATCGTTACCGATGCAGACATTTCCCAAACCGTGGTACGCAATCTTCGGTGGTTGCATCCTTATTTCAAGTTCCCGCAAGCGTCCACTCTGCCAGAAAATTGCCCCGACAAAGTTGACCGTATGCTTCGCGAGTTCTTGGATGGCGGCCTAAGCCTGGCTGCCGGGGCGCAAGCATGTGATGACAGACTTGGCCTGGAACTCGGGACCAGCCTCGCGTTGGCGCGCCACTTCATTGCAAGTCGTACATGGTGGGTAATCGAAGAAACCATTGCGTAAATGCTGCGGCACCTGAACCAGCCGTTGCAGGTGTCGACGCTGGCGGCGCAGGTAAACATTTCGCAGTCCCAATTTTTCACCTTATTCAAACGCCATGTCGGTGGCACGCCGATGGACTACTTCATCCGCCTGCGTCTGCGGCTCGCCTGCCATTTGCTGGAGGATACGGAAATGAGCGTGAAAGCCATAGCCTACACGCTGGGTTATAATGATCCGTTTTACTTTTCGCGTATTTTCAAATCCTTCAACCGAATTGCCCCGAGTAAGTACCGCCTACTGAAGATCGGCGCCAGGAAGCTCATGCAACTCGATCCCGCTTGTGCGATCTCCTGCGCCAATACCGCCAGTTGCACACGGTTGCGATGGTTTGGATATGGAGACACTGGTATAGACCACACTCGTGACTTGGAGCAACATTTCCTGGTATCACCGTCGCGGTAACTGCGCTCGAACGTGGTGTTGAAGCGCGGCCCCTTTTTGGTCGCCATGGACTAATTTGAATGCGGGCTCAAGTTTAAGAATACACTGGCGCGATCTTCGGGCAGGAGGTCGGTGGAAGTCTGCAAATACCCAAACACCGCCGACGGATCGGAGAGCGACCACGTATCCATGATGGCAGCGATGGTCCGTGAGCGCAAATTCGAGTCGATGATGGATTGCGCCCAGCGCAGTGCGATATCGGGTTGTTTCATCAAATCCTGTTGCGTGGCGATGGCCGCCTCACCCTGGTCAAACTCCGGTGCCGGACCGAATTGGTTGATCCAGTTTGCGGCGTCAACCGCGTTGTTGCCGGCCCAAAGAACCAGGGCGTCGGAGAGCGCGTGCGTTTTTTGATCGCCGGCGGACAAATTATTCATCGCAAAATCAGCCAGACCATTGGGATCAATCTGTCCCCATCCGGCGATCACGGCGTCAAGTGCGGACTGGCGCGCATCGGCATCCGGAATTTCCAGCGCGCTGGCCGCCGCGTTTTGCGGCTGATAGTTGGCCCAGTTGCCGTAGGCGGCCGAGAGCAATTCCACGCGCACATTGCCATCCGCTGCGATGGCAAAATCAGCGGCGCGTTGATAATTTCCATTTTGCTCCAGCGCGTAAATCAAGGCGTCGCCGTATTCGCGCGACTGGTTCGGATTTTGCTGGTTCAGCCATTGGCTCAATTGAATGGCGATTTCCGGATTTTGAACCGCGCCTTTAAGCACGGCGGCGATGGCGTCGTTGTGGTCCAGACCATTTTCCGGCTGAGCCAAAATCCAGGCAGCGGCGGCTTGGGCATCGGTTTTCCCCCAGCCTCGAAACGCCGCTTCAAGCAATTGCTTGCGCAGCCGCTGATTCAACTCATTTTGCGCCAGTTCAATTGCCCGCAATGGATTTCGTTCGGCCAGTTTTTCCAGTTCGGTGATCAAGGCGTCATTCCGCGCCGCTGTGGCCGGCAGGGCGAGGAGACGGAGGAAAGCAGTTTCAGGGCTTTCGGCCTTTTCCGGTTTGAAACCTGAGCCGTCTGTCGCCAATGACGTTTTTGGCAAATCAGACGGTGCGGCGGCGGCAAGTGATGGGATGTTGTTTGGTGACGCCTGCCACGTTCGTCCGCCGGCGCAAAATTTTCCGCCGAAAAAACCGAGGGCCGCAGCCAAAACCAAAAGGCAGATCATGGTGAGGGTCGACCAGCGTTGCGAATTCATAAATGTTACCGGAGAAAGAGCCGGCCTCGCTTGACGGAGGCCGGCTCATGTTTTGCGATTACAACGGCGGCGTCCAACCGCCCAGCACATTAGCCTTGGAATAGGTAGCGGCCTGCGCGGCGGTCAGCCGCACGACCCAGGACGAGCGCTGCGACAGATTGATGGTCGTGCCTGCCAGAGTTTTGCTGCCGTATTCCGCGGCGCGGCAGGTTGTTTCTCGTCCGCCCCACGGGCTCCAGCCGGCGGCAGTAATATGGCTGTCCATCGAGCAATTGATGTAAGCCGTTTCGCCATAAGCCCCCCACGGACGCATTAAGGTCGAGCTATTGTCCGCCACGCCGGAGGCTCGGACTATGGAGCAGGCGTTGAAGACTAAACCATATGTCACGCTGGATGGTGTGCTTGGGGCACAATTATAACCGCCGGTCGAACGGATTTGCCGGATGTTGCACGCAGAGAAATATGCCGTGCCGCCGCTGTAGATGAAATCCGTGCAACCGCGGATTTCGCAAAGGCTGCAATAAACAACAGCGTTGTCCCAGATGGCAAACGTGTCCTGCCACCCGTTGATGTAACAGCGGTAGAATTCGACGCGCTTGCTGTTCACGCGGCAGGCGTTGGCGGGGCCGGCGCCCAGCCCGGCAGTGTTGGCGATCGTCATGTAGCTGACGGTGATATTGGTGCCGTTGATGGTCAGGGCAGTCAGTGCGTTGGTCGCTACCTGAAGCACGACCCCACTCTGGCTGGCGCCGATCAGGCTGAGGTTGTTTTTCGTATTGGGAATGGTAATGGCTTCGTTGTAGGTGCCGTTGGCGATGCTGATCGTGTCGCCGGAAGCCGCAGCATTGACTGCCGCCTGAATCGTCGAGTATTGGGATGGGACGCTGCGGGTTGTCGCAAAAGCCGAAACGGCAAACAGGCAGGTCATCGCAATAATGATGGTTTTCATTATAGGATTCATTGAAGGTTGATGCGGGTTTTCAGGGATAAGTATGCGTGCTGATGCCGGAAACAGTTGCGGCATAGATCGTCACCGGGTTGCCGCTCGAAACGGTCACCTTTGACCCGTTGGTGAAAACCATGGAATCAGCGTAATAAAGTCTCATGCCGGTTGTGGCGGAGACTTTCACGTTGTTGAACGTGATGTCGGAAATATGCGCCTCTGGCAGGCCGTAAATGGTTCCGGCGTCGCTGGAGCCGGTCACGGTCCAGTTTTGGAGCTTCATGTGTTTCCAGATCGGCGTGGTGCTGGTTACTGGCGCTGAAGCAACGGTTCTCGGATCCGTCGCGTCGCTGGTGGTATAATAACTGTCAATCCACACCGGATGTTGCACGCTGGTCATGGTGAGGTTGTTGTATGCCACATACTGGACCACGCCGCCGCGGTCGCGGGCGGACTTCAGGCGCATACCATTCAAGGTTCCTTTGAACGTGCAGTTGTTAACGGTGATCTTGCTGCCGCCTTGGGTCGTATAACTGCCCATGGAACAACCGTGCCCGGTGCCAAAGGTACAGTTTTCGATGTCGATGTTGTTGCCGATCATTGCGATATCGTCGTCGCCGCAGGAAATGTTGTCGCTATTCATGTAGACATTGTTTGCCGAAATATCCACGCCGTCCGTGTTCGGTGCTCCCGAGCCCGGACAGGAAATAGTAATATTTTGTACCGTCACTTTTTCGCAAGTGTTGCGGAAAGAGATGTGAGTGTTCGGCGGGTTGACAAGTTTGATCCCCTGAACGCAGACATTTGTGCAGGTGCTGGCGGCGAACATGGCCTTGGGGCGGGGAATGCCACCGGAAGTGGCATTATCGACCGTCCACCACGCTGCTCCCTGTCCGTCAATCGTGCCACTGCCGCTGATTTCAATGTCGTGTAGTTTTGAACCGTAAATGAAATCCTTTGGCGAAGTTCCGCCGGGATAAACCCCATATGCCAGCATCTTCAACGTCGAGCCACTGGCGAGGTTTAAGTTTACGCCGTTGGCCATCGTCAGCGGTCCGCACAAAAATGTGCCCGATGGTATTTGTACCGTTCCGCCCCCGGCGGCACCGACGGCATTGATGGCATTTTGAATCGCGGTCGTATTGTCGGAGGAACCGGTGGAAGCCCCATAGGAGGTGATATTGTAATTGCCGCTTTTAATGGTCGGCAACGTCACCGGTGCGGGTGTGGTCCAATACTGTGCCTGGACCTGGTGGCTGGCCATCAAGGCCACGACACTCAAGATTGCAATTTGGATTTTTTTCATACTTTTGTTGTTAATTGACTGGTTGTTTTCCACAAGCATACAAGGACAATGAGGCTGTGAAGCCTTGCCTTAGGAAACTTATGGGAGCATCAAGACTTTTAATCTCTGACAGTATTATGTCAACGAAGCGCGCATTGAAACCCTTGCGAAGTGACTTGAATATTCGGGTGCGAACCGTATGGAGTTGTTGCGACATTACTATCAACGGAATTTGTTTGTTGTTTATCTGCCGACGCCCCGGCGACCGGGTGAATTGCGTGCGGTTTTCGAACTGCTGCGGTTGGAGGTCTACTGCCACTTCCCCAACTTTTCCCGCTTTATCAATTGGTTTTGACTCTGCCAAGAGGAGCTATATTGTTCACAACATGACGCCAGCCGTGAACTCCGCTCCAAGATTCATTTCAGCGCGGTATCTTGGACGGTCGTTTTACGGGAAAAATAAATTGAAGCTGAGTGTGTTTGCGCTGAGAATTTTCTGCCGATAATGCGTATTTTTGGTTTGCTGTTGGTAGTGGTGCTGAACAGTGGATTTGCGGCGCTTGGCGCGGACGGCCCGTTGGCGATCCCAGCGTCACGACTCGAAGGTGTTAATCCAGCGATTCCGACCAGCGGGGCTTCTTCAATGCCGAAGGTTCAGATTCCGGCTCGTTCTGTTAGGTCGACCATCCATGGGATGATTACCTGGGTGGATGAGGATCGCAAACTAGTGGTATTGCAGGATGGATCCAACGCAATGGTGTTCCGGTTGGATTTGCCCCGGATCGATTTGGTGCCGGGAGAGCAGGTTGTGTTGGAGGGGCAAATTTCACCATCGGTTGCGGCATTTCCTGATTATCCAGACAAGCCGACAGGCAGTGAAATCTATCCTTCATTCGAAGGACCGACGAATTGGGCTGAATATTATTTGACGCGGATGCGTGGTTTTCTGCGTCCGCCGGTCACGGGCCGGTACCGGTTCTGGATTGCCAGCGATGATGCTTCGGAGCTATGGCTCAGCGAGAATCTCAATCCCGCCAATGCGAAGCTGGTGGCATCCGTGGGGTACAGCACTTGGACCGAACCCCGGGAATGGGGAAAGTTTCCATCGCAACAATCAAAGGAATACAAGTTGGAGGCTGGGACGGATTACTACATCGAAGCAATTGCCTACAATGGCTGGGGAAAAGACTGTCTGGCGGTAGCCTGGCAGGGACCGGGCTTCGATCGGTCCGTGATCGACGGGCGGTATCTTTCGCCATGGCGGCAGGACGATGGTATCACGCCGGATGCCCGCGGTTCCAACAAGAACGGCATCCTCCGGGAATATTGGAACAACTTTTTCTTAGCTGATCTTTCCGTGCTAAGATCGCCAGACCCATTCATGCTGAACCTGCAGCGGTCGCGAATTGTGGAACGGCAGAATGGCCAGTTGCCAACACCAACTCGGATTCGGGTTGGACAGATTTTGAATCCGGGAGAAAATTATCATTGGGTGGAAGTTGAAGGACGGGTGAACTTCTCGGCGAGGTCCGACAAACATCTGGATCTGGAATTAATGGAAGGCCAGGCACGCATAAGCGTCCACGTCGTCGGAGTTGCGGCCGAGCATTGCGTGTTCCCGGACCAGTCTTTGCTACGTGTGCGCGGTGTTTGTGAGGCGGTGCTGGATACAAATAGTCAATTGCGGGCTGGAATTCTTTGGGTCAACACCGCCACCAACGTTCTCTGGCTGGATTCGGAGGAAAACTGGTCGCAGTTCGAATCTCTACCCATACACTTGCTGACGGCATCGAATGCCGGGTTGGCGGTTGGGCAGTTGATTCGAGCACGGGGACGCGTGGTCCGACAGGAATCACCGGGCCTCTGGCGGATCCAGGGAAACGACGTTTTTGAGGGATACGTTTCCAGCGACGGGACAAATTGGAATCCCATCGGTCCACCGGTGGAATTCGCTATGAGCAATTCCGTTCTCGCCGGATTAGCGGTGGCCTCTCACTCGACAGATGAATTAGCTGAGGTGCAATTCGATCACATCAGGGGATTATCCGGCCTATGGCTGGGAACCAACATTGGCGGACCCGCCCGCGCCGGCAGTTTTGATTTGAACGGCACGGCCGGAACGGTGCGTGGGTGCGGGGAGGATATTTGGTCTGGGTCCGACCAGTTTTTCTTTGCCTACCAGATGTTGGAGGGGGAGGGCGAGATTGTGGCCCGTCTTGCGGGTCTGACGAGTGCGGACCCTTTGGCGAAAGCCGGCGTGATGATTCGTGAGGCCCCGGCGAGCACGTCAACCTGGGCAGGCATGTTGGTCATGCCTACGCACCGAATGGGCCTGCAGGCGCGGCGGGAAACCGGCCGGAATACCGCCGGCGCTCTTTCAAGCCAACCGGGCGATTGGCTCAAGTTGACGCGCCACAGAAGCTCCTTTCTCATGCGGGCCGGTAACCGGGAAGAATTCAGTTCAGGACAGATGCTGGATGTTCTGGGAACTCTGGCCTGGGAAAAGGAAACCCCGGTGTTGACGGAGGCGCGTTATCGCGGGATTGCCGAGTCGGTTTCGAATTCGAGATCGCCAGCCTCCCATTCGCCCGCCCCACCCGCCTTGCGGGACGTTTTGATCAGGAACATGTCGGCTCAGGAAGAAGCGGCGCGATTGGCAGGGTCACTGGCCCGCTTCCGGATTCGCGGAGTGGTGACCTTCAATGACCAGGTTGCTGGCGAGCCATTGTTATTTGTTCAGGACGTCAGCGGTGGGTGTCTGGTTCGATTGCGGGCGGGCGCGATCCGGAAGGCGATTAAAGCTGGAGAAATGGTGGAAATGACCGGCGCATCGATACTGACCAACGGCGTGTCGGAGTTTGCTGCCAGCGGCATTGCCTCGATAGGGATGGGGAGCCCGCCGCAGCCGATGGCATATCCTTTTACTGCGGCTGACAATGGTCCGCCGGATGGCCAATGGATAGAAATCAAGGGAGTGGGCAGATCAGTCAACCAAAACGGCGCGCTTCTGGTGATGACCAAGGGTGGCCTGTTGCCTGTATGGGCAGGAAAAGCTGCAGCTGGCCGGCTGGCCCGGTACGTGAATGCCCGAGTGCGCATCCGCGGTGTGTTTTGGAGGACAACCGCCCCGATGCTGTTGATTTCCTCGGAGAGCTTCATTGAAGTCGAAGAACCGCCGCCAGAAGATCCTTTTGACATCCCGGTATTTGCCATCGACGCGTTGCGCGCCTTGAATGTTGAACCGGAATCTGCTCGGCAAATTAAGGTCGCCGGCGTGGTGACCTGCCGGCGCGATGAGTTTTTTCTGGTGCAAGACCAATCCGGTGGCGTTCGGGTGGACACCCGGGCGCCAGCCAACGTGGAAGTGGGCGATGCTGTTGAGGTGGTGGGATTTCCGGAGGGGGAACCGCCCAACCCGGTCCTGTCCGAGGCAGTGGTCAACCGAATCGGTCCAGGCAAACTGCCTCCATCCGTCACGCTTTTATTGGACGATGTGGTGGACGAAAGGAATAACAATCGGGTGGTGCGGCTGGAGGCGGTGTTGCTGGAACAACGCCGCTGGAAAGGGATGCAATTTTTGGATCTGCAGGTTGGGCAACGGGCCTTTCGCGCCGTGTTGCCGGTCAATGCAGGACCCTTGCTGGCCATTGCCGTCGGTAGCCGCATCCAAGTGACTGGGGTGAGCCAGATTGAGCGTGCGGAATCCTCGCCTGGTGAAGGGATTCGTGGGGAGAAACCCTTGGTCGCCTCGTTGGAACTGTTCCTGCGCCAACCCGCGGATGTCGTGGTACTGCAACCGCCGCCCTGGTGGAACTGGAAATACACGGCGGGAATAATCGGATTTTCTGTGTTGGGCCTGGCCGGTTCGGTGATCTGGATCCGGACGCTGCGGCGGCGGGTGGAAGAACGCACGCGCGAGTTGCGCGAAACGATGGGCAAACTGCAAAAGGAAACACAGATTTCAGCCACGTTGGCCGAACGCGACCGTTTGGCTGGTGAAATCCACGACAGTCTGGAGCAGGGGTTGAGCGCCATCATGATGCAGACCGATGCGGCGGTGAAGCAGATGCATCAGCCGGAGGAAGTGAGCCGTTTTCTGGCCGTGATTAAAAACATGGCGGGATTCAGCCGGGCGGAGGTCCAACATGCCGTTTGGGACATGCAGTCGCCCCTGCTTGAGAATGCGGACCTGGGCACGGCTTTACGCCGCATCGCCCGGGAAATCAGCGTCGGCGACCTACCGAAGGTGACGGTGGAAATCTGTGGACCTGCATGCGCATTGCCTTCGACGGTGGAACACCATTTGTTGCGTATTGGGCAGGAGGCCATTACCAATGCGGTGAAACACGGACAACCGAAAACGATCCAGCTGACTTTGAATTATGGAACAAACGGGGTGACACTTACGGTGCATGACGATGGATGTGGGTTTGACCCGAACACGGTGGCGGTGGGGAACGGCCATTTTGGCCTGCAGGGGTTGCGGACTCGCGCACGAAAAATCAACGCGGCGTTGACCGTATCCAGCAAACCCAATCAAGGAGCCACCATCGAGGTGGTGTTGTCACGGGATGCAGTCGGGTCACCTGGGAATCCACCGCTACGAAATTCTTAAAGCATGAGTCTCAAACCTAAAAGCGAATCAAAAATCCGCCTCCTGCTAGCGGAAGACCACATTCTCATGCGCATGGGATTGGTTTCCGCAACTCGGAACGAACCGGACCTGTTGGTGGTGGCGGAGGCGGAAGACGGACCGCAGGCGATTGAGCTATTTCGCAAGCACCGACCGGATGTGGTCATTGTCGATTTGAGGTTGCCCGGCATGGACGGCATTGAATTGATCAAAATCCTGCGCCAGGAGGACGCCGGGGCACGGATCGTGGTGTTGAGCAGTTTTGCCGGAGGCGACGACGTGAGCCGCGCCATTCAAAGCGGCGCATCGGGATATGTGATGAAGAGCATGCCGTTGGAACGGGTCCTGGAAGCCGTACGCGTGGTTCATGCGGGTGGGCAGTACATTCCGCAGGAGGTCGCCAGCCGCATGTGTGAGCGCATTCATTCCGACTTGTCGGTCCGTGAGTTGGAAGTGTTGCGACTGATCTGCAAGGGCCGGAGCAACAAGGAAATTGCCTCTGCTTTAGGCATCGTTGAAGGCACGGTCAAGGCGCATCTTACGAATATATTCACGAAACTTGGCGCTGCCGATCGCACGCAGGCGATTACCATTGCAATCAAACGCCAAATTCTTCAGTTGGAATAACTTCAGATTGTCTCCCAAGGGTTGAAGTGGTGGCTATGACTAAAGTCATAGTGCGGCCAAGACTTCAGGTGAATAGTTTTTCTTCGCCCCAAAGGTTAGCCTGACCCTGTGCCTCATTTTTCACCCCAATATTTGCACCTATAGCCGGTGCAGGATTCAATGCCATGAAGACCAGGTCGCCGCGAGTTTTACTGGTATTGGGCTGGTATGATTACCGATTACATCGCGGCGTCGAAAAGTATGCCCAGGAGCACAGTTGGCGGCTTTCCGAAGATTTGGCGCGCGAAAAAGTCATTCCGTGGGGTTGGGATGGCAACGGGATCCTGGCGTGGTTGGGGGCGGGTGACGACCTGGCAGATTTTGTAACGCACGCCCAGAAACCAACAGTGGATTTCAGTTTCCGCAGGCCAGAGCTGCAATTCACGCGCGTGCTTGAAGATACAACGCAAACGGCACAATTGGTCGTTGACCATTTTTTATCCCGCGGTTTCCGTCATTTTCTTTTTTACAGTGATGTGCACAACTGGGTTTATGATGAACGAGGCAGTGCTTTCCTGGCTCGTTTAAAGCATGCCGGCCGGACGGCGACGTGGCTGCGCTGGCATGAATCTTCTGCGTTTTGTACCGATCGCAAGGCTTGGCTGCGCAAACGTGCCTGGCTGGCCAATGAAATGAAACGGGTCTCCAAACCAGTTGGGGTCTTCGCAGCCAGCGACGGCCTTGCCTTGGAAGTTCTGGAAACTTGTGAAGCAGCTGGAATTACGGTTCCCGAGGAGGTTTCAATCGTAGGTGCCGGGAATTCACTCCTGGGGGTTGATGCGATGCACACTCCGATTTCAAGTGTTGACGTGAACCTGGAAACGGTTGGCTATCAGGGAGCCGCCATGCTGGACCAGTTGATGCAGCGGAAACGGGCTCCCAAATACCCGGTCCGGGTGCCACCCTTCCGTTTGATCGTTCGAAAGAGCAGCGATTTGATCGCGGTGAAACATCCCGGCGTGGCCAAAAGCTTGCGATTCATGTGGGACCATTATCATGAACCGATCACGGTAAATGATCTGGCGACAGCTGCCTCGATGTCCTTGCGCAATTACTATCAGACCTTTTTTGACAATGTTGGCCGCCCGCCTGGCAATGAAATGCAGCGAATTCGTATCGATCGAGCAAAGAGGTTGCTTTTGGAAACCGACGAAAAGATCGAAGTCATTGCCCAAATGTGTGGTTATACAAACGCCAATAGTTTTTGGGTTGCCTTCAAACGCTCAGTAGGCATGGCACCTATGGCTTTCAGTAGATTAAAACGGGAGAAAAACTTAACCATGACTTGATCAGTGTTTCTGATGCAATGGCGCAAGTATCATCCGAAATAAAAATGAATATTCCGTACCAACAAACACTATGGCGACGAGATGCGATCGAAATTCGTTGAGCAGTGCGAAATCAACCTTGCTCCCTATCAAAGCCACTGAGTGCAGCGATAGATTGCACAAAGGCCTTATTTATCTGCAAAAAAATTGGCACAAGCCAATCAACGTTAACGATCTTGTGAAGGCATCAGCCATGTCGAAACGCGGCTTTCAAAAAGCCTTTACGCAGCGCATTGGCCATGGGCCTGGCCGCATACTGCGCCAGCAACGCATTGAACTGGGCAAACAATTATTGGCAATACCGGAGCTTGATCTTGAGGCTATTCCGGCCATGTGTGGTTACCGGAGTGCAAACAGTTTTTGGGTCGCATTCCGACACGTTACCGGAATGTCACCCGGCAAATATCGTTCCCGGCTTGGACAAAAGCTGGCTGGCATTGATCTGGACCAATCCGCTATTCGTTCGCCGAAAACTTCAGACCAACCTGCAAGAAATTCATACCAGTTCGCCAAAACTCGGTGAAACAACGTTACCCAACCCTGATAGACTTATGAAATCTCATAGTAACAAATGAACACAAACTTGCACCGTCTCATGAAGCTTAGGCGAAATAAATCGCGAGGATTCACTCTGATTGAATTGCTGGTGGTGATTGCGATCATTGCGATCCTGGCCGCGTTGCTGCTGCCGGCGCTGGCGCGGGCGAAATTGAAGGCGACCCAGTCGGCCTGCATGAGCAACCAGAAGCAACTGGGGCTGGGTTTCGTCATGTATAGCAATGAGAACTCCGACATTGTGATTCCAATGGGGCCTTACGATGCGGACACGCCGTTGTACGAGCGGGCGGGGGGATTTTGGAATGCCAGCATCCCCAATGGTTCGCCGGAGGAGATGGCGGGGATTGCGCGGAGTAATTTGCAGACCTATGCCAGCGTGGGTGAAATGGCTGGAAGCAGCGCAAAACCGGGCAATCCGCTGGCGCCACTTCTGTCGAATCCGGGGGTTTATGAATGTCCCGGGGATGTCCGCGTGCAGCGGGACACCAAAGCGGCGGGCTGGGCCTACGGGAGCTATTCCAAGACACAGAACACGGGCGGCGAACACTACAATAATTTTTGGGGTTGCAAGGAGACCAACCGCAAGCTTTCGGATATGCGGTTTGCGGCCGAGACGTTTATTTTCATTGAAGATGCCAACAGCGCGGCGTCCGGTGGCGGAAGTTCGGGATTCAATAACGGGACGTTCGCGTTGAACTGGACCGGTTCGGCACCCACCTTTTTCAAGTGGACGGATCCGCCGGCGATGTTTCATGGCGACATCGGCACGTTCGCGTTTGGCGATGGTCATGCGGAATTTCACCGCTGGGTGGATCCGGATTTAAAGAAGGCCTACCAACTGGCCATCAACGGCAAGGCCTATACCATGCCCGATCCGGCCCTGCCGCCGGATCAGGCTTATATGCACAATGGCTATCGCTTTCCCGGATGGCGGTAGCCTCCCTCTCGATCAAAATTTCCTGATGTCAAACCTCGTAATCTGAACCTGCGGTAACTCTAACCTAACTAACCTAATTATGAAACGAATCCCGATTCAACTGTTTAAGGCCGCTGCTGGAATCGCCACCCTGGCGGTGGCGCTGGCAGCCCCGCTGTCGGTCATGGGCCAGCAGATTGTGTTTAATGACACCTTCAGTGGCAGCACCATCAACGGAGCCAGCACGAACAGCGGCACGACCACGGCCACATCGACCGGCTATGATATTGCCTCGGGCAAAAGCTGTACCGCGACCACGGTTTCAGCCGGGCATCTGGCGCTGGAAATCGCCGCGACTTCTTCCGGGACGATGGAAGCCCAGGCGGTTTTTGCGCCCGCGCCAATTTCGCTGGTCAATATCGGAGATTACATCGAACTCCAATATACCTTCACCGACACGACCAACGTGTTTAACGGTCGCGCCGCCCAGAACGAACAAATGTTCGTGGGCCTGTATAACTCCGGCGGCGTGCTCCCCGTTGCCGTCTCCACCACGGGAACCAACCTCTGGAACTCCGGTCTGAGCGGTTCCCGGACCGAATCGGCCAATGGAGGTGTGAAAGGGTGGATCGGCTACGATTCGGCCAATGCCTATGGCTTTACCGGGAACGCCGGGTGGAACATTTACACCCGTCCGTCCCAATTCGGAGCCAATGACAAGGCCAATAACTTGAATCAAACGTTGATGCAGTCCGGTTCCGGCGGATTCGGCGGCAACGTCACGCTGGGCACGCTGGCGCCGGGATTGTTTCCCTGGCCGGTCCTGCTGGTGGGCACCCAGTATACCTGCGCCTACCGGATTACCTTGAGCGCGGCGGGCACTCTCGTTTTCACCAATACCCTCTATATTGGCGCCGACGTGAACGGCACCGTGATCACCAACGTGTCGGGCACGGCGACCGGCGCCAATGTGATCACCACGAACTTTGATGCCTTGGGCATCGGCTGGAAAGCCGCCTGCAATCCGACAACGCAGACCACCAACGACGTCAATCGCATCACGGTTCTCGTCGGCACGGCCGCCGGCTTGCCGGGGCCGATGTTCTACGTGAAGGGCAGCGGGGCCTGCGGTGGTATCACCGTCGGGTTGGACGGGTCGGTGGCGACGAATTCCTATTGGCTTTACACCAACGGCATTCCCACCGGACAGATTACGACCGGCACCGGTTCGGCTATCAGCTTCGGTCAGCAGGACAATCCCGGGACTTACACCGTGGTGGCGAGCAATTCCGTCACGGGGACGACTTATCCGATGATTGGTCAGGCGATTGTTTTGACCGGGTCGCCCTTTTTCAGTGTCCAGCCTGCGTCGGTAGTGTGCGCCACCAACTCGATGGCGGTATTCAGCGGAACGGCTGTGGGCAGCCTTCTGGGGTATCAGTGGTATAAGGGAGGAGTGCCCATTGCCGATGGCGGCGACGTGGCCGGGTCACGCACGCCGAACCTCATGATTTCACCCGCCCAGACGGCGGATGTGGGTTCCTACTATCTGGTGGCAACCAATCCTTGCGGATATTCCATCACGACAGCTCCGCCGGTGACGCTGACGCTGCAAAAGGCGAACGATCTGGTGTGGCAGGGCGGCAATCCGAACAATACCTGGGACTTGTTAGCGACTTCCAATTTCCTGAACAGCGCCGTCGTGGTGGCGTATACCAATGGCGACAATGTCACCTTTGACGATTCCTCGTCGTCCACCATAGTGAACCTCGTCGGAACCAATCTGGCACCGACGCTAATCCGGGTCAACGGCTCCCAGAATTACGCATTTGGCGGGGACGGAATCATTGCCGGTTCAGCCCGGCTGGCCGTCAATACGTCCGGTTCGCTGACCCTCACCAATATCAATACCTACACCGGTGGTACGGTCGTCAGCAATGGTTCGACTCTGATCATTGGCGGCCGGGGAGGCGCTTTGGGTTCCGTGAGAGGCGCCATCGCGGTCAGCAACGCCACGGTTCATTACCTCTTTAACGGGGCGGTGACCGTGATGAATGAAAATGTCTCCGGGACCGGCAATCTGATCTATGAACTGGCCAGCAGTGTGATCTCCAGTATCACGCTGGACCCCGGTACCATGACCAATAACGCCTTTGCTGGCACGGTGGAGATCAAGCCCGGTGTGCGGTTGGATGTCGGCGCTGCCTACGGCCTACCGGGAACCAATATCATCGTCGAGAATTCATCAACAACGTTGGCGGGACAGTTGTATGTCCACGGATCCTTTACCAACACGACTGCGCTCTCCCTCATCGGCCGCGGGCCGGGTTCGCCGGTGGACACGCCCAAGGGTTTTGGCGCGTTGCGCCTCAACGGCGGATGGGCCGGTCCGATCACGATCGCCGGTGTCGATGTCACCTATGGGGTGACAACAATTGGCGGGAGCGGCGGTACGGCGATGATTCTGGGCAACATTTCGGACGGCGGGAATGGATATGAAGTCGAGTATTATGGCGGCACGATTCAGGTGGGTCCGACCACCGGCGTCAATACCTACGGCGTGAACCGCATCACCGAAGCGTTGAGCGGCAGCGGCAGCACCTCTGTCAGCACCATTGTGGTGGCGTTGAACAGCAATGCTTTCAGCACCAACACGCTGAACATGAACGGCCAGGCCATTCTGCGGCTGAATGGCAATAACCTGGAATTCAACAATCTGATCGACGAAAGCGATACCTATGCCCAATCCAATATCCCGCCGGTCATCCAGAACTTCAGCAGCAATGCACCGGCAATCCTGACGGTGGGCCGGGACAACAATTCCCAGACGTTTCACGGCGTGTTCGGGGACGGCGCTTCGCAACCGCTGGGTTTGACGAAGGTGGGTTCGGGGACGCTCAGCCTGAGCGGTGACAGCACTAATACCGGCTCCGTGACGGTCAACGGAGGCATTCTGGCGCTGGTGGCCGCTTCGGGAAGTTTCCAGTTCGGTTTCCCGTTTGTCGGTTCCGGATCGTTCAGCAACACCGCGCGTTTTGCCGTCTCCAGCGGCGTCCTGGATGTCTCCGGCCGGAGTGACGGGACCTTGACGCTGAACAGCGGTCAGACGCTCAGCGGCAATGGCGCGGTGCAGGGCAATGTAGTCGCCCTGACCGGATCCACCATCAACCCCGGCAATTCCATCGGCACGCTTACCTTGAACAACAATCTGACCCTTCAAGGCCAGTTGCTGATGGACCTCAACCGCACCAACGCTCAAAAGAACGACCTGTTGAATGTTTCCGGAACGGCCGCCTTTAGCGGCGGGATATTGGCGGTTACCAATATTGGTCCGGCTTTGCACGCGAATGACAGTTTCACCTTGTTCGGCGGTGCCCGGACCTTTGGAGGATTCAACCTCCAAACCAACGACTACGTGAACAATGTGAAATACGCCTGGGTCAACACGGTTGCTACGGATGGAAAAATCACGGTCGCGAGCGTGACGAGTCTGGTGAACACCAATCCTCCTCGAATGATCATCAGCCAATCGGGAAATACCTTGAATCTTGGCTGGCCCACCAACCTGGGTTGGACGCTGTTGACCAACTCGGCTGGTTTAACGGCAAGCAACCAATGGTTCCCGTATGCCGGATCTGCGTTGGTGACCAACGTGAGCATTAACATGGACTCAACGAAGACAAACGTGTTCTTCCGGATGGTTTATCCTTATCCGTAAACAGGTATCATTGAAAATTAATCCGATGTGATGATCGAAAGCGGGGCACTGAATGGTGCCCCGCTTCTTCTTCTGTTTGCGTAATAAATATGATCAAGCCATTAGTGCAAAACAAACTGGCGACCCTGGCCGGATTTGCGGCCTTGGCGATAAATGCCAATGCGCAAAACCTCTTCGTAAACGTGCGGACGAGCGGCGCCACCCCGTCCGCTTCCACCATCGCAATACCGGCAGGGTACAGTTATTGCGCGGCGGCGCCGGTGACAGGCACGACTTGGAACAATATCGGGCGCACCACTACCGTCCCGCAAGGCACCACGGTCGGGTCAACAGTTACGGTGTATAACGGGCTTGCCTTGACCAATTCCACCGGGACCGGCGTCCCGCAAACCCTGTCAGTTGCGTATTACTCGGCCGTAACGACCGGTTCGCGCACGGAGCCGTCCACGGCATCCGGTGAAAATGCGATTCAACCGGGAGGGGTCATGGCCGAAGCTTGGCGGAATTATCTCAATGGGAGCGGAAACTATTTCAGCTTCACCATTTCGAATCTTCCCGCTTCAACTCCCTATGGAATTTATTTCTACGGCGGTACCGGAACCGGCGGGCAAGGTGTCGGTTTGACATTGCCCAGCGGGTACGGATTGGCAAATAGTCCAACCAACGCTTTTACCACCAATAATTCCGTCAATAGTAGTGGCGCCTACGGTTCGATTTGGACGGTTCCCGGCGGCGTAACGAGCCTCATGCCTCAAGGCTCCACGTGGAATACGCTTTATGGCAAATCCGATGCTTCGGGTGTTTTCAAGTTCCTGTTTAACGGCCTGAGCAGTTACGCATATCTCAACGGTTTTCAAATTGTTCCTTTGTCAGCGCCTGGCCTGAGTGGAGTGACGAATCAAACGGTTATCGCAGGCAATAGCGCGGCATTGAGTGCGGTGGTCACCGGCCTGCCGGTGGCAAACCTGCAATGGCGGTCCAATAATATCGCGATTACCGGCGCGACCAATTCCTCGTTGATTTGGAACAACGTCCAATACGCACAAAACGGCACGGTTTATTCACTTGTGGCCAGCAACATCATTGGAGCGGTGACGAACAGCATGACTTTGACGGTATTTGTGACGCCGAGCATTGCCGGCTTGAATAATCAAGCCGCACCGGTTGGAACGACCGTGACGATGCCGGCAATCGTTTCCGGTGTTCCTGATCCCGCGACCCGCTGGCAATTCAATGGGAATAATTTATCCGACGGCCAAACGGGCAATGGGTCGACCGTTTCCGGCAGTGCCACCAGCACGCTTGTGATTGCGGCCGCGCAAGCTGCGGATACCGGCACCTATTCGCTTATTGCCAGCAACAGCACCGGCATGGTTACGAACAGCATGACCCTCACGGTTTCTTCCGGGAACGTTGCTCCGACCATCACCGGGCCTACGGATCAAACGGTGGTCCAGGCCAGCAACGCGACTTTCAGCGCATCGGTTTCCGGTTTGCCGGTGCCAACCCTGCAATGGCGGGTAAACGGGACCGATGTTCCCGGGGCAACCGGTTCTTCGCTGATGGTGGACAATGTCCAGTATTCGCAAAATGGATTTGTTTATTCGCTGGTGGCCAGCAACAGTGCCGGACTTGTGACCAATCGCGCCACATTGCTTGTGCTGGTCCCGCCGGCGATTTCGCAGCAGCCGACGAACCTTGCGGTGGCGGTCAGCAATTCAGCAGCCTTTAGCGTTGCGGCCAGCGGCGTCCCGGCGGTGTCTTACCGGTGGTACCGGAATGGCAGTCCGATTGCCAACGCCACCAGTTCGTCTTATTCCATTGCCAAAGCATTGGGCTCGGATAACGGCGCGATATTTTCCGTGGTCGTCAGCAACAGCGTCGGCGTGGTGACCAGCAGCAACGTCACGCTTACGGTTTTGTCCACGACGCTGACCAGCACTTTTCTGCCCACAAACGGCGCGGTGAATATCAGTCCTGACCAGCAGTTGCGCGTCGTGTTCTCCGGCGACAAGCCGGTCCTCGCTTATTCGGGCAAGAAGTTGTATGTGCGCGATGCGGCGGACAACTCCTTGTTTGCCGCGATTGACACGAGCCGGTTCCAAACCTTTTTGACGGACAGCGCCACTGTCAGCAATGCCTTCGTTCGCACGTTGCAGGGCCAGAGTTTCTTCTACATGCCCATAGCGATTTATGGCAACGAGGCGTGGATCACGCTTAACCCGACAAACCGCTTCGCCTACGGCAAGACCTATTATATTACCTGCGATGCGGGCTTGTTCCTTGATTCGAACGGCGCGGCGTTCCCAGGTATCACCGACGCAAACACATGGGTGTTTTCCACCAAATCCGCCGGGCCGACCTCTCCCACCGCTTCAACCGGCCCAACCAATATCACCGTCGCCCTTGATGGCGCGGGAGACTTTGCCACCTTGCAAGGAGCGTCAGATTGGATTCCGCAGAACAATACGCTCAAGCGCACCATCACCATTCAGCCGGGCATCTATCATGATTTTGCCATTTTTACCCAGAGCCGCAACGATGTGACGGTTGTTGGCGCCGGGGCGACCCGCCAGGCTGTGCAAATCATTTATCCGAACGCCGCTTATACCACCGGAAGCTCCTGTGGCATGTTGCGCGTGGAATCCTCGGACATGTATTTCCGCAACCTCACGCTGGACAACCAGGTTTACCTGACCAACACCCTCGACAATTACGGGCCGTGGGCCGGTCGGCTCAACACATTGGTCACCACGAGCCAGCGTCTGCTTTTCGATAACGTGATCATCAAAGGCGGTCAGGACACGCTCTACGCCAACGGAGGGATTGCTTATTATAACCGTTGTGAAGTGTGGGGCAGCACCGACTTCATTTACGGCCAGGCGCTGGCGGTATTTGACCAATGCAACATCGTTGAAATCAAATCCACCGGTGGACCCTGCACCGCCCCCAGCACACCCTACGCGCAGCCGTATGGATTGGTTTTCCTGAACTGCAATTTTCCGCAGGCGCTGGTCGCCAACGGCTATCCCTATGATGTCAGTTCGGCCAACACTACTTTCATGCGCGCGTGGGGACAGGATGGCATGACGGCCATCATCAATTGCGCCGTCGGCAGCCAGATTTCTTCGGCCGGATGGGGCATCTTTGGCAGCGGCACCGAAACTACCTGCCGGGCGCGGGAAGTTGGCACGACATTCATCGGCGGCGGAGCCATCAATGTTCCTCAAGTTCGCTGGAATGCCGGCGCATATTGGGCAAACACACTTGACCCCGATTACACAAATAACCCATCGCTTTCGCCAACCGACCCGTTACTCGCAGTGCCGACCGGCACCAATAACCGCGTCGTGGTAACGGTGAGCACGAACAATTACACGCTTTCGGCGATTTTCGGCAATTCGTATTTCAATTTGAACGGCTGGCAGCCGGCGGTGATCCCAACCATCACGTCGCAACCCGCCAGCCAGACGGTCAACCAGGGAGATGCCGCCACATTCACGGTGGCGGTCACCGGCCTCCCGGATCCGGGCTATCAATGGCTGAGGAATGGCGCAAGCCTCACTGGAGAAACCAATGCCACCTTGTCCATTTCCGGCGTGCAGCTGGGTGATGCCGTAACCTATTCCGTCATCGTCTCGAACCGCGCCGGATCGGTGACCAGCAGCAATGCGCTGCTCTCAGTCGTTGTTCCCGTAATTACCACGCCGACAAACATAGTGGCTGCGGTCGTCGGAAACAGTCTGCAACTCTCATGGCCGGCGGATCACCTGGGCTGGCGGTTGCAGTTTCAAACTAACGCTTCGGAAAACGGATTGGGCACCAATTGGCAAAACTGGCTGGGTTCCACCAACGTGAGCCAGACCAATTTGATCATCGACCCGACTGCCGGCTCGGTTTTCTTTCGTCTCATCTATCCTTAAATCAAAAGCTGCGTCATTATGTTTCTACGCATTTCTGACCGCCTTATTGTTTCCGCTGCGCTGACTGTGTTGGTCTGGGGCGCCGATCCCGTGCGGGCCGCTGTTGTGCTGCCGCAAATCAACACCAATAACATTGTCAACATCACCGATTTCGGGGCTGTCAGCAGTACGACGTTGACCAACACCACGGCGATCCAAAATGCGATTAACGCAGCTGCGGCTGGCGGCGCAACGAACGGCTTGAGCGGCGGTACGGTGGAAATTCCGATGGGTGATTACATAAGCGGGCCGTTGACGATGAAGAGCTACGTCAATTTGCAAATTGACGCGGGAGCAACACTGCAAATGTTGCCGTATGGCAGTTATCCCGGCGGCACTTCCCCCACGGATTTTATTTCCGCCTCAAAACTTCACGACATCGAAATCAGCGGCGGTGGAACCATCGACGGACAGGGCGCGGTCTGGTGGGCGACGAACAATGCCACATCGGGCGGCATCAATCGCCCCAAGGCCATGTTCGCGCCGAGCACTTGCACGAACATTCTCGTGCGGGATGTCACTCTGCAAAATCCGCCAAACACACATATTTCTTTTCGTTCGATATGCAACAACGTGACGGTCGACCACATCAATATTAACACGCCAAGTCCGTCGCCTAACACCGACGGCATCGATTGTTCGGCAGTAAATGTGCTCATAGCGAACAGTCATATCTCGGACGGAGATGATATGATTGCCATGGGCGACGGACACGTTGGTTCGTTCAATCATGACTTCACGATCACCAATTGTCTCTTTGGAACCGGCCATGGTGTTTCGATTGGCAGTTATACTGAGGGCGGTTTGAGCAATTTGTTGGTGATCGATTGCGTCTGGACCAACGGAACGTCCGGTTTCCACCTCAAGTCGGATGATGGCCGCGGCGGGTTGGTGCAAAATATCCGTTTGATCAATTTGGCCATGACAAACACTCAAATCCCCATTTTTTTATATAGTTATTACACCAATAGCGGCACGTCCACCGGTGCAACGGTGGACAAAGCGGCGGCGTATCCGGCCCTTCCGGTTGATAGCACCACTCCGATATGGCGCAACATCACCATCAGCAACCTCACGGCGGTCGCCGCCAGCGGCTTTCCCGCGGGCATCATCTGGGGCAAGCCGGAATTGTCCTTCAGCAACGTGGTGATGGACCACGTCAACATCACCGCGACAAAATATTTCCAGCTCTACAATGCGCAAGGTGTCCAACTGATCGATTCGCAAATCACCGTGCCTACCACCAACACGTTTGCGCTCTACAACGCCGAGTTAATCGTTTCAAACCGAACGTCATCAACCGGTCTGGTCAAACTGGAAGGCATTTCAACCAATGGCTACGTCAACTCCTTGAGTATCTGTAATGCCCAGGTCACGTTGGCCAGAACCAACATGCTGTACGCCAATCGTGGCGTCACGTTGAGTGGGGGTACGCTGACCGTGAGCAACAATCTGGCGCTGTCTCCTTCCAACGTCTTCAACTTTTTCCCCGGCACAAACGCCGCCACGATTGCCGTAAAGGGCGATCTTACACTCGGCGGCACGAACAACATCTCTGCTGCCAGTGGGTTTGCCGCTGGTGCCTATGTGTTATTGACCTATACCGGCAACTTGGCCGGCAGTCTGCCGATATTGGGCGTGACTCCAGCGGGCTTCACCTGCACTTGGGACACGAACACGGGCGGTCAGGTCAAGTTGATTGCCACCGCGCCGCCAGGGATTCCCATGAATCTAACCGCTTTGGGAACCAACCTGCAGATCAACCTCAACTGGTTTGCCGCTTCCAATGCCACCAGTTACAATTTGAAACGGTCCACCACCAACGGTGGGCCGTATTCCACTATGGCAAATCTGATCTCGACTAACAGCGCAGACACCGCAGTCGTTCCAGGCGCGGTCTATTTTTACGTTGTAACGGCGACGAATTCCGCCGGAGAAAGCGCACCTTCCATCCAAGTGAAGGCGGTGGCGCTGCCGTCGTTGATCTCGACGAACTTGAACGTTCAGATAATGGAAAATCAGATGCAATTGTCTTGGCCCGCCGACCATATAGGTTGGACGTTGCAGGTTCAGACCAATTCCTTGAATGCCGGTCTGGGAACGAACTGGGCGGCCATGGCTGACTCCAGCGCGACAAATCAGATGTCGTTTCCGTTGGGTCTGAGCAACGGCAGCGTTTTCTTCCGCCTGGTTTATCCATAAAGTACATCGACTATTCCGAATGAAATCATGCTTTGTCCGCCTCCTGAATTGCGTGGTTGGATTGTCCTGTGCCGCCGCAACCGCCACGGCCATGGCCGCGGCACCGGGCCAAGGCCTTGCTTTTACCCCCGGCTCGCCGGTTTATGAAGCCGACTTTGCCGATCTGAATCTTTCACAAAACTTAAGCGTCGAGCTTTGGCTGCAGCCAGCCACGAACTGTCCTGAAGGCGCAGTCATTATTGACAAGTTAGGACCAGGCACGAAGCAGGGGATTCGTCTCGAAGTGGGAGCGGGTGGTTGCTTGCGGCTGATCACCAGCGCGCCAAGACCGATCCAAACCGAAGCCAAACTTGCCACTGACAAACCGACGCATGTCGTCGCCGCTTTTAATTCGCGGGAAAGGGTCGTGGCGGTTTATCTGGATGGAATGCTCGCCGCCGATTGGCCTGATGATGTCAAAGCCAAATTCGTCATGATCGGCTCTCAGGCTCCTTTGCGCGTCGGTGCGGATGCGATGGGAGAACACCACTTTGTCGGTTCAATTAGTTATCTCGCGGTCTATAACCGGGCATTGAAACCAGAGGAAGTGGAACGATTGGATTCCACGACTGGTAACATATCCGGGCCGATCGGTGCATGGCAGCTGAATCCAGATGGTGGGCGGAGAATCAAACCAACCTTGGGCAGCGTTGCGCTCGTCGTCCCCACCAAAATCAACGCTGATGTCGGTGGCCCGGCGAACGCGCTGACACTTTGGTATTCGCGTCCGGCGCGCGAATGGCTGGAATCGTTGCCTTTTGGGAATGGTCGCCTCGGCGGCACGGTCTTTGGCGGTGTGGATCGCGAGCGAATCCAGCTCAATGAAGATACCATCTGGACCGGTGGCCCGTATGATCCGGCCAATCCCGCGGCCCCTGAAGCAATTAAGGCGGCACGTGAGCTGATCTTTGCCGGCAAGCAGAAGGCGGCGGAGGACATCATCGAAAAATCGGCCATGGGCCTGCCTCCGACCCAGGCGAATTACCAAACGCTGGGAAGCCTATTGCTGGATTTCCCTGACTGCGCATCGCCGGTGATCGGTTATCGCCGCTCGCTCGATATCGACCGCGCGGTGGCGACGACGACGTTCAAGAGGGACGGGGTTACTTACACGCGTGAGATCTTCGCCACGGCACCGGATCAAGTTGTGGTCGTTCGGCTTACCGCGGATCAGCCGGGCAGCATCAATTTCACCGCCCGTTGGGTCACGCCTTTCCCGGACGCGCAGGTTTCAGTGGAAGATAAATTGCTGACCCTGGCGGGCAACGGCGGCTCGTTTTTTGGCCGCCCCGGAGAAGTTCGATTCAAATCGCTGGTGCGGGCGCGGAATGAAGGTGGTTCGGTGACCACCAACGAGAATGCCTTGACGATCGCAAAAGCGGACGCGGTGACTTTGCTGATTTCCTGTGGCACGAGTTTCGTGAATTACAAAGACACGAGCGCCGATGCGAATGCGCGCGCTGCCCGTGATCTGGTTGTGGCGTCGGCCAAAACCTATTCGCAGCTTCTGGCCCGCCATTTGCAGGACTACCAATCGCTTTTCCGCCGGGTGTCTCTTGAGCTGGAGGCCGGTCCCGGCGCGACGCTGCCGACCGATGAACGCATCCTGAAATTCGATGGCCAGGACCGGACGTTGGCGGCACTCTACTTTCAATTTGGCCGCTACCTGTTGATCTCTTCCTCGCGTCCTGGCGGACAGCCCGCAAACCTGCAGGGTCTCTGGAATGACGCGTTAACCGCAGCGTGGGGTGGCAAGTACACCATCAATATCAACACTGAAGAGAACTACTGGCCCGCGGAGACGGCGAACCTTTCCGAGTGTGCCGAGCCGCTGTTTCAGATGATCCGCGACATTTCCGTGACCGGTCAGAAAACCGCGGCTGTGATGTATCATGCGAAGGGCTGGGTAACCCACCATAATACGGACCTCTGGCGCGCCACGGCACCGATTGATTCCGCCGTCGGATTCTGGCCAATGGGCGGTGCCTGGTTAACGACGCATTTGTGGGAACACTATCAGTTTTCCGGTGACCGCAAGTTTCTTGAAGAGTCCTACCCGATCTTGAAGGGTGCCTCACAATTTTTCCTCGATACACTGGTGGAAGAGCCGACCCACCAATGGCTTGTTACCTGTCCCTCGATGTCGCCTGAGCATGGCGGACTGGTTGCCGGGCCGACCATGGACTTGTCCATTCTGCGCGATCTTTTCACGCAAACAGCGCAAGCCAGCGAGATCCTTGGCGTAGATGCCGGTTTCCGGAAAGGCATTTTCGCTGCCCGCGCGCGCTTGGCGCCATTTCAGGTCGGGAGGCATGGCCAACTCCAGGAATGGCTCGAAGACCTGGACAACCCCAAAGACACCCACCGGCATTTGTCACATCTTTACGGACTCTTCCCCGGCGCACTCTTCACCCCGGACAGCGATCCAAAGATTTTTGAGGCGGCAAAAACGTCATTGATTGAGCGCGGCACTGTTGGCACCGGTTGGTCGCTCGCGTGGAAGGAAAATCTTTGGGCACGGGCAGGGGATGGTGACAAGGCTTACAGCCTGCTGATCACTCAGTTGACCCCGCCGAAGGGCGATTCGCAAGGCGGTGGTACATTCCCGAACATGTTTGACGCGCATCCGCCGTTCCAGATAGACGGCAACTTCGCCGCCACCTCGGCGGTCGCGGAAATGTTGGTGCAATCGCATCGCGGTTTCATTGACCTTCTGCCTGCTCTGCCCAAGGCCTGGCCCAACGGCGAGGTGAAGGGCTTGCGCGCACGTGGCGGGTTTGAAGTGGATATTTCATGGAAGGATGCAAAGCTTGTCTCCGCCACCATCAAATCATTGTTGGGCAACCCCTGCACCCTGCGCTACGGCGGAACCAAGCAGGTTCCCCTCTTGAAAGCGGGCGAAACCTTCACCTGGACACAAGCTTCAATTAATTCCAATCAATAATGAAAGCCGGTATTACAGCGTTCCATTGCGGCATCATTCTTGTCAGCGACTCCACCGTGACAAACAACGCGGGCTGATATGGCAAGCGATATTGAATCGAGGACGTCCTCTCTGACAATGGCCGCGGTGAGCGCTGTCGGATGCTGCTGGTGGGAGCAAATTCGACTCCCTGCGGAAGCCTTAGTGGAGGGGTGGCAATTAGTTCCCAACTTCATTACCTGCAGTTCCGGTCGAAAGTATCTGAAAACGGCCATCAGTTCCCAACTCTATTCCGTGTCGCTTGGATCGTGAACCGCTGGAAATCAACAGCTTGACGCGGCTCCTGTGGCGTGCGAATGTTGATCGCTTGCCAGTTGCGGTTTAGCACCAGCACAATCGACTTGTTCAATGTGTCGTTCATAAAGTGTTTGCACACGGCCGCTGCGCTTCGCGCGATAAGGTGTTTGTTCTTTGCAGAAATTGGCTGCCTCGCTTGGATTCGCACCAAGACATCCGGTGTCAGAGACCGGCGCACTGCTGATTATGCAACGAGGCAATGAATGGTCGCCCGAGAAGGAATTGCACCCTCAACATCTCTTTGTAGGAGAGACATGATACTGCGCCGCATCTCCCAAAACCTGGACGGACACAAAACATCGCAAAATTGAAGATTCACTCGACGAAATCATTAATTCGGTAGCTGTCACGGGTGAATTGCTCCGACTTCGCAGGATTGAGGAACAGGAAGAACAGCGTCGCAGAGCCGAACAGGAAAAACGCGCATTCGAGTTGCGCCAACGTTGGGAGGAGGAGCGCGCCCGACAGCAGCGCCTCCAGCAACAGGCAGACCTTTGGGACAAAGCCGACCGTCTTCGATCATTTATCGGCTGCTGCGAAGCGCGCCTGGCAAACAGAAATCTGCTCGGTCCGGATTCGTCCGCCAAACGATGGCTCGAATGGGCGCGCCGGTGCGCAGATGAACTCGATCCTCTCAATGGTGATTATTTGGCAAATGCGATTCGCTCTCTTCCGGAAGAACCGGTTCGAATTGTACCACCGACCTAAGGAATCCAAATTCGCCCTTCGATAATTGAGTTTGCATCAACATATCCGGATGCTTCGGCGCAAAAATAACTCGTCTTTCTACAAAATATCATTTGACTGTAACTATTCATCTGTGGTATTTGTCTACCAGTTCGATGAAGACCTGCTTAAACATATCAACCGTGAGTTGGCCGATTATGTCGGTCGCGAAAGCGACACGTCATAGCCGGTATAACCCGGGTAGTGTGTTTAGCCTGGGTCTATCCACGGCCACCATTGGGCAACAGCCCGAAGGTAATTTGGATAGACTTGGCGTAAGCAGGTAAAGAATCGAAATAGAATTTCTCTAACCCTGCTTACTTGAATGTAGGCAGGGTTTTTTATTTCCCTGAAATACTGAGATAACAAGCTAAAGATGAACAATCTGTGAACAATAGAAACGAGACGTCTAGATGATGTCAGGTAGTTACAAACTGAAAATGGCGCAAGAGAGCCGAGGCTCTCAACTGGTGGAGTGTGTCCATAGACCGCCGATAAGTGCGCCGAAATGGTTTGACCCTAATTTACAATTTAAGGGCTTCGGAGGAGGTGTGCCCCTAAACACCGAAACAGCCGCCGTGAAACCGCGGGTTGGGATCGAATAGATCGCCAAGAGGTGTTTGTTCTTTGTTGAAATGGCATGGGCCGGAGGCGCAATGACGCTTCCGGCCCTTTTAATTTCCGCGGTTGTGATTTAACAGCAGAATGGCTCCTCGCCAGGGAGGTCCTTGCGGACGGCCACCATCCGGGTGCACTGCAGTTCGCGATAGCGAACAGTTCCGTTTGGGGCATCTGACTCGCAGGGTTTGGGAAGCCCATTCCCGGCAACCGCACCAATGTCCAAAAGTAAGAAGGCAGAATTAAGAATGAAGAAACCATCCGCGCCGGGCGCCAGCTTGCGCAGTTGAGTCTCCAAAACTTGACGGGTTTGGGGCAGCACCAAAACGGCGCGCAAGTTTTTCTTCATTCTGCATTCATCATTCTTCATTTCTATTTGGGGTCGTGGCAGACAAGCAATGCACTTGCCCTGCAAGCAAGCTGATGTGGGAGCGTTACCCACCGACTCCACCATTTCACTGCGGGAAACTCGACCAATGCACAGAGAGAAGCCTCATAAACTTCTTCAGGTGGGTGTGACTCCCACCCCGCTACCAACTGCTTGCGCAGGGCCATCAAGGGAAGTGATCTGGCTGCCCGACTGTAAATCGGGTGTCACAAAACAAAGTCAGAAGTGACGACTGGAGCGTTTGAACTCCCAGTTCCGCCACAAGTTGGTTGCCCCAAATCACGATGTTCGCCTCACGAATCGTGGTCCAGCATTTCCCACCATCCTTCGCTCTGAGCTACGGATGGCAGGCCAATCTTTCGGACTCATAGCTCAATCAGCAGAGCGCCCCGTTGTCTGCGGGAGGGTTGAGGGTGCAAGTCCCTCCGGGTTCGCCAATTTCAAATCTTACCGCGAGGCCGATTTCCAAGGTTTCGGCGTCGCGTTTCTACCGCTTCCGATCTCTAAAATCCATCGGGGCGAACCAGCGCGTGGTGTAGTAGCAACATGCTCGGCCTGGAACCGAGGGATCGCAGGTGCAATTCCTGCCGCGCTGACCAATTGCGAATTGCTGCCGTGGTCGAATACATGAGGCATCCGTCTTCTAAACGGAACAATGCAGGTGGAACCCCTGCCGGCAGCGCCAATGCCAGGTAGTGTCAAAGTAGCACGGCGGCCTGTTAAGCCGCTTGTCTTGGTGCGAGTCCAAGTCTGGCAGCCAATCATTGGTTGAGAGTTCATAGTTAAGAGTTGAGAGACCCGCGAAAAGCCGGACGCCCCATCCCTCGACCATCAACTCTCAACTTTCAACCATTTTTGGAAGGCAGGCAGATATAAGCTGGCTGCACCTGTCCCGAAAACAGGATCGGCATCGCCGAGGTCGGAGCGTTACCGACGCCTTCCGCCAAACGTATAACCACAACCAAAGGAAATCCCATGAGACCTGCCCATCGCTATCAAAGTCAATTGCTCCCTCGCAGGAGCTACAAACTAACTCGAATTATTCGAAACCGACCGGCGCCCAGGCTGAATCTCGTATTCCGCCCCGCTCGTGCCGGTCCTCAAATCAAAACGTATGAATGCGAAACAAATTGAGTCCAAGTTCGCTGCCATGGGAGCGCGTCTTAAAATCCGCGAGATTCCAACGCGTCAGGTGCGTTTGCCGATTTGGCTGAACCGGGGCACCAATGCTCCCGACTATGCCATCGACATCCGCCGTGACGATCACGGGGAGTTCTTTGAACTTCGCGTGCCGGACATCCTGCGCGATTCGGTTGACGTAACGGTGATGCAGGCCGAGCTGAAGGAGCGTCATCTGCTCCTGCTCGTGCGAAAGACCGCGGCCAAGCCGCAGCTCGACCGCTTCCTGTGCGGACACGACGAACGCGAATGGTTCGTCGCTGCCGTGCCGGGCGGCGCTTCCAGCGTGCGCCAGGCGATGGAAGCGCTCCAGCCGAAGGACGTTCGTGATGCGCTCGCGCGCAATCACGTTTCATCCCGCAAGCGCTACGCTCGCAAGAACCGTGCATTTCGCCGTCAGGGCGAATGGTTCTTCGTGCCGGATCCGTCGTTTGTGGCGAACGAGAAACTCGTTCTCCGCAACGAACCGCTCCGTCGCGGTGGTGGCGGCAAACCACATCAGGTGGAGCAGCTCTTCCGCAGCGGAGGCGAGACGGTTCACGTTTGCAGTCGGCATCCGAACGGCGTCACGCCGGACGAGTATCGCTCGATCCTGCAGCGCAATCCGGACGCCGCCCGTTGGGGCTGGCAGGTGATGCGCCGCAACCCGGGCGTCTATGCCCGTGGCGCGGTGCGCCACAGCGACCACGAAACCATCACGCTGCCAATCTGGCATCGGGTTCTGATGAACACCGAAACCCAGAGCCGCACGATGGCCAACGTGGCCTTCCTGGACTGAACAAAAATGTCGGGAGGCGTTCAAACCGAGCGCTTCCCGATTCAATTTCCCCGTCCTGTAGCTCAATAGCAGAGCGCCCGGTCGATATCCGTCATGTTGGCCGTGCGCATGCACTTTGGCGGGCCGTAGATTGTGGGTCCTCGTGAACCCGGCGGTGGCGGTTCAATTCCGTCCCGTCGCGCAGGCGGCGGTGGTGTAACGTCAGCACACCGGACAATTCCACAGTCGATTTCTTGTCCGCGATCCATTTGAAAGTTGTGCCCGTTATGATTGACCAAGCGGTGCCTGATTTTTACCATGAGGTCATGACCTTATCGCAGGAGCATTGGCAGAGTCTGTCGGCAGCTGACCGGGAGAGTGCTGCAAAAGGGCTAGTCGCGAGCCTGCCAACCGGCTTTTCGTATCATACTTTAGCCGGCTCAAATGCCATCTTCACTTTTGAATCCGCTAAGTTTGTATTGATTCCAGGAGGGGTAGTCAGCCTGGGTTTTGATGCCGAGCGGCCTTGGATTCCAACGCCCGAAGAAACTGAAAGTTGGGCGATGACTGCCCGTGATTATGGGTTCTCCGATTCCATCCACGAACGTGCGTGCGCCGTGACCTTTCGGCCGAGGCAAGTTGAATTGTCTCCGCTACTCGTCGAAATCGAGGCCAGGGAACTGGGATGGGAAAGCACCAGCCCGGAAGACCCCGAAATCGTCTCAAGTTTGAAGAAGTACCCGGCTGGATTTCAGCTGTGTCACGGGGAAAAAAGCATCAGGGTCCATAGAAAGAGCGACGGCTCAATTATCGCCGAACGGAGCGTCAACCAGACGCATGCGGATTTACTGGCACTTCTGCGCGAGTCGGGTTTTCGCTTCCCCACGTCGGATGAGTGGGAGTATGTATGTGGAGGCGGCGCGCCCACGTTATTCCGTTGGGGTGGTGAAATTACAATCATCCTCCGCTTCGAACGGAGAGTTTGCAGGTGGGACTGCAGTTCGCGACAGCGAACAATCTCACTTGGGCACCTAAATAGCAGGGCTTGGGAAGCCAATCCTGCCGGATGCACCAATCTGAAGAGTGACGGGTGACAAGTGACGGGTGACAAGACCAAACCATGCAACAACAAGCGCTCATGTCACACGCCACCCGCCACATTTTACGCTCTTTCGCCGCGTTAGCCCAACTACCAGAGGCGCTCCGTTCAGACCGGAGAGGTTGGGGGTGGAAATCCCTCACGCGGCACCAATCTGAAGGGTGACGAGTGACAAGTGACGGGTGGCAAGATTGCTGATGAGCGATGGATGACGTGGCGCCATTTCACGTCACGCGTCACCCGTCATGTGTCGCTTCACAAAGAAATGTCAACGGAATGTCAACCGGCCAAGCGAGCCGGGCCTCGGTGCTAACGAGTGCGTGCCTTCGGGCAAGTGGTGCGAGTCCACGGCATTCCGCCATGCGCGTGTAGCTCAAAGCGAGCAGGCGGCTTTATAACCCGCATCGCACTAGATGAGTGCCTGGATCCGGAGCGTTACCGGACGCGCGCACCAATTCCGATGAAGACCCTGGCCGTCCACGATGAGCCTCAAGGTTTTCCGGGCCACGCAAATACTTTTCGATTACGAAGCCCAGTTTCCGGCCCATCTCGCGATAACTTTCGGTCGTGCCGTGCGGTGCGTTCCATGGAGTTTCCAACGTGAAACAAACCGTTTGCGGATTCGCGTGGGCCTGCACCCATGGCGCGGTCAATGACCGCCATCGCGTTTGATCTTTGGGATCGTCGGATCTCGGATGCTCGTCCACGATATGCAGGTCGGGGACCTGTTCGCGAAGCAGACGGATGAAACGATCCTGCCGGCTTGCGGTGGCTGTGCTGACGAGGTTGCTCGGAATGACATAGAGTTCAGGCGGACTGCTTGCACCGGGATTGTGGAGGTCGATCATCATTTCCATCCGGCCCTGTCGCGCCAGTGACAGAATTTGTTTCTGCACCGCGGCGACTTCCGCGTAGTGCGGGGTTTCGGTCCAGTCGCGATTGTGATCTTGTGGCTGCGAATTCTTTCCGCCATCACCCGTGGCAACGCGATCGGCATCCATGATTGGCACGACGAATACTTTCGCGTGCTGTCGGATCCACCGGGCGCGTTCATCCGAACCCACGAGCCATTCCACAAATCCACGCGCGACCCAGCTTCCCCCGACTTCCCAGGCATGCTGCCGGGCGAGTATCCAGATGCCGGGCCGTTTGTCGGCCGGCGAATTGCCTTCCGCGATCTGCAATGCCGGCACACTGCGGCCTTCGAGCGATTTGCACAGCTCGAATTCCTTTGCAAATAAATGTTCAGTCGTGACGCTGTGAACGAACGTTTTTGCATCGCTCACCGTAAACGGCGGACCCCAGGCCAGCCAAAATGTGGCCGACGGCGTGTTCACCCGGTAAGTCTCCATCGCCCCATGCTTCTCGCCGGGGGCAGTGTGAACCCAGGTCGTGTCGTTCGTCGAGAACGCGGCCCGCAATGGCATCGTCCAGCTTGCGGCGATTTCGGGGCGAGCTCGAAGTTTGAAAACGACCGGACGTTGCGGATCGGCGCCGTCCACGCGAAGAAACCACCAGTTCGGCCATCCGCGCGCGGCATCGCCCGCCGGCTGAAAAAGAACCGTCTGAGTGGCCTGATCAACTTCGATGACTTGGGCCGAACCGCCTTCGAAGTCTGAAGAAACCCGAAGTTCGGCGCGAATGCTCCCGGTCCGCAGGGCCAGCAAGGCCGCGACCGGCAGCACTCCAGCAAATCCCCCCATGATATTCGCGCGCATGAAAATGGATTACGCCATGGGCACATCGAAGGCAAGTTTCAATCCTCAAGCTCGTGTAGCCCAACCCGAAGAGGCACGACGTCGAGAGCGTCGCGAGTGCGGGTGCGAACCCTGCCACGAGCACCATTCCGAAGTGACAAGTGGCGAGTGACGAGTGACAGGATAAGCAATGGGCGGCATTATGTATCTTCATGTCACTTGTCACCCGACACTCGTCACCCCCTCTGGCCTGCAAGCATTCAAGTGATGCAGCGGACTTTTAATCCGCAGAACAGGGCGCGTTACCCTGGCGGGCCACCATTTATTGCCGGGTCGTCTAATCGTACGATCAGTGCTCCCGCACTGCGGACGCGAATGTTGGTGCGATTCCAGCCCCGGCAGCCAGTCTTGGCAAGTCGAGCTTCGACCCGCCCGATGGTGAAACAGGATCATGTCTCTCCTACAAAGAGATGTTGAGGGTGCAATTCCTTCTCGGGCGACCATTCATTGCCTCGTTGCATAACCAGCAGTGCGCCGGTCTCTGACACCGGATGTCTTGGTGCGAACCCAAGCGAGGCAGCCAATTTCTGCAAAGAACAAACACCAAACAGCTTTATGACAGACATATTGAACAAGTCGATTGTGCTGGTGCTCAACCGTAACTGGCAAGCGATCAACATTCGCACGCCGCAGGAGGCATTTTGCATGATGGCCACCAACGTCGCCAGCGCTCTCGAAATCGAACTCGGTAACGAAGCGGGCGAAGCGTCTCGTCACCTGTCACCCGTCACCTGTCACGCATCGGCCATCAGGCCGGTGACCTGGGACGAATGGATCACGCTGCCCGTCCGCGACGGCGACAACGCCGTGCGCACCGTGCGCGGCGCGATCCGCGTGCCGACGGTCATCGTGGCGGTGAACTTCGCCAAGGTGCCGAAGAAGCGCCCGAAGCTGTGCGCCCGCACGATCCGCGAGCGCGACGGCAACCGCTGCCAATACACTGGCGCATTGCTTCGTCCGGACGAAGGCAGCCTGGACCACGTCGTGCCCCGCTCGCGCGGCGGCCCGGACACATGGGAAAACCTTGTGTGGTCGAGCAAGCAGGTGAACACCCGCAAGGGCAACCGTCTGCCGCACGAAGCCGGCCTGAAATTGATTCGACCCCCGCGCGCCCCGCTCTGCGGGGAACTGCCGGTATCGGCGCTCATCCGCAACGCCCACGGCGTCGCCGAATGGAAGCTGTTCCTGAACGAATGAAACAACGGGAGGGCGGGCGTCAAAGCTCGCTCTCTCGAATTTCTTTCATCCTCTCAAATTCAATACTAGACTCGGCCTTATCTATGGCAAATAAATCCAAAATCGAATTATGTCCGGCGCAAAAGAGCGTGCTGGAGTCGTTGCAGCGCGGGTTGCAGATCGGTTCTATCTTCCGCGTATGGGGTGGAATTGGTCGGGGTAAGACAACCGTCCTGAAGGAGCTTCACGAGCGCACAGGCGGCGCGTTTCTGCGGATGACCGATTTTGCGGCGGCGTCCAGTCTCAAACATCCTATGGCCTTGGAAGAAACGCTTTACAATCTGGTTTTCGAGGCGTTGAAGGCTCATCCGGTGGTGATTCTCGACGACCTGCACCTGCTAGATTTATTTTCCGCCGGCTGTCATTTCTATCCGCGTTCCGGCTATCTAAATTCCATGCTTATGGGGCTTTGTAGTTACGCGCAAGAGGCGGACAAGAAACTGATATTCAGCACGACAAGTCATGCGGTCGAGGCGGCGGAACAACGCAGTTATTCCTTCGGAATAGACAAGTTCAAGGTCGAGGATTATGCCGCGCTGGCCAGCGTCTGGCTGGGCAAGAAAGCGGCCAAGGTGGATTTCGACAAAATCTTCCGATTCGCACCCAAGTTGAACGCACACCAGCTCAAGGCGGCGTGCCACTGGCTGGCTAA
>Ga0265338_10000951_pt1 | contig 48753 bp, 55 predicted proteins | sample 42126metaG_FD_193579 | JGI IMG/M metagenome (GOLD analysis project Ga0265338, IMG submission 193579) | Rhizosphere microbial communities from Carex aquatilis grown in University of Washington, Seatle, WA, United States - 4-21-26 metaG | ecosystem: Host-associated > Plants > Roots > Rhizosphere...
CAAAGGCTCAAGGCCAAAGGCCCAAGGCTCAAGGCCAAAGGCCCAAGGCTCAAGGCCAAAGGCCCAAGGCCCATTTCCCCAAGGCCCAATGCCCAAGGCCCAAGGCCCAATGCCCAAGGCCCCATGCCCAAGGCCCATTTCCCCAAGGCCCAAGGCCTCTACCAGATAAACTCCCACCCATGGATCTGTCCGACTTCCAGGTGCATCCCGAGATCGCCAAGGCCTCCACCCTTCCGGCCCGTTTCTACAACGATCCCGATGTGTACCGCCTAACCATCGACCGGCTTTTCGGCCCGAGTTGGCAGTTCATCGGCGATTCCAGTCTTGTCAAGGTGCCGGGGGCGGTCTATCCGTTGATGTTCCTCGAAGGGTCACTCGACGAACCGGTCTTGCTAACCCGCGATACGGGAGACGATCTTCACTTGATCTCGAACGTGTGCACCCATCGGGGAAACCTCGTTTGCGAAGGCGCTGGAACCTAGCGATACCTGCGCTGCCGGTACCACGGGCGCCGGTTCGAGTTGGGAGGCAAGTTCTTATCCATGCCCGAATTTGAAGGAGTCGATAACTTCCCGAGTCCGGCCGATGACCTACGCGCACTCAAGCTATCCAACTGGGGACCTCTACTTTTCGGCTCGCTCTGTTCCAGCAACTCGCTCGACCAAGTTCTCGCACACGCCAAAAGCAGACTCGGTTGGTTACCCTTGAACGAGTTCAGGCCGGCTCCTGCCCGGACTAGGGACTATTTGGTTCGCGCGCATTGGGCGCTCTACGTCGACAACTATCTCGAAGGCTTCCACATCCCGTTTATTCACGCGGCCCTTAGTCAGGAGCTTAGCGTCGAAGATTACGGCTACGAGCTGTTCGAGCATGGAAACCTCCAACTGGGGAAAGGTAAATCTGGGGACTCGTGCTTTGATCTTCCGAAGGACTCTCCCGACTATGGTGAGCGGATCGCCGCTTATTACTATTGGCTTTTCCCGAACACAATGCTGAACTTCTACCCCTGGGGCCTCTCGATCAACGTCGTGAAGCCGCTCGGTCCCGATCTCACCCGCGTATCGTTCATCCCCTACGTTTGGCGCGAGGAACTGATCGGATCGGGCGTCGGCGCAGAACTCGACCGTGTCGAGCGCGAAGACGAAGCGGTCATCGAACTTGTACAGAAGGGTGTCAAATCCCGGTTTTACAATCGGGGGCGCTATTCGCCGACGCAAGAAGTCGGCACTCACCACTTCCACCGGCTGATCGCGGCGGCGATGACATCGGACGGGTAACATCTGCCTGTCCCATGGCGATTCTAGTTGATAAAAACACGCGGGTTCTCGTTGCTGGCATGACCGGCCGAGAAGGCGGCTTCCACACCGGTCAGATGATCGAATACGGCACCAAGGTCGTCGCCGGAGTAACTCCTGGCAAGGGCGGCACGGAAGCTCTCGGCGTGCCCATTTTCGATACGGCCGAAGAGGCGGTGAAAGCGACGGGCGCCGATGCCGGGCTTATCTTCGTGCCGGCGCCATATGCAGCCGACTCGATACTCGAGTGCTCCGCGGCCGGCCTTCCATTTGTGACCTGCATCACCGAGTGGATTCCCATTCAGGACATGGTCCGGGTGGTGAACAAGCTGAAGAGCGAGGGCAAAACCAGACTTTTGGGCGGAAACTGCGCGGGCATCATTACGCCCGGCCAATGCAAGATGGGAATCATGCCCGGCCACATATTTGCCCCGGGACCGGTCGGCATGGTAAGCCGGTCCGGCACCCTCACCTATGAGATCGTTTGGGAGCTAACTCGGAACGGGCTCGGACAATCCACCTGCGTTGGCATCGGTGGAGATCCGCTTCCAGGCACGCGGTTCCTGGACGCTCTGGAGATGTTTGAGGCAGACCCCGAAACCAAAGTCGTTGTGATGGTCGGGGAGATCGGCGGAACCGACGAAGAGGCGGGCGCCGAGTTCATAAAGCACATGACGAAGCCAGTCGTCGGCTTCATCAGCGGCCGCACCGCCCCGCCGGGTAAGCGAATGGGCCATGCCGGCGCCATCGTCTCCGGTGGCAAAGGCACCGCCCAATCCAAGGTGGATGCCCTCCTTGCCGCCGGCGCCGTAGTTGCGGATAAAACGAGCGACATCGCGGATTTGGTCAAAGGGGCTCTGGAAAAGAAGCGCCAGACGGCAAGCGTTTAGCCTATTTCGTAGAATGAGACAGGAGTGCTAAGCATTGGGTGTTAAGTTTGGGGGAATCGGATTGATTCTCGCAAAGGCGCAAAGAACGCCAAGCCTGATTGGATGTGTCTCTTTCGAGATCTAGATTTGCCACTCGCGATGTTCCGAAAAGGCATAAGCCCCTTAAAGGGCTTGCGTTCTTTGAGCCTTTGCGAGAAACAATTCTTTCCCACGCGCCCAATAGTACGCCTAACACCCATCGCCCACCACCCAACGCCGACAATCAACAATCAACAATCAACACTCAACACTCAACACTCAACACTCAAAGCCTAACACTCAACGACTTGATGCCTCTCATCTCCCATTACTTCGATAACGCCGCGACCACGCCGGTCGACCCGAGAGTCTTGGAAGCGATGCTTCCCTACTTCGGCCAGCATTTTGGCAACGCCCATTCCCTTCATACTTTTGGCGGCGAGGCGATGGCTGCGGTCGAACAGGCGCGCGAACAGGTGGCCAAGCTACTGGGGGCCGACGCGCCAGACGAGATCGTGTTCACCTCCGGCGCCACGGAAGCCAATAACTGGATGGTTTACGGCTTTCCCGATCTGGCGGTAAGCCCCTTCGAGCACAGTTCTATCCACGCACCCGCAATGAGTTTCGGCCGGCCCGTTATGGCAAACGACGGACTCATGATGACTTCGCCGGACGACGCGCCGATAGTTAGCCTCATGAAGGTGAACAATGAGATTGGAACGATCTTCGAGCCAGAAGCGATGGCCACCGGCCAAAGGCTCGTGCATAGCGATATCACCCAGGCTGTCGGCAAGATTCCGGTGGACGTAACCGCGTTCGACTACGCATCTTTGAGCGGTCACAAGTTTTACGGCCCAAAAGGCGTCGGCGCATTGTATGCCAAGGGCGCGAACTTCCCCACACCCCTTCTGATTGGCGGCGATCAGGAGAACGGATTTCGGGCCGGGACGCTCAATGTAGCCGGCATCGTCGGAATGGGCGCGGCGGCGGAGTTGGCTTATGAGGAGAGAGAACAAGATGCGGCATTGGCGGCCGAGCTTAGGCAGATAGTCCTGGAAGGCCTGGATAAAGCGCTGGATTTTCAAGTAAACGGCGGCGTCCAGGTAAGCCCCTATATCCTCAGCGTCAGCTTCTATGGAATGGAAGGAGAGACGCTGGTCATAGAGATGGACCGGCTGGGATTCGCTTTGAGTAGCGGAGCCGCCTGTAGTTCCCGATCGACCGCGCCAAGCCATGTTTTGACCGCTTTGAACCTGGAACCGGCCTGGCTGCAAGGCACGATCCGGATCAGCTTCGGGCGATTCAACACAAAGGAAGCGGCTCAGCGGCTAGGGAAAGCTCTAACATTGGGCGCGGAAACTATAAATAACTTAAATGTGTAGAGATATTGTGCAACGCGCGGCATAGCAAGCCACGTCATTAGCCATATTGACACCTATCCGCCACTTTCAACGTAGAGGATAGGGGCAGTGCGAACCTGAAGCCCCAAAAATAAGGAATTTTTCTTGACAATACGACGCAAAGATGTTACTGTAAATATGCACTTTGAAAATGAAGGCAGTGTAAATAGCCTCTTTTCCAAGACAATTTCACGCCGAGCCTCACAAAGGTCGGCGAGGATTAAGCGCGTATTGACCCCGGGCCACGTTATGAATCTAGGAGGACGTTAACAAGGATGGCGGCAGAAAATGGATTGATCACTCAACCTCGTCGAGGGAGAGCCATAACGGTTAGAACACCAGGACGGCATACTTTCGCTGAGGCGGGAAGCCGGAATCCTATCCTGGAGGACGTCGCCGCCGAGCCAGCCGAAGACGATCTGCTGGATCTTGAAACAGCGGACGAAGAGCTTGAGGAAGGCGAAGCCACACCTCAGCACGACGAGTCGGAAGAGCTTGAGATGTGGATGCGGCAGACGCGCCGCGCCCACCTGCTTACGCCTGGCCAAGAAGAAGAGCTCGCAAAGCGAGTCCAGGCCAAGGATCTCGTCGAAAGCGGAAAGAAGGTCGAAGCTCTTAAGCTTCTGAACCGCGAAAGCGTCAACTACACAGATTTCGACGTCGAACTTGTAATTCGAGACGGTCGAGCTGCCAAGCAGCACCTTATCGAGTCGAACCTTCGCCTCGTTGTGAGCATCGCCAAGAAATACAACGCTCGAGGTATTCCGCTCGCTGACCTCATTCAGGAAGGCAATCTGGGTTTGATCCGCGCCGTTGAGAAGTTCGACTGGAGAAAGGGTTTCCGGTTCAGCACTTACGCGACTTGGTGGATTCGCCGAGCGATCGCGCGCGCCATCATCAACCAGGGCCGCACCATCCGGATTCCGGTTTACGTGGCCGAGTTGATCAACAAGGTCGTAAAGACCGCTTCCCGTCTTCAGCAGGAACTACAGCGTGAAGCCACTGAAGAGGAGATTTCGCGCGAAGTCGGCCTTTCGGTTGACCGCGTCCGCGAAATGATGCGGGTGGCCGTCGAGCCGATCTCGCTGGAAACACCCGTCGGCGAGAAGGACAACAGCTCGATCGGGGACTTCATCCACTCGACCAATATGCCGAATCCCGGCGACGTCACGTGGACCCTCATCCGGCGCGAAGAGATCGACGGCATTCTTGGTCGCCTCACGTCCCGTGAGCGCGATGTAGTTCGCCTTCGCTTTGGCTTGGACGACGGCCGATCAAGGACTCTGGAAGAGGTAGGCGCCGAACTGAACGTCACCCGGGAGCGGGTCCGTCAAATCGAGCTCCGCGCGATGAAGAAGCTCCGCCACATCGGCCAAGAGCTAACCGCGCAGGGCTTCACGATCACGCCGAGCCCAGTCTAAACTTTATTAATATGGTTTGGCACGGCGTGGCCCCATGCAAATACCCGGCCCTCGACAAGGCGCATCCAATGGGTGCCCATCGGTCGTTTGAGGCAACCTTTGCAAACCACGAAAGCGTAGACGAAATCCCGCGTTCTTTACAGTGCGGCGACATCTAGGCCATGAGCGAAATCAAGGATTTCGATTTTGTATTAGATCTAGCGCTTCGGCAGTCCCTCGTCTCTGATTACAAGGAAATGCAAACGGCGTACGATGGTGGCGCATGGAAAGCTGCGCAGGTTATTGGAGGAAGCATCGTCGAGACTCTGTTGCTTGACTATCTTCTCGCTGAGGGAACCCTCGGGGACCAGGACGAGGCAAACTTTAAGAGTTTGGAGAGCCTCATTGTTAATGCATTCAAAGCGAAACTCATTTCCGAGAGGGTCAAGGAACAGGCCCTGCTCATTAAGCGCTACAGGAACCTAATTCACCAAGGAAAGGCTCTTCGAACACGCGAGAAGTGTGATCGAAACAGCGCGATGACGACTGTAGCACTTTTAAATATGGTCCTTGAGGAAGTCGCCCAATCGCGTAAGGAAACTTATGGGCTCACCGCGGACCAGTTCTGTAACAAAGTGATGACCGATCCGAGGAACACCTCCATTCTGAGCCACTTACTTAAAGGGATGAGGCCGCAGGAGATCGAACGGCTCCTCTGTGCAGTCCTTCCAAGCGCGGCGTTTGCAAGCGAACCGTATGGCTGGGATGAATTTGACACTTACGGCGACGGTGATCCCCCCGTGGGCATCCGGAGGCTTTCCGAGCCGTGCTGGTCGCTTACCGCTTAGTATTCGAACAAGCCGGTATTGAGCAAAGACGCCTCGCCGTGTCCACAACGGCATCGAAGGTTAGGGAGGGTTCCGGAGCCGTTGTTGACTCCTGGACTGAATGGTTCCTCTTGACTTCCGACCTACGCTTTGCTTCGGACGCAGACAAAGAGCTTCTTGTTGACTACTTACTCGGACAATTGCAAGCAAACGTCACGGTTGGCACCCTTGATAGAATCCGAGGCGTCGTGGATTTCATCAGCCCAGCCCAAGTTCCGAAGCTTCTGGACCGCATTGTGCTCGGCGCTGATCGAGGTGATTTGCCAAAGGACGTCCGAGCTGCTTGCTGGGATGTTGTAACAAGGGATTGCTGCGTAGTGCCAGGACGCCTGCTGAAACCCATATCGAACCGGTTTGAGCACCTCGCCAAGTACTGCGAATCCAAGGGCCTATCTAACCATGCCGCTAGAATCCGAAACCTCAGGGTCGAGGAGGCCTGGGACCCATTTTCGGACGACTAGCCAATGCACACGTCGTGATCGTGGGTGCCTAAGCGAGGGCCTGGTCAGACTCGAGCGACTTTCGAACCAGTTGGCTCAGTGTTGCCTCGCCCCCACTCGTCCATAATCCTTCCTGAATATGTCGCTCTTAGACCGCGTTCAGAAGGCGATTACAAGCGCAAGCTATCCAAACCGCAAGGTCATCGATCAAGGCCCGTTCCGGATTCTGATCGACCCGAAGCGAACGGTGGTTTTCGTGAACTATGCGGTCGTGCTCCACCCGCCCGAATCGCCTGTCGAAGACGTGGCCAACCTTGTAACCACTTTCGAAAGTTTTCAGCGCGTCCCGAGGATCGAATACGCAAAACAGGCTACTCTCGGACTTGACGAGGCATTGAGCCAAGCTGGATTCAAAATGGAGCACGAACTACCGTTGATGGCTTGCACCCCGGAGACATTCAGACCGCGGGCGTCCGGCGTCGAGGTTCGCACGCTTGGACCGGCAGACGACGTTCGGGTCTACTACAGGACCGCGAATCAGGCTTTCGACGTCCAATGGCCGGTTAGCGCCACCCCGATCTGGAAGGGAGACGCCGACAAAGAAACCGGCGCCCTTAGTATTGCGATTGGTTACATTGACGGCGAACCGGTGGGCTGCGCCTGTATGGGTCCAACTTGGGAATTGTCTGGCGTTGGGGTCGTTCCCGAGTTTCGCCGCCGCGGAGTGGCTTCCGCGGTGAGCACGCGGTTGCTGGAAAATCACTTCACTAATGCCGACTTGGCCTGGCTAACAGCCGAGGATGAAAGCGCCGAAGCCCTCTACCGCGGACTCGGCTTCAAAACTATCGGCGCCCATCAAGCCTGGGCCATTGTGCCGCATGCCGTTTAGGGTTAAGGGGTGCGAGGTAAGAGGTTATAGGCGAAGGTCGCTGGTGCTGGTGAAAGTGAAAGGATTCGCATACTGGTCTCCGCTCCTAATGACGCCTCAACCTGAGTGAGATAATCAATCGTGTGCACATCTCACCTTGCACCTTGAACCTCTCACCCAAAAAGGCCATCGTGCCTCCGAAGAGGCGTGGGCTCAACGCAAGTGGGAGTTCACGGAGCCGCCGATGACCTTCACTTACTACGTATGAGCCCATGAAAACGCGCAAGAATTAAGGGCAATTGCTAATTCATTCGCAAAGGGCTCGCTATTCCAAAGCTTGCCAAACTTAACCTGAGGAGCGTCAAAAAGTGCCGCAGGGTCGATCAAGGGGGGTCCGTTTGGAATACTGGCTTGTACAAGAACCGCTCGAGCCGTCAATCGGAGCGCGCAACCGCAAGCCTTGTTTCCGCTATCGACGTCGACTATGTCGTTGGGTGAGACATGGGCAAAACAGTCCGCACTTCGGATCCCCCGCCCAGAGAATCCCGTATCCTCGGCCAAATTCACTCGCAGGCCGCAGCCGTTGAGAGCCTGAACTAACGGCTTGGAAACTAGCCGGTAAACCGTCCGAACGGAGCGCGAAAGCGGATGGGCGCCATCGCCGTCAACAGGCTTCAGGAAGTCCAACGGGAACGCAATCCCAACCGTCACGTCGTGGCCGTGCAGCACCGCCTTCCCGCCGGTGGGCCGATACACCCACGGGGCCACGCCAGGGTCTAGAAGGTCACGCTCGGCTTGTTGCTGCTTGCCCAGGCTAACCCAGGGCCCCTTCCATGAATAAACCCGGCAACCCGCCACGCCTCTTTCGGCCGCTTCCAGCAAATGCGAGTCGCGCAACATATTGGTGACCCCATGCAAAGGGCCGTCAAGTCTAACGGAAACCTCCCTTACGGGCAAGACTTGCAGGGCTTCCATCGCACGTCCAGGTTCTTTACCGCCGCCGTTTCGTCGAGCCTTCCCACAATCTGGGTCGTGGGCGCCGAGTGCAGCAGCTCAGGGTTCGAAATCGCCTCGCCGCAAATCGCGATGAGCGCGTCGCAGAACGCGTCGAGGGTTTCCTTCGTTTCCGTCTCGGTAGGCTCGATCATGAGACACTCGGGCACTATGAGCGGGAAGTAGTTTGTAGGCGGATGGAAACCGTAGTCGATAAGTCGCTTGCTGATATCCAGCGCCCGAATGCCATTCTTCTTATACTGCTGCGCGGTCAGCACGCATTCGTGCATGCACGGGCGGTCGTGAGCGGGAGGCAAAACTTCCTTGAGCCGCTCGCGGACATAGTTCGCATTCAGCACCGCATGGCGCGAGATGTCGGCCATGCGCTCCTTGCCGTAAGCCATCAGGTAGGTGTAAGCCCGCACCTCCATCAAGAACTGCCCGAAAAATGATGAGACACGCCCGATGGATTGTGGTCGGTTCTTGAGAAGAACGACCTTTTCGCCTTCGCGCCGAATAACCGGCGTGGGAAGGAAGGGCTCCAGATGGTTCATCAGCGCAATGGCGCCGCACCCTGGTCCACCGCCCCCGTGAGGCGTGCTGAACGTTTTGTGCAAGTTCAGGTGCATGCAGTCAAATCCATGGTCGCCCGGCCGGGTCGTCCCAACCATGGCGTTCATGTTGGCGCCATCGCAGAACACCTGGCCACCGACTGAGTGAACCATCTCGCAAATCTTCTCGATATTCGGTTCGAACAGGGCAAGTGTCGATGGATTCGTAAGCATCAGTCCCGCAATCGAGTTATCCAGAAGTCCAGTTAGAGCCTCGATGTCGGTATTCCCCGCCGCATCGGTGGGCACCGACTTCACCGAGTAACCGCACCTGGCTGCCGAAGCAGGATTTGTTCCATGCGCGCTATCCGGAACCAGGATCACGCTGCGTTGCTCGCCTTCGCCCCTCGACTCGTGATAGGCCTTGATGAGCATCAGGCAGGTCATCTCTCCGTGAGCGCCTGCAACCGGCTGTAGCGTCACTTCCGGGAAACCAGTGATCTCCTCCAAGATTTCTTGCACCCGAGCCAAGATTTCGAAATTGCCACGGGCAGTGGAAACCGGCTGCATTGGGTGGGTGGCGGCAAAGCCCGGCAGCGAGGCGGTTCTCTCGTTGATCTTGGGGTTGTACTTCATCGTACAGCTCCCTAGCGGGTAGAACCCCGTTTCAATGCCGTAGTTCACGTGCGAGAGATGGGTGAAATGACGAAGCATCTCAAGCTCCCCAACTTCTGGCAGCCCAAGGGTCTCCCGAATTTCGCCTACTGCCTCGGTTAAGTTCACCTCCGGCGTGTTGGGCACAGGGATATTTGCCCCTATGCGCCCAGGTCTTCCCTGTTCGAAAATCAGCTTGGGAACTGGCACCTGCTTCTTCACTTCAAGGCCTCCTTCAGTTCCGCGGCAAAATGGTCTATCTGCTCCTTGGTCCGAATCTCGGTGACCGCCACCAAAAGGCAGTTCTTCAGCTCAGGATAGTAGTCTCCTAGGGGTAATCCGCAGAGAATGCCCTTCTTCAACAATGCCTCCTGCACGGAGGCAGGGCTCTTTGGAATCTCCAAGACGAACTCCCCGAAGACGCGCTGCTGAAAACGCAGTTTTCCGCCTGCTTCGGTCAGTTTCTTCATCGCGTACTGGGTGTTTCGAACGGTCGCTTCGGCCACCGCGCGCAACCCGTTCTTTCCCATGGCCTCCATGTAGACCGTAGCCGCAAGCCCCATCAGGGCTTCGTTCGTACAAATGTTCGAGGTCGCTTTCTCGCGCCGGATGTCCTGTTCGCGGGTCCTGAGGGTCATCACGTATCCGTTGTTGCCATCGTGGTCGCTCGTGCGACCCACGATGCGGCCAGGAATCCGCCGGACGAACTCGTCCTTGCAAGAGAACAGCCCCAGCAGCGGCCCGCCAAAGCCCATGGGAATACCAAGCGGCTGGCCCTCTCCAACCACGATGTCGGCGTCAAACTCTCCGGGCGGCTTCAGCAGCCCCATCGCCGTTGGGTCGGCCACAACAATGAACATTGCGCCCGCCGCACGCGCCGCGTCTCTCGCTTTGCCAAGGTCTTCGATCACGCCAAAGAAGTTGGGATATTGAACGATGACGCAAGCGGCCTCGGAATCAACCGGCGTAAAGTTGGAGGTGATACCGCCTTCTGTGTCGATTTCAACGATGTCAAGCCCAACCGACCAGCAGTAAGTGCGTAAGACTTCGCGGTAATGGGGGTGAACCGCACGGCTTATGGCGATCTTGGATCGGCCGTTCACGCCGTGCGCCATAATGGCCGCCTCCGCCATGCTCGTCGCGCCATCGTACATCGAGGCGTTCGCCAGGTCCATTCCGTAAAGATTGGCGACCATGGTTTGGAACTCGTAAATGGCCTGCAAGTACCCCTGAGACAGTTCGGGCTGATAGGGCGTGTAGGCGGTGAGAAACTCGCCGCGCTGGATCACCGCGGCGACGGTCGAAGGAATGTACCGGTCATAAATGCCCGCGCCAAGAAAGCACACCGTTTCGACTAGATCGGAGTTTCTCCGTGAGAGCTCGGCGAGGTGGCTGTAGAGCTTATCCTCGCTTAAAAAGCTGGGAATGTTCAACTGACCGTGAACCCTTAGGTTCTCGGGGATTTCGCGAAACAATTCGTCGATCGAGTTGATTCCGATCGTCGCGAGCATTTCGCGGCGATCTTCTTCGGTGTGGGGGATGTACGCCATTGAGTTTAGTGATCGAGCGTCGCCTTGTAGGCGTCAGGGCCAAGCAGCGCCTCCGCAGCCGCCTTATCGCTCAATCGCACTTTCAAAACCCAACCCTTCCCGTAGGGATCTTCGTTTACGAGTTCAGAGTTTGCGCCGAGGGAAGAGTTGACCTCGGCCACTTCGCCTCCGACAGGGGAGTAAAAGTCCGAAACAGTCTTCACGCTTTCAATGGAGCCAACGTTTTCTTCAGCCGCAACCTTTCGGCCAACCGCGGGCAGCTCTACGAAGACGATGTCACCCAATTCGGACTGGGCATAGTCCGTGATGCCAACGGTGGCGACGTCGTTCTCGAGCCGAACCCACTCGTGCGTTTTCGTGTATTTCAAATCGTTAGGAACATTCAAATGAGCGCCTCACAAGAAAGGGAATTGGGGCCATTTTACCCGGCAGGAGGTTGCTCAGGTCGTTGGTTCGAAGGGTTCGAGGGTAGAGGGTAGAGGGTAGAGGGTAGAGGGTTGAGGCGTGCTGAAGTTTCGACCTGTCCAACGGGTCTGTTCGTCCGAGTCCCCTCTCCTACCCCCATAGCCGTTTACTTAAGCGGAGAGTCGCGATTTGTGGTGCTTCGCGACTGGGCGACCGGAGCCCCTCCCACCCGGTTCGACCCCCACGGCGGGTTGAGGTTTGGTCTTAGCGGCACTTGAACTCTTTTGGCGGGGTACTAGAAATAAGATGCGACAGCCTCCGGCGGGTTGAGGTTTGGTCTTAGCGGCTGGTTGGCGAGATGCTTAAGGAAACAGCTATAACCCTCTACCCTCTACCCTCTACCCTCTACCCTTCGAAATGACCTTCGCGTACCCTGATGGCGCGGTCAGCACTTTCCAGAAGGTAACCACCTGGGACCGGGTGTGCTCGTTTGTTCCGATCGAGCCCATCGTTGCCAGTAGCCAACAGACTAGCCTCAAGAAAGCGCCCGTCCGGTCCAAGAGCCAGCAGGTCAAGCTTGGGATGCCGCCTCTATGGATCTTGAAATAGAGTTCCTTGCCACAGTTGTACATCGCGACGGCTCTCCAACGGAATTGGCCGCTGCTCACTCCCAACTCATGGTAAAACTTGGCCCCAGGTGCATACAGGATTTTTCCGTGCTGCCGGAGGCGATAGCAAAGTTCGGTGTCTTCACAGTACAGGAAGAACCGTTCGTCGAATCTCTCCACCGGTCGAAACATAAGGCATGCGCCCATTACCTGACCCACGGGCTGAGCGCCATCTCCGCAGCTAAGCAAACGAGAACTCATCCAATAAGGGCTGAAGACCCGAGAACGCCGTAATAGCTTCTCCAACCAAAGCTGCTCGCAGAAGACGGCCCACAGATTCAGCTCGTTCGAGCACGACTCCTGTGTAGTCCCGTCCGGGTTAAGCAGCCTCCCGCCCGCGGCAACGACTTGTTCGTCTTCAAAGACCTTTGCCAGTTCGACAATAGCGCCGGCGGTGACCCACGCGTCGCTATTCAAGAGCAGAACCAAGGGGCGCGACGCTACAGCGATCCCCAGGTTATTGCCCGGGCCGAAACCCACGTTCTCGGAACTCTCGATGAGGCGGATCCGAGGTTCCTCGCGCAACATCTCCACCGAGCCGTCTTGGGAAGCGTTGTCCACGACGATGATCTCGCAAACCGGATCGATGCTGTCGATGCAGCGACGCAACTCAACCTTGGTGTTGTAGTTCACAACTACAACGCTGACATCCGCCGCCTCCACGTAAGCCATGCTACAATATTTTTCACCATGGCGAACGAGACGGTTCTGACCCCCGAAGGGTACGCGAAGCTCAAAAAGGAAGTTGAGGACCTAAAAGGCCCGGTGCGCGGCCGTATCGCAGAGGCGATCCGAGAAGCAAAGTCCCACGGCGACCTGCGCGAGAACGCGGCGTACCACGAGGCCAAACTCAACCAGTCCCGCCTGGAAAGCCGGATCGCCGAACTGGAAAAAACGCTGCAGCTTGCCAAAATCATGGACCCTAAGGACGCCGATCATTCGGGCGCCTACCTCGGCTGTAAGGTCAAGCTGCTCGACCTAGATTTCGACGACGAGCTGACGATCGAGCTGGTCAGTTCCTACGAGGCCGACCCCGCCAAAGACCTTATTTCCATCAGCTCCCCTATGGGCGCAGCCCTGGTTGGCGCGGCGCCGGGCCAAGAGGTCGAAGTCGAGGCGCCGGGCGGAACACAAAGGTTCAGAGTCCTGGAACTACTCTAAGCCGCCTCTTCCAACTCTTCCAGTAGGGCGGTAAAAGGCCCAATCCACGGCGTGTAATGATGCCATCGCTCCAGCGAGTTGTCATAGACCGGTTGTCGCGCCTGCCACTTGCTTGCAGTGGTTATGATCCGAGGGTTTTCCTCATGCCTCAAACATGCGTCGTCCCAGTCAAGCCCGACGAAATCGATCATCCTTCGTGAAACCGCCTCGGTGTTCGTGACCAAATCCTTGTACCAGACCTCCAAAAACCTGTCTTCCGGCATAACCCGCTTCCAGTGGTCCATGAGGCGCGCGTATTGCCGGTAGGCGCTGGCGATGTCCTGTTTATCATGGAGATACGGCTGCGAGTAGCGGAAAGGGGTGGTGAAAAGGGAAAGACATGCGCCAACGGGATGGCGTCTACAGCAGATGAACCGGGCTTGCGGAAATAGGGTTGCCAGGATACCAATATGCAGCACGTTATCAGTCATCTTATCGGTGACGCGGACGGCGTTCGGGCCAATCTTCTCGAGAATGCCAAGGTATTGCTCGGCTAAAGTTCGCGCCTTTTCAAAGTCAATCCCTTCCCTTCCTTCGATTTCAAGCACGTTATCGGGCCAGAAGAGGAGTTCGCCGCCAGCCTCAATCAATGGATGGCTTGAAAGAACCTGCTCGACTAACGTCGACCCAGATCGCATCATCCCCACGATAAACACAGGAGTGATCTCTTCGAGCCCGGAGCGCCTGTGTGCCGCAATGAACTGGTCGTCGAAGCGATCAATCCGCTCATCGATCTCCTTGGCCATCTTGCCGGGATGAAACTCTCGATTTTTTCTCCGCGTCTTCAATGCCACGCGGTTCGCTTCTTCGAAGTAGCCGATAGCAGTGGCAAAATCACCCAGATCGTCATACGCTTTGCCAAGTGCGTAGTTCAGGCACAGACGGTCATGGTCAGGAAGCTCTGGCGCCGATAGGAACTCATCCATCTTCGCTAACATGGCCTCGTCTTCATGCGTGACTCGGCTTCCGTAGACGTGCTCGAAGTAGGCTCCGGTAAGTTCCGGTTCCAACTCGATGGCTCTTCGCAAGAAAAGCCCGGCGCCCTCAAAGTCACCTCGATGCTGCAAGATCGATCCAATCACGGCATGCGCACGTGAGCAGCCAGGGTCTAGCGCGACCACTTCTCGCGCCAGAGCCTCTGCCACGTCGAAATCGTCGCTTAGCGTAAGTGCCTGGGCAAGGGCGACCTTATACCTGGAACAGCTCGGATCGAAGGCCACGGCCACCCGCAGATATGGAATCGAAGATTTAATGTCTTCTTGCTCAAACAGCAGTTCGCCCAGTCCTGCATTCAAGGTGGGGTCATTGGGAAATCGCGCGACGCCGCGTCGAAAAGCCTTTTCCGCCTCTACCATGCAATTCCGATGTCTATGGGCGATCGCGCCGTTCAAAACGTAGTTCACGTTGCTTGGATCGAGACGTTCCGCGGTGGCGAAGCATCCGGCCGCATCCTCGAAATGGCCCGCGGCCAAGTTGCATAGCCCGACGTTGTTCTGGCTTTCCGGATCGTGGGGGGCAATCTGAGAGATCCGAGCACATATGGCAAGAGCGGTCGGATGTTCGTTCTGAGTTCTGAGAACTGCGGCAAGCCAGTTAAGAGCGACCAGGCAGTCTGGATTCTGCGCTAAATGCGCTTCTAGTCTTTGGCGTGCAGGGCCGAGATCTCCTGCCTGCGCTTCCGTCACGGCTTGGCTAACCTGGGGGTTCTCGGAGGTGGTATCCGAGGCCAGCGTCTCAGGACCATCCAGGCAGTCTTCTTCGACCTCCGTCGAAGTCGAACTCTTTGCGGATGATCGCAGATGATCAGTTATTTCCCGTTGTGGCGCTCTCCCCAGAGCGTCCCGGTTTCCCGTGCTCTCCACAATTGAGATTGTCAGCCACTTACAATTTTTCCTTAGATGCCTTAAACGTTAAATGGCAAATACTCCAGGCGGGTTAGTCCTTGTTGCCTCGCCCGCCGGTCATTCGTGCAGTCGAGCCGGTGACCATGAACTCGACCCTTTCAGCGATATTGCACGCATGGTCGGCGATACGCTCTAAATGATGGATCGCAAGCAGGAGCCAGCTAGCGCTCACCACGTCGTCCGGATGATTGCGCATCCGCTCGTGAATCTGCCCGCGAAGATCTCGATACAAACTGTCGGCCAAGTCGTCCTTGTCGATTACGTTCTGAACCAAACTCAAATCGCGACGGACAAAAGCCTCTAGGGAGTCCCGGAACATATTCCTTGCGACGTTTCCCATCTTAGGAAGGTCGATGAATCCGGTGTCCCCCATTTCGTTGTCAACTTTCAGGGTTATCTTGGCGATGTCCACCGCCAGATCTCCGACACGCTCGATGTCGACGATGAGCTTCATCACCGTGCCGATCACTCGAAGGTCGCCAGCCATGGGCTGTTGTAGGGCGAGCAGCTTGAGACAACGGTTTTCGATGTCGAGATCTCGCTCGTCGATATCGTCGTCTCGTCGTATGACCTCGAACGCGAGGGCCGTGTCCAGCCCAGCGAGGGAGTCCACCGACTGCGACACCATCGCTTCGGCTCTGCTCCCCATATCGAGCAGGTCGTGTTCGAGATCGCGCATCTCGTGGGCCAGACCTTGTCTCGAGTAAAAGGGAACTTCCATCTAATTTATCAATGTCAAGCCTTCGCTAAGCGCCGACCAACGAAGCGTTTAGGAGTACCTCGCAATTGTTAAGACTCTTGCGGGGCCTTAGTAGTTTGATCAATCTTAACCGGGAAATGACAATAGTAGATGCGCTCGCCCTCTGAGGTGGCTCCAGGGTCGTTTTCGATGCAAAACGGCTGAGCATTGCAGCAGCGCCCTGCGAATCGGCAGCCGACGAAACGCGTCCTCGGATCAGGAATTTCCCCCGGAATCGCCTCCGGCAGGTGCATCAGGCGATCCAGCGTTGGGGCGGAATCCAAAAGGGCCTTGGTGTATGGGTGGCGTGGGGTTTCGAAAATCGTCTCGGTAGGCCCGGTTTCCACGATTCGCCCCAAGTACATGACCGCAACCCGGTCCGCGAGGTAGCGCACGGTCGTCAGGTCGTGCGAAATGTAGAGGAACGAGCAAGCCGTTTCGGCTTGAATGGACTTCAGAAGGTTCAAGATTTGCGCTCGGATGCTCAAATCCAAGGCCGCAGTCGGCTCGTCGCAAATGACGAGCGGTGGCTTCAGAGCCAGCGCCCTTCCGATCGCAACTCGCTGCCTCTGTCCGCCGCTGAGTTCATGCGGATAGCGGCTTACCAGGTCTGGGTCGAGACCGACTTCCTCGAACAAGAGCGAAGGGCTCACCGGCTTCTTCGCGATCGCGCTCGCCTCTATCGCCGAGCGGCCGACGCGCCACTTGGGATCGAGGCTCGCATAGGGGTCCTGCCAGACCATGCCAATCTCTTCGGCTATTTCCTTGTATGAACCAGTAATCGTGCGGCCCTTCATTTCGATGTGCCCGCCCTTTAATGGCTGCAGCCCAAGCACCGCACGGGCAAGGGTGGTCTTGCCGCAGCCCGATTCGCCAACCACCGCCAGGGTTTCTCCCGGCATAACCTCGAGCGAAACCCCATCCAACGCGCGGATCGCGCCTCCGGTCGAGGGGAACTCGACGACCGCGTCCGTAACCTTGAGCAGGCTCAAGGCTTGTCCCCCAAAATGCTGTAGCTCCAAAACAGACGCTCGGCAAGCTTCTGGAGAAAATCGTGGGGGTCGACGCATACCAGCTTTGTCACGCGCTCGGACCTGGTTACCTCCACGAGATCGCCGCTCAACAGATGAAGCCGTTTTTGCCCGTCCGCCGAGAGGACCGCGTCGCCCTCGGTCTGCATGGTCAGCCGGATGACGGAATCGGGCCTCAGCACCAAGGGACGCGCGCTCAAAGTGTGCGGCGCCATCGCGGTGAGGATCAGGGCTTGGACGTTGGGGTCCAAAATCGGGCCGCCAGCCGATAGATTGTAGGCGGTTGACCCCGTTGGGGTCGATACAAGCACGCCGTCTGCGGGGTAACTCGTCAAATGTCGGCCGTCGACTTCGATGCTGAACACGAGCATGCGCGTGGATACCGCGCGCTGCAGCGCCATTTCGTTCAGCAAGTGAAGGGTGGTCACCGGCTGGTTGGCGCGCATGAGGTCTGCCTTGATCATCATACGATCCTCAAAGGTGGCTTTCCCGTCGATGAACTCACTCAGGCACGAGCCGACTTCGCTCGGATCACACTGGGTGACGAAGCCGAACCGGCCGTAATAGACGCCCAAAATTGGCGTTCCAAACTCCGAGCATGCCTCGGCGGCTCGAATAAGCGTGCCGTCGCCCCCGAAGCAGACGATTAGATCGGCCTCTCCCAGTTCTCGCGCTGGGAGCGAAGGGACGCCAAGGATCTCAGCCGAATCGATGTCGGCCGCAACCGAAATATCTCGGCGCTTCAGCCAATCGATAACCTTTTTAGCCCCGGCTACTGCGTCTGCGCGTAGCGCATTTACGAAGAGGTGAATTCTCACCTGCCCATATTATCCCGCCGATTTCATTCTTGCCAGGTTTGACTGAGCTTCTTTGTTGTGCGGATCGATCTGGACGGCCTTTTCAAGCAGCTTGATCGCCTGGGGGCGCTGGTTGAGTCTCTCCAATGTGATCGCAAGATTGTTGTAGGCGGGCACGAACGTCGGGGCGGTTTGGATGGCGGCGCGGAAGTGGCCCGCCGCCTCATCCAACTTGTTCCTCTTCAACTCGTAAAGCCCCAACCCGTTTTGGGCGTCGGGGTTTGATCGATCCGTTGAGAGAACAGTGGCATAATCGGCGCGAGCCCCTTCGAAGTTGCCGGTGATCCACTCGGCGTTGGCAAGCGAAATGCGGACCGAGATCTGGCCGGGCTGTTCGTGAAGCATCTGCTTCCAAATCTGAATCGCCGCGGGATAGTCTCCGAGCTTCACATCCGCCGCAGTCAGGTTCATCAGCGTTTCCTTACTGCCCGGGTTCAAGCCTCGCAAGCGGTCGAACGAGGTCCGCGCGTCTTGATACTTGCCCTTCTGGTACTGAAGCAAACCCAAGTTGTTCAGGGTGTCTAGATCGTTGGGGTTCAGTTGAGCGGCATGCTCGTAGGCGGCGATGGCGCCGTCCGAATCTCCCTTTTGGGCCCTCAGAACGCCGAGGTTATACCAAAGGGTGGCATTGTCTGGCTCAGTGGTCTTCAGGGATTCGTAAAGGTTCAGCGCGTCGGCCCGCTTGCCCACTTTGGAATAGGCGTCTCCCAGTGCAAGGGCCACGCTGGAATCAGAACCGTCGAGTTGATTGGCGCGTTGCAGATATTGGATGGCGGTATCCGTCTTGCGCGCTCGAAGTAGAGCGAGACCTGCGTTTCGGGCGAAGGTACGGTTGTCGGGCTTCAAATTGGAAGCCCTCTCAAAGTAGATGGAAGCCTGCTCGTATTGGTGGTTGCTGTCGTAAGCAACGCCCATGTTGTTGTAGATGTAGGGGTCGTCAGACCTCAAGGTGATTGCCCGGTTGTAAGCGTCAACTGCCTGCGTATAGTTCTTCTCGTGGAGGTAGATGTTGCCGATGTTGTACCAAGCCTCAAACATCCGGGGCCGCATGTCGGCCACTTGGCGATACTCGACGAGAGCCTTATCGTCGTTTCCAACCTTTAGATAGGCGTTGCCCAGGTTGATCAGAACCTCTAGATCCTTTGGCCGCTCACTTGAAGCCGCTTCGAGGAGAGGAACCGCATCCTGAGCCCGATCGCCGTTTAAATACAGAAAGCCAAGCCAAGACAAAACGTCTGGGTTGTGCGGATGAGCTTGGTAGAGCTCTTCGAACGCCTTGGTCGAGCCGGCGACGTTGCCTGCCTTGTATAGGTTCGCAGCGTCAACCACTCGCTGCGCGGTCTCTCGCCCCTCATCTTGTGCGAAAGCGCCGATACCCAACGTGAAAACGATAATTGCTGAAATCCACTTCATGAATGCTGAAACCTTCTCTGTTTAGACGCGAAAACCCCACCGGAAACACCCGGTTCCTCTCTTAATGGTAGCCCGTACATGGCCCGGTAAATTCACCGTGCAAACAATTCCCGCATGATTGCCAGGATTAAGGACAGGATCGGTGGGATAATACGCGTTAATGGTCGCTGACCGAACCAGCTTTGTCAGGTCGTTGCGGAACTATGCTACGGTCGCCGAAAAGACTCTTTGGGCCGAGTTGAAGAGCAGCAAACTTGGATTCAAGTTCACCCGCCAGCTCCCTATCGGCAGGAGGGTTGCCGACTTCTGCTGCCGGCAACGAAACGTGGTCGTCGAAGTCGACGGCGCTTCGCACGCATCAAAACTGGAAGACGACGAGGTCCGCGACCAGGCAATGGCGGAAGCGGGTTACCTGGTGGTGAGGGTGACTAATGAGGAGGTGCTGAACCAGATGGCCGAGGTGCTTGACCGGATCCGCACGGCATGTGAGGGTAGGAATCAATTGCGGTATTGACTGTGCTCTTGAGTTTCGGGCGGATTTGGTGGCTAATTCTTTCGTTGGGAACCGGGAGTTCACCCACCCTACACCCTCCCTCAAGGGAGGGATTGAAGTCCTCGCGCTTCTGTCCCTCCCTTGAGGGAGGGTGTAGGGTGGGTGAGCTCCCTCGTCCAACCTTTGCGCTTGTCACGTGCTTAAGCTAGTTAATGCGATGGGTTGACCTGACCCCAGCGTCAGTCCAGTTGCTCGGCCATGATGGCTGGAATCGAGCCTTCATACGTTTCACGCATGGTCGCCACATCGACCTCCACCGCGTGCAGCGCTGAGGACGTAGTCAAACTGGCAACCTTGTGCGCACGTCCATTGAGGAATATCGATAGCCTCGGAGCCCCAGTCGTCTCGAACGTCCCCACTCGTCCCACTGCAACGTGCCGACCAGCGATTCCAGCCAGAGCCTCAAGCTCCACCTGGCCGGAAACCCCAACTAGGACCCGCCCCGGAATCTCGCCAAAGAGCTCCGCGTCGCGGCGTGAACCGTCCGGTACAGTGATTTCGAGAGACTTCTCAGAGATGATCGCAATCTCGGCCGCGGCTACCGCTAGGCCACCTTCGCTGAGGTCGTGGGCGCTAAGCAGTAAGTCCGATTCCACTGCTTTAACCAGCAATTCGCAGAGTGCCTTCTCCCCGGCCATGTTCGGCGCTACCGGGCGGCCGTTCTCCACCCCGTGAATCTCGGCTAGATACTCCGAGGCGCCTAGACCATGCTGCGTTACTTGAACTTCCTTTACGGACAGCAGAACCAGCAGACCCTGGTCAACGTTTGGCGCCATGCCGATTCGGCGTTGTGCGTCCTCCATGATTCCCAACATTCCGACCAAAGGCGTCGGCAAGACCTCGCCCTCGCTCGTCTCGTTGTAGAAGCTCACGTTGCCGCTGATGACGGGCGTCTCCATGATTTCGGCCGCCTCGGCGAGACCCCTAACTGCCTCGCGGAACTGCCAATACACGTGGGGGCGCTGGGGGTTGCCGAAGTTCAAGCCGTCGGTGATCGCCACCGGTCGCGCGCCAGTGCAGGCGACGTTTCGTGCCGCCTCGGCAACCGCAAGCTGGGCGCCTACAAACGGATCGAAATAGACTTGCCGGGCGTTGCCGTCCACCTTCAGCGCGATTCCCTTCCTCGTTCCGCGAGGCCACATCACCGCCGCGTCCCCTTCGCCGCAAGATAGCACCGTTTGGGTGATGACCTGCTGATCGTATTGCTCCCATACCCACCGCTTCGACGCAATGTTGGGAGCGGAAAGCAGCTTCAAAAGCGCCGCATTGGCGTCGACAATATCGGGAATGTGATCCACGTCAAAGCGGCCGGCTTCCTCAAAGTATTCGGGCGTTTCGGCCTCGAGCGAATAGGTCGGGCAGTGGTCGGTAAGAAGGCGGGCGTCCAGGTGAGCTTCCTGGTTTCCGTGACGAAGCACAACCGTATCGACTCCTTCGCTCACCGCGCCGATCACTTCGGCCTTCAGCCCCCACTTGTGGAAAATGTCGATCACTTCCCTCTCGCGGCCCTTGTGGGTGATGGCGAGCATGCGTTCCTGGCTCTCGCTGAGCATCAGTTCATAGCCGCTCATATCGGATTCGCGCATCGGAACCCGGTCTAAGTCGATTTCGACACCAACGTCGCCTTTGCTCGCCATTTCGATGGTGCTACAGGTGAGGCCGGCCGCGCCCATGTCTTGAATGGCGACGATCGCCCCAGTTTCCAGCGCCTCGAGGGTCGCCTCGATCAGGAGCTTCTCCGCAAAAGGGTCGCCAATTTGAACGTTCGGCCTCTTGGCGTCGCTGTTCTCATCCAGCGCGTCGCTTGCAAAGGTCGCGCCGTGGATGCCGTCTTTTCCCGTCGACGATCCCAGGTACAGCACGGGGTTACCCGGCCCCGACGCCTCGGCGGTCGTCAGGTTCGCCAAGGGAAGCACGCCCACGCACATCGCGTTTACGAGCGGGTTGCCGCTGTAGCGATGGTGGAACGCAACCTCACCGGCAACGGTGGGCACGCCAACGCAGTTGCCGTAACCGGCAATGCCAGCAACCACGTGCTCGAAGAGGTATCTGTTGCGCTGGGTGACTTCGGGGCTCTCTTCGCCGTCCCGGATCGTTCCAAACCTGAGCGAGTTGAGCGAGGCGATTGGACGGGCGCCCATCGTCAGAATGTCCCGAATGATTCCGCCGACCCCAGTCGCGGCGCCCTGATAGGGTTCCACCGCGGACGGGTGGTTGTGCGACTCGATCTTCATCGTGATTCCAAGCCCGTCGCCAATATCGACCACGCCAGCGTTCTCAAATCCCTTCCCTTCTAGGGCCTCCTTGTAGCGCTTGAAGAAGGCGAGCACCGGCCTCGAGTATTTGTAACCGCAATGCTCGCTCCACATAACCGCGAACATGCCAAGCTCTGTGAGAGAGGGCTCCCGCTTGAGCAGGGAGAGAATGCGCTCGTACTCGGAATCGTTCAAACCCATGGAACGGTAGGTTTCGGAGGTGATGGTGGGCACGTTGGAATTATAGGAGATTGGGAAGATGAAAGGTGAAAAGTGAAAGGCCCGGGTATATGCGATGCGCCGGTGAGTTTGCTCACCCGGCCATCGGCCGCTCCCAACCTCGCAACCCCTGACCCTTTTCCGTCGTACTAGAAAAGCCGGCAACAAAGAAATGATCGCAGTGGCTCTGATCTTATGCCTGGCGGTTGGAGTAATCGTCTTCAGACTCTATCGTGATTTAGCGAACTTGAGAAGGCAACTCGTCACCGCGAGGACCCAAATTGACGCGCAGATGGCTGTGCGGAACGAGTTGCGCGCTTCGCTCCAAGCCAATCTGCATTCCAAATCGCGTCCGGGCGCACCGGCGGTAGTGGGGGTTGAAAGCCACCGGCTCCTCGCAGATCTGAAGGCGGCGGAACAGAAGATCGAGTTCGCCACGAACTATTACAACGAGGTCGCGGCGACATACGGGGAGCGGCTGCATATGTTCCCCTACTCATTCATCGCCCAAAGCATGCGTTTCCGGCCCCAAGAGATTCTGGAGTTGCACTTGGACCAGGAGGTCGCGAGTTCCTAAATGTTTAGATGGCTCGCCGTCCTAAACCGCACTGAAGCTCCCAGGGCGACGGTGCTGATCCGGCTCATCGTGGGCTGGGTGTTTCTTTCTGAGGGCGTGCAGAAGTTCCTTTACCCCGATGCTTTAGGAGTTGGCCGTTTCGCCAAAATCGGGATCCCATCGCCTGCGTTCTTCGGCCCCTTCGTCGGCGCGGTGGAAACGGTATTCGGCGGCTTGCTCATCTTGGGCTTCCTAACCAGGCTTTCCGCCATCCCGCTGCTTATCGATATCGCGGTTGCAATCTGGACTACGAAGGTTCCGATGCTAGCGAAGGACGGATTCTGGAGCACGGCCCACGAGGCCAGGGTGGACTTGAGCATGCTTTTCGGGCTGATTTTCTTAATCAGCGTCGGGGCCGGCCCCTTCGGCGTAGACAAGGCTATGGCCAAGAAGTCCAAGGCAAAAGTATAATCAGGGCGGCCAAAATCCGGGCCCTTCTACCCTCAACCCTCAACTCTTTACGCCAACCTCCACCCCTTCGCCTCTACCCTCTACCCTTTCACCTTCACCCCAGATAACCATGCCCATTCGTATTCAAGACCATTTCGCCCAGCTCACCGAGAAAGCGGCCGGAGACCTACTCGCCGCATTTGACAACCTTCCCGCCGACAAACGCGACTGGAGCCCTATGGGCCAGGCGCGGACTGCGCTCGACCAGATGGCTGAGGTCGCGATTCTCAACGGCAGCACGGCAGAGTTGCTCAAGACCCACCAGTTCGACCCGAACTTCGACTTCGAGAAGTTCGCCCAGCAAAAGGCCGCCCTCGCCAAGGACTGGACCGCGCTCAAGGAAATGTACGACGTAAACACGCCGTTCGTGATCCAAACGATAAGGCACGTTGCCGACGAGGACCTCGAGATCGAGATTCAGATGCCCTGGGGATTGATGACGATCAGCCAGATCATGGGCTACCCCTTCTGGAACATGTGTTACCACGAGGGCCAGATCAACTACATCGCCTCCCTGCTTGACTGCCTCTAGGTATCCTGCCTGCCATGAGGCGGATTCTCTTTCTGCTCTTCCTGTTACCGGCCCTCGCATTCAGCCAACCTACCGACGGCAAGGTCGAAAGACCGGATTTGACCCTGCACTACACCTGCGTCGGCCACGGCGAACCTCTTCTCATATTGAGCGGCGGACCCGGCCTCGAGGTGGTCTACATGACGGACCTGGTCAAACCTCTGAGCGAACAAAACCGCTGCATCCTGCTCGAGCAACGAGGAACCGGCCGTTCGCAGCCGGCCAAGGTGACCGACGATACCTACCTGGTGGACTCTTATGTGGAAGATATCGAAGCCTTGCGCAAGAGCCTCCACTTAGGCCAGTTCAACGTGCTTGGCCACTCGTGGGGCGGAATGCTGGCGATGGCCTATTGCGCCAAGTATCCGGCCCGGGTTCACTCGCTAGTGCTGCTCAGCTCCGGTGGAATGGACTTGCAGGCTCTGTCCGTGCTTCCTCAGATCATCGCCAAACGGCTGACCCCGGACGACTTGAAGGCTCAGGAAAAGTGGGCCAGCCCAGAGCAGCAAAAGCTTGATCCCGATCACGCCGACACGATGGCTCTCGTAGCGGTTCTTCCAGCCTATTTCTACGACAGAAAGCTAGCCCTATCCGTGGGAGCCGAGATGAGCAAGGGGCATCTTGACAATAAGGGTGTAATTGATAAGGTCTTTGGCGGCTTTTTCGCGACAGGCTACGATGTCCGCGTCGGGCTGACCGCCTACCACGGGCCGGCCTTTATCAGCCAGGGCACGTACGATGTAATCGGCGACGATACGGCGAGGTTGATTGGCGAGACCATTTACGGCTCGCAGGTTCAATACATCGACCATTGCGGCCACTTTGAGTGGCTTGAGAAACCAGGAGTCCTGCTGCCGCCGTTAAAGTCCTTTCTGAAGGCGAACGCCTCGCATCCTGAGGCTTCTTACGACGAACTGACCGGCGAGTGGCTGCCGTTCAGGTTCGGGCACCACGGGAGAAGGTGATTGGTCCGAGGATACAGGTGGAGGGTCGCAGGTAAAAAGTAAAAAGGTGAAAGCTGAAAGGATTTGAATCTGCGAATTTGTGGTTAACGATGAGGCAAGGGGCTCAAACCTCACTTAGCCACTTATTACTTATCACCGACAACCTATCCTCTTTCACCTTTTACTTTTCACCTCGCGCTTTTCGCCTCGTACCTTCACCTAAAGACTTTCACCTTGCACTTTCCATGCAGACCAGACGGGCTTGCGCCCGCCTGGTCTAGTTGCTTAGCTAAGGCAGCAGCCGCCCTGGCAACAGTCGCCCGTGCAGCCGCCGGCGCAGCAGGGACACTTGCCGTCCGTGCAGCAGTCCGCTGACTTGGATTGGCTCGACGCATGCTTTGCACTCGCCGGCATCTTGAACATGCCGAGGGCGGCAGCCGGCTTTGCGGCATGCTTGCTCGTGCAGGATGCGCCGTGGCAGTGCGTGCAGCAGCTAGGCGCCGAGTGTGACGCGGACATGGCTGAGGCAGCCCAAAGGGCGAGGGCGAGGCCAAGAATTGACTTAGTGAACATGATTATCTCCTGTGTGGATATTTGAACTGGGGCCGAAAGGGCGCCTTTGAAGGCGGGCCGCGTTTTCGGCAAGATGCCAATGTTCACGCTACAGGGGGAGCGCGGGATTGTTTCGGAGTGCGTGGGACCTTGCGAGGCGGCCCCGAATCCATGCCAAAAATGCCTGGAGTTCCTGCGATGGTCGCCATCGCGGGAAGTTCTGGGCTAGCTGGCAGGACCGCTGTCGTCTGGTGGGCGATTAGCGTGGCTGCGCGCGCGGTTACCGCCGCCGGCGGCGTTGAAATCGAGAACCGCGATTCGCAGTGGCACGAGTTGGCCGTGCAAGAGACTTTCCCTTGACTAGAAGATGTCGCGGTTTGAGTGCAGCGACAACACTGGGTAGCCCGAGGCTGATGCTTGGCGGGCGCCTCGGGGCAACAAACCATTCCGACTTCGGCGGAGGGCATCGCGAACTCGCGATTACCGATCACGCAAACCATACTCGTGGCGCCAACAGGCAAAGACGCAACCACCAAGGAGATGGCGAGCAGAGTCTTACCTAAGCAAGCGACGATCTTCACAAATATATTCCCGCACGGGGTTGATTCCATCTACGCGGCAAAAGCATTCGGCGGTTTCTACTAGATAGCAGTTCGTAAGATATGTTCCGATTCGTCCGCGAGTTTTACGCGGATGGTCAGGTCTCCCGAATCGTTCAGGGAGACCGGGTTCGAACCCTGCGAAGCGTTCGAACCATATTCCTCGATGCCTGCCCAGGCCATCTCAACCAGCTTGTTTTTCGAGAAGCGACTATTCCCCCGCACCCTTATTTCCGTGTCCTCTTTGCGCCTTCCGGAGCGGATTGTTGAACGACTGCTTGGAGGCGCTCAGCTCGCTGCCCTCGTATGAACACGGTTGGGGAGAACGGGTCATCTTCTCCTATTGGCGTAAGAACTGCGCAAATGAGTAACCCTCGAGAAGTGTTAACCGCCGAAACCGACGTTGCGGCCCGGATCTCTTTGCCATCCTTCCGAACGCAGAATGCTTTGATATGGGCAACTTTCGGATGGCCGGGAGGCTCGATAAAAATGTCCCGAATTCCCTTAGAGATGCGCGGCCGAGTTCTAGCCGGTTCCAGTACGTCCACTTGCTGACCGACCAGGTCGAACGGGGTGTAACCGAGCACTTTGTGGGCTTCCAAGTTGGCAATGAGGATCTGCAAATCAACCGCGGAGACGATCAGCGCTTTCGGCAAGGCTTCTACGACATCGCGATACGGCTTATCGTCAAGTGCATGCCGAGCGGTCAGTTCGGCTACTTGAGTCGTTAAGCGATCGATTTCTTCGCGCAACTCTTGGTTTGCCCCCTCCGCTTCCGCCGCCAGGATTCTTGCGACAATTTCCGTGCGGCTTTCGATGCCTGACTTCCGCCTCATTCGCGCCCAGTAGGTGTCGACGGTTCCCTGTTTAATGCCTAATCTAGACGCGATCGCCTTGTCCGTTAGGCCATCGGCCGCCAGCGCGGCTACTTGCCGCTCGCGCCTGGCTAGTCGAAGCTCAAAGCCCTCTTCTTGCATGATTATTTTCTCGTGCCGAACCATGCCCTTCCGATTCGGACGGTTAAGAAATAATGTACCCCTTTGATAAAAAAGGCGATCCGCCTTGTACCGGAAAAGACAGACAAGCAACCCTCCGATCCGTGCCGAACCAATGAATATGGTTGATCGACTCGCCCAATTTAGAGACTCCGTTCTCAAGGGCGGCTACCCTGGCCCTGCTTCCGGCGTTCACATAGCTGCTGGGCACGAACCTTATACGGGAGCCTTATGCCGCCCAAGGTGATTTGCGAAGCCGATTTACATCCAGGGCCGGTTGATGCGACACACGTGAAGTCCCGCAGCAAGTGCAGCCGTAAGAAGCCGTGCTCAGCGCAGCCGGAGCCGGAACTTCAAGATCGGCAAGAGCCTCTGGCGCCAGTAAGAAGCCGGACTAAACCTGATAGGGTCTGAGTTGGACTAGCACGCGCAGTCACCTTGTGACTCTTCACTCTTCTTTTTCACCTTTCACCTGGCGCCCATTCAATACACCCCGCCCACCTCGTTGTGAAATGGGATTCCGATGAGGGCCGCTATTTGGGAGCCTACGGCAAACGACTCGGTCGAATCGCTGAACTCGTCGACCTGGATCGTGTCGCCGGTGTTCAGCATGACCGAAATCGGGAAGTAGGTGTTGTAGCCGTACCGGCTCGACGAAATCCGCACGCCGGCCAGCACGGACGAGCAGTCCTCGAAGCGGCTCACATGAACCAAGACCAGGGGCCAGGGTCCGTTGACCTCGCGCACTTCCCTTCTATCGGAATCGACCATCACCTTCGACCGGTAGAGCGCCGCGCATACGACGAGGAGACCGCAGAGGATTCTTAGTGCGAGAAGAACCTTGGAAGACATCGGGTAGGTTCCTGGCAGGGTCACGAGGAAGAGGAGCACGGCAAATACCCCCATCGTCCAGTTCAAGCTCCACGACCGATAAACCATTCCGTGCGCCGGAGCGTTTTGCGCTTCCTTGGCGTAGCTTTCGCCGCAGAGGATGCAATGGTAGCCCTGCGAGAAGTCGTGCGCGTGTTCGGAAACCGGCGGGCGGCTTTCGGGCGGTCGGTTGTCGCCACCGCAAAATGGGCAAAACGCCCACTCGGGCTTGACGTCCTTATGGCAATCGACGCATCGAACCATTTAACTGAGTGACGGGTGACGCGTGACGTGTGACGCGCGACCAGGGCAAGGCCCCAACTTCGCGAGACAAATTGACCGCTCCAAAAGTCGATTACATATTGCTTTGGAGAAACCTATGAAGACGCCTTCTTTTGTTCGTTCGATCGCTTTCTGCGTGGCTGGGCTCGCCGCGGCGGCTCTGCCATCCCTATCAAATGCACAGTCTTACCCGCCTGCCTTTAAGACGACTTCGACCTATGCGATTGGGGATCAGGTTCAACTTAACGGGAACGTTTTACGGGCGACCCATGCGGTCGCGGTTGGCGGTTTCAAGTACGACGACTGGGAGCTTTGGGAAGTGCGGGCCAACTCGGACGTGATCATCGGGGTGGGTCAGCCGTTCACGAACCTGACGACGGCCTGGGCTTACGTGCACAACGCCAGGGTTGCCGACGGAGCTTATCTGCACTTGTACCTATCTTCGGCCCACGGGCATTTCTCAGAGACCTTTAGCGCGCCGTTTTCGCTCGACCATTCGTTTGGAGCTAACATCTCCCTTATGGCGGACGGGCTAAGCGGAAATACCCTTCACTTCAACGCTTCAGGGTTCACCTTGGATTCCGGACACGCCTTTGGGACCATGTCCGCATTGACCCTCACGGGCACGACGGGGACGGGGATCCAGGCGGTGAACGGGGCTTCAATCCAGAATATCATCAATTGCTCCTTGTCAGGATTCCCGGTTGGCGTAGACGCGGAGCAGAACGCCAGCATCAACCTCGACTCGACGGTTCATCTCGCCGGATTCGTGGCGGCGGGTGCGCAGGCGATGGGCAACGGGAGCATCGTTATTAGCGATGGGATTACGATTACGGGGAATTCGGCCACCTCGATCAACGGGCTCTACGAAGCGGACGGCGGTTACATCAAGGCGCGCTACGCGACGATTACCGACTGCGAAAGCGGCGTGCGCGCCACCGAGGGCGGCGTGGTAGACGTGGAGTACGCCAACATCTACGCGAACCAGTTTGGGCTCCATACGAATATGAAGGCGCATATCGACTGCGAGTACGCTACGTTTTCGGGGCACACGCCGATGAACGCGGCGGACGACATTTTCTGCGCGCTAGGCTCGACGGTGGACGGGACGAACTCCAACGCGGCGACCTCGAACAACTCGATCGGGGTCGGGGATGGGTCGTTTTTGTACACTTAGGGTGTTTGACATCACCGGCCGAGTATGCCATTCAAACGGCCCGGCGGCCAGGCTTCTTTGACTTGGGCAGTAATTCAATGGAGGGTCGCCCGGCCACGAGCCCGGCTATCGAGATATCTTCGTCGATGTCGGCCCAGTGAATTCCGCCGCCGCGCCCAATCAATTCCCACTTCGCACGCTGATCCGGCGTAGCTTCGCGAAGGCGCGGGAACCATTCCAAAGGCGTCGCAAGGGTTCGCCCGTCTGCCAACTCAACCACGAGCTGGTCTCTCGTGAAGCTGACACTCACGGCCAAGGGCCTGACGCTACCTGCCTTTGAAGTGCTCATTCCATTTCTCCAAAAAGATCACGGTGTTCGATTCAATTATGCCTCTGATTTCTCCAAGCTCGTGAGCCCTAAACCCATCCGAGAACGCCAAACGTAGCGGATCGAGCCAGAATTTGGCTTCTTTTCCAGCGGCCCCAACATGAATATGGACAGGCTCCGCTCCCTCGTTACTATAGAAGAAGAAGCGATAGGGACCTTGACGAAATACCGTTGGCATTTAAGTTGGTAGCGGCGAATGGACTTGAACCATCGACCTTACGGGTATGAACCGTTTGCTCTACCACTGAGCTACGCCGCCACTTTGGAGCCGAATTCTACCTCGGACGGCCGGGAATTCTTCGGCTAACGCGGCATTCCGATTATCGAGGAGGCATTGGTCGGCCTGGGCGATACTCTGCGCGAAGCTTGAGGTATGGCGCCCCAGGTAACAAGGACAGCGTAGTGGCGCTGACTTCCGAGGTCTTGCGCGAGGTATCCAGGATCGCCGAGGGGGAAGGACTCAGCTTTCGGTTCTCGGGTCGGGCGACAAAGCCGGAGGAGCTTCCGCCGGGCTCCACGATGAGCTGCACGTGGAAGAGGTGAGTGGTGGAAGGTGAAATCGTGAGATGGGCTGACTTCCCCATTGTCGCTTGCGGCAAATCAGTGAAAACCTATGCCTTGCTAACCTTGGGCAGTAGAATATGACCATGGGCGAGGTCTTTTTTGAAGTTCGCGAATCCCAAGAGGGCGGTTACGAAGCCAACGCGCTTGGAGCGTCAATTTACACCCAGGGCGATAGCCTTGAAGAGGTTCGAGCCAACATCCTGGAAGCCGTAGCATGCCATTTCGACGAGCCCGAGCGCCCAAAATGGGTCCGCATCATCTATTTGCGCGAAGAGGTGTTGCCCATTGCGAATTCCGCGTGATTTGTCAGGCAGAGATCTCGGGAGGCGACTCGGCAGAGTCGGCTATCAGTTCGCCAGACAGGCAGGCAGCCACATGCGTTTCACGCGCGAAGAACAGCCGATACACAGCGTTACCATTCCAGATCACAAGGATCTCCGCGCTGGAACTCTTCGACAGATACTGAACGATGTATCCGGGAAACTCGACATGAGTCCAGATGAACTAATGAGAAAACTGCTCGAGTAGCTTTGAAAAGCAAAAATGGGGCTGAGGCTCGGATTAGACTTTTCTAAATGACTAGCGACGCGGCGATTTATAATCCACAACGGCCACCCGACAATTCCGTCTGCCGGGGAAGCTATGATTTGGGAATGGAGACGACGATTTCGGAAATGACGGTTGGCGCTTGGCAGGCGCGTCAGATCGAGAAGGCGGCTCGGATACTTGTCGACTTCGTGGAGGCCACGAAGGAGGACCGGCTGCGGTGGAGGCCTTCGACGGAAGAGGCCTCGAAGACTCGTTCGGTCTTGGAGCAGGTAGGCGCTTGCGTTTTTGCCAACGTTCGATTTCGATGCTACCTTCTGGGGGAGACGGCGCCCGCGGCAGACGCCTTCGAAGCGTTTTCCAGCGTCAAGGAGGCTAAGGAAGCGCTGGAGTCGACCGCGGACGCTTTGGCGGTAGAGATCAGGAAGCTCGGGAGCGACGACATGATGCGCGAGGTCCAAACCCATCGCGGCCCAATGCCAGTGGCGCTCGCCATCCAAATCCCCCTGCGGGACATGGTCTACCACATGGGGCAGATCAACATGATTCAGCTTCTATATGGGGACATGGAGTTCCACTCCAACGAAAAGTTTTGGACGCTTTGAGCGATAGGCTGCGGGCCTTGGATGGAGGCCGCTCTGGCAAGCTATGATCTAGCAATGGAGACAACCATTTCGGAAATGACCCTTGCGGCGTGGCAGGCGCGGCAGATTGAGAAGGCAGCTCGGATACTTGGACATTTCGTGGAGTCCACGAAGGAGGACCGGCTTCGGTGGCGGCCCGCAACCGAGGACGCTTCGAAGACGCGTTCGGCGTTGGAGCAATTGGGCGAGTGCGTTTTTGCCAACACCCGGTTTCGCTGCTTCCTTCGGGGGGAGACGCCGCCTCCTGCCCCGGAGAGCTTTGACGGGTTCGGCAGCGTGAGGGAGGCGAGACAGGCGTTGGAATCTAGCGCCGACGCCTTGGCGGCGGAGATTCGCAAGCTTGAGAGCGGCGATATGATGCGCGAGGTTCAAACCCACCGCGGCGCCATGCCAGTGGCGTTGGCCATACAGTTTCCGCTACGGAACATGATCTACCACATGGGGCAGATCAACATGATTCAGCTTCTGTATGGCGACGCGGAGTTTCACATCGACGAAGAGTTTGTGACTTTGTAGGTGTGAGGTGAGAAGTGAAGGTGACTGGGGTTAGGCCTCGGGCTTTGGGCGTTGGGCCTTATACAATGGGAAGTTTAAGCTAATCTGGCGGGTGAGCCGGCCGTTACCTATCACCTATCACCCGACAGCCACGTTATGGCGTCACGGTTACCAGCGCGGTTTTGGATACGCCTCCGAACGAGGCAGTAATGGTGACGGGCGTGCTTGTCGTTACCGCGTGCGTCTGTAGAACTACGTTTAGAACCGTGTAGCCTGGCAGAACCGTTGCCGTTGGGGGAACGGTTACGGCCGCATTGCTGCTTCCCAGTGTCCCCTTCAGGCCCGGCGTTGCCGCGTCGCCGTTCAAGTGCACTGTCACAGTAACCGTCGCTCCGCCCTTTATCGTAGGCGCAGAGACGCTTAGCAGGTAGATCTGGGCGGGCAAAATGGTCATTGTGGTTGTAACCGACTTGGCCGCATAGGTTGCGGTGATGAGCACCGGCGTCGACGCGGCTACTGGCTTCGTTTTGGCGGTGAAGAACGCCTGGTAGGTTCCTCCGATGGGAACGCTGGCGGGTAGCGTTACCAGGGTGGGATCGGCGCTCGTCAGGGCGACCGTGGCTCCGGTTGGGGCTGTGCCGTTGAGGGTCACCGTACCGTTCGAGGCCATTCCGCTACGCGGCTCTGTTGGACTCATGGCGACCTGAGCGATGAAAGCGGGTAGGACGGTGAAGGTGCAGCTAACGATCTTCGAGCCCATCTGGGCTTTGATCGTCGTCACCGTCGAGGCGGTGACGGGCTTTGTGGTGATGGTGAAGAACCCTTGCGACAGATACTTCAAAACTGGCACGGAAGGTGGCACCGTCGCGGCTGCGCTCGATGAGCTCAGAGTTACGGTTTCGTTCGCAAAGAGCGTGCCGTCGAAGTCTACTTGAGCCTGCACATTAGAGCCTCCGCCAGTGCTCGGAGACTGGGTCTTGACGTCCACCAGTGCGGCAGACTCAAAGGTAAGGGTTTGGGAAAGGGAGATGCCATTGAAGCTGGCGGTGACCTTGTCCACCGATGGATCGGTCACCGGGTTCGTATAGGCGGTGAACTTACTCGAGGTTGTGCCCGCGGTGGCGAAAACCGAGTTGAGAGAGGCGTCTGCCGGTTTTGACTGCGTGATAGGAATCGTCATGAATTGCGAGGCGGGAACCGGTCCCGTGTAGGTCAGGGTGAAGTTCGGGTCGTCGCCCCCGTAAACAATCGTGTGGTCTACGGTGAGGGTAGCGAGGTTGGGGAAAACCGCCATGTGCACGGTAGCAAAATTGCTCGTCGCGCCATAGTTCGAGAACTTGTATTGGAACGAGTCGTCGCCCGAGAAGTTCGTCGCAGGAGTGTAATCGAAAGAGCCATCCGCGTTCAGCACGAAGGATTCGGCGTGCTTCGGTGCGGTCACGAGAGTTACGGTGGCGCCGCCGCCGTTAAAGTTGGCGCTTACAACACCCTTGGAAGTGGGCACTTCGAGTTCCGTATTCCAGTTGGCCGAGTAGTTTTCGTCTTCCGCATACAGGCCAAATCCAGGTCCACCGTTGATGACTACGAACTCAGGGATATCGCCCGTGCCTACGCAACCCAAGAGAATTTCGCTACCCATGGCGTCGATGTAGGGCGCATCGTTCACGGTGTAGCCGGGGAGGCTTGTGCCGTTCGCGAGCAGCCACTCCTGCATTTCCACCGTTCCCTGATAAGTGATCCAGATAAAGCCGGCAGGGCCTTTAGTGGTGACGGTTTGTCCCACCACTCCAGAACCATCGGCGGTTACGCTTTCGGCGGTGCTGTTATGCGTGCCGTTGGCCAGGTCTGGTATTCGCAACATTCCCGACGCTTGCGTCCATCTGAAAGCCTGCCGGCCCGCGGGGGTCGAGCCGTAACCGACTACGACCGCACCATCGGTAGATACGGCATTGGCCCGGCTATGAGGGCTGACCCCGCCAAGATCGCCAAGAACCTGGAAGGCGCCGGTGGCTTTGGACCACTCAAATGCCATCGTGTCCGTACCGACCTCCAGCATGCCGACGGCGAATTGGCCGTTTGGAGTTATTGCGGTCGTAACCACCTCTACTCCCGCGCTCCCCGTGCTGATCGGACTGTAGGCTTTGTTGGTGGAGTTGTAGAGGTATGAGGTGTCGACGCCGCCAGTGGATCTTGCGTTAACGACGATGTTGCCGCTGTCGTCGACGGCGGCTGCGCTGTAGCTTTCCAAGGCTTGGCCCAAGGGAAGGGAGGGCGCGGGAAGGATCGTCACGGCTGCCGCCGCTCCGTAGGGGTTATAGTACCAGGACCAGGCTTGAACCCTGCCGCCCGCCGTCAAGGATCCCACCGCTAGAAAGCCGCCACTGATGGCGGTAGTCTCACCCGTATCGTCCGCGGGTATCGGCACCAGCTGGAACCCGGTAGACGGGTCGACGACCAATGGCTTCGGATACGGACCGGCGGGTAATAAACCGCCGGTTTGGCCGGTCGCTTTCCCGGCCCCCACTTCTGCATCCTGGCTGCCGCTGGTGGGATCGGCGTCAGATTCGCTTTTGCCGAGCGACGTATATCCCAGGTCCGCTATGTGCGTTAGCGACTCGAAGGTCACCGTTATGAGATGATCCTCCTCGATGTTCATCAAGTTGAATACGTCGCCGCCAGACTGTATCTGGATGGGCTCGCCGGGTACCTGGTCGAACCACGTGGCGACTTGATACCCCGATTCGGGCAACGCAGTGCTTTGAAGCTTGGCTCCAGCCGCAACTTGGAACTCTCCGGATATCAGGAGTGAGCCGCCCGGGCCGCTTGTTTGGACATACACCGAAAACGTGCCCTTTGCCTTAAAGTAAAGGCGCAGGGTTTCGTTAGAGCTGGCGAAGGAGCATGTGTAGGAGTTGCCGCCCAGTTGTACCAACTGCTGGGTCTGATTTGCCTCTCCCGCATTCGTGACAAGTTCCCAGTGATCGACTTCCTTATCAGGGTCTGGCGACGCAGTAAACGTTTTATTGGTGAATCTCGGAACCGGCACCTGGCCGACCGGGCTTATAGTCCCTCCCCCCACCCACACCTGGGCGGTTATCGTTACGGTTTGGGCGTAGGAGACTTCGCTCGAGCCAACGATGCTCAAGACGAGGAAGAGGGGCAACATCCACTTAAAGGAAAAGCGCTTAGACATGGGCCTCCGGTCACTCGGAGGCCTTGCTAGCAGGCATTCCGTTCCCCGCGACGGGGACAAACGCATTGTAACATGATTGCGCGAATGCGTCCAGTCTATTGAGGGCCCAGTACAACCTGTTTCGAGCCTTCGTCGCCTGGACCCCAGTTGGTTTCGTCAGTTCCACCGTATTTCTTGATGGACACCTTGCCGGTTGGATGGTCGACTTGAACGTTGATAGAGTTGGACAGCACAGTTGGAGATACGGCGCTTACGTCGATGCGCAGGGAGTTTCCCATTTTGGCGACGGCGAGGGTGTCGGCGTGAATTTCGAAGTGGACGGGGCCGTCGGAATCGACGTTCATGATGGGCGGGTTGGGCATGCCGAATCCGGCGCCGGGGTCCCTCAGCACGATAGTGGCCGTGCCGGCCATGGTGATAGTCAGCGGATAGAATTGGGGCTGAGTGGTTTGAGGGGACGCGAGGGCTTTCGAGGCGGTTAGACCGCCGACGACGGCTAGGGCTGCGACGCAGGCGGCGGCGAGGCCGAGGCGTCTTGCGATTGGGATGGTCATAAATTTTTCCTTATTGGGAATTCTACGCCCGTTGGGTGCAAGGTGGAAGTGAAAGGTGAGAACTGATGCTCGGCACGGAGCTAAGCGCAGGCCGCCCGCCTCCGGACAGCTTCCACATCTATTTGGGATTCGGCTTCTCTCACTCTGAAATCGGCCTCCGCCTGCGCCCAGAATGTGGCGGGCGTGTTTGTGGCGGCGCCGATGAGCAAAGCCGACTCGGGTGTAAGACGCCGCTTGGCGTTCAGCAGATTGCTAACGAACTGGGGTGGCCTTCCGATAATTTCCGCGAACTCGGCCTGGGACCAGCCGCGCGCTCTTAGCTCCTCGCGCAGTATTTCACCGGGCGAGGCAATCCGATGGGGGCGAAGCCCGCTATGGTCTACTAGTGATAGTCTTCTATTCTCAGGACTCGTATCCATTGTTCTTCTTCTATCGTTATGAAACTGACAATCAAGCGATACTGCCTATTGAGCCTTAACGAGAACTCGTCATTGCCTCGAGCCAGCTTCTCTAGGCGCAGGCCCTTGAACTCTCGAATCGCACGTTGATCTTCCGCGTTCCGGATGACCGTTAGGACCCTTTCAAAGCCTCGGATCACTTCAGCAGGATAGGGGCCCTTTCCGCTTTGATACAGCGGAATCAAACCCTTGGCCAGCTCAAACTTCATACTTTCTATGATAAATTATATCATTGATTCCATGAACGTCGCGGCTGTTGCACAGGATTGCAATAGTCCATCAGACAGCTTGGGTCAGTCATGGCGGAAGAGGACTAGCTTTGTGTAGAGCGGTATGAAGCCTTCGCGCTGGAGGTTGCGGTGGCTTTGGGCGCCTGGGATGGCTACCACTTCAGCGAGGTCCCCGGGCGGTAGATCCGCCAGACGGCGCCGGATGAGAGCTTTCTGCAATCCGCGGCCCCTGAATTGGGGCCGAGTGCAGTCTCCACATAATAGGTGCTTACCGTCGATGCTTTCGAGGCTTGCGGCGGCGGCCGGCTCGCCATCGACCCGCGCCAGGTATCGCCTCCCGGGCCGCGCCGAAGCAACTCGGGCGACCTCTTCCACATCGGCCGTGAGGACTTCCCTTTCTTTCCACGCCGAGTCGACGACGGCGACCCATTCCGTAATATCGCCAACTACCTCCTCGGTCACTACGCCGGGCACGGCCTTGTGGCTTTCAGCCCGGACAGTTTGAGCAAGAACCGTCTCGAAATGATCAGCGACGTAACCCGCCCTGGCCGCCTCATTGAGAATTGACGGCGAGTCGAAAGGCGTGACGATCAGTTCCCAGTTGTCGGTCAACGGGGCATAGAACTCCTCGAGTTCGGCCAGGTCGACTCTGGCGTTTCTGTGGGCTATGCCGTAGGCCTGCGTACTTGGAGAGCCGTCGCCCGCGTATCGAGCGAGGCCGCCACCAATGGCTTTGACCGCCGCACTTGGGAAAACGGACTTAAGCCTGTCGCTGGACTGTTCCATGAGGCGGATGCGGAAGGCATGGATCTCGTCCACCAGCGCTTCTGTTAGGAGCATGAAGAAGATTATGGTTTGGGTGAGAGGTATAGGTTGTAAGTAATAGGTGAAGGATCGTGCTCGGAGCGAGCTTGGCTAATTGATGCGATTCGGATTTAAAAACCACCGAAACAGCGAGAGACCCCGAAGGCCTTTGGTGTTAAAGTAAAGTCACGAAGGTGGGTTTGGTTAGGTCCCAAGCCGTGAGAAGAGGGACTGCCGGTGTCGTTGTGTCTCTTCAGGACACCTGAGCAAATGCGCCCTGACCAGGGGTTAAAACCCCTGGCAAAGGCCTTTCGCCCCCTTGGGGCAATCCGGGTTACGTGCGGCTCGTATTTCGCAACCGGCCTTATTAGCCGACTTCGAAACTCATCGACGGCGTGTAGATTCCCACCGCTACCAGCGGGTTCGATGCCCAGGCGTAGTATCCGTATTCAGGATAGTAATACGCCTCGTAGTATTGGCCGGAAGTTGGGTCGTATATCCACACCGTGTAGTACAGGCTTGGCATCGCATCCCAACTGAAGCCTACGTAACAGCTAAATAGCGGCGCTCGCCATGCGGGGCCCTGATGCCAACCTCGGCCGGCAAAATAGTCTCTTGCGTGGCCCGTTCCGTGCGGCCGCATGTCGCCCGTGAATCGGCGGCCAAACGTGGCGCCTGTGGTCTGTCTGCGCATGCCGTAGGTGTTGGTGGTGCGCGCCGTGTGCGTGTAGGGCGCGCTGTTTGCATAACCGCGATAAGAGGAGCGAGGGGTGTAGTTCGGACGCGCCTGGCTCGTTGTGCGCGCGGGCGCTCTGTAGGCGGTTCGCGCGGGAGCGCGACTGGTTCGTTGCGGCGCGGGTCTCGAAGGGGCCGAACGCCGTCCTCCACCGCCTCCGCCGCGAGTGTTATGTCTCTGGGCCGAGGCCGGGATCACCAAGGCTATCAGCATCAACCCGATTAAAAGCTTTTTCATGTCATCTCCTTTCCATGCACCTTGTTTTCTTACTCCGGTTGGCGCATGCATGGGGATGAGGACGTGTCGGTTATTTGGGGGACGGGAGGTGTTGGGTGTTGGGTGTTGGGTGTTGGGTGTTGGGTGTTGGGTGTTGGGTGTTAAGTGTTGAGTGTTGAGTGTTGAGTGTCGTGGTGTACCTTGGGTGTTGGGGGTGTTAAGTGTTGGGTGTTCGGTATTCGGTGTTGGGGCGTCAGGGCGGCGTCTGACGTGGTAGAGATGATCTTCCGGCACGACCAAGCAACGTTACCCCTCGGGTTGCTTTTGATTGCGCCGAGGACGGACTCTTGGCGGAGATATGGGCTTACAAGTGCGTGTCCAGCCGCCTAACCCCTCAAACTCAAAGCCCAATCCCAAGGCCCAAGACCCATAGTCCCGATCCCAACTCCCAAGGCCAAAGTCCCAACGCCTAACCCATAACGCCCAATCCCCCGATAAGGTACAATAGACGCACGGTTGCTATATCGCATCCGTCTTCGCGCAAGGTTCTCCCGTTTAGCGGTTGAGAAGCGGCTTGCGCCCAGGTTGCGCTTGGTTTGCCCGGCTTTACCTGTTCGTTCCAAGCGGCAACCTTATTTCACACACCTTTAATGCAAAACACACAAGCCAAGGGCTTTGAAGCCCTTAACGTCGCGCCTGCCCTATGCAAGCGCCTTTTTCAACTTGACATCACCGTTCCGACTCCTATCCAGGATGCGGCCATTCCCATCGCCCTCGCAGACGGCGACATGATCGGCATCGCCCAGACCGGAACCGGCAAAACGCTTTCTTTCGCGCTTCCCATGATCATGCGGCTTCGGCAGGGCGAGGTCGGGTTGGTGCTCGCACCGACGCGCGAGCTTGCTCAGCAGATCGCGGAAACCTACTCCCAGTTGGACTGCCCCTGCGTTCTCGTGATCGGCGGCGCGCCGATGAACCGACAGATGCACCAATTGCGCGGGCGATATTCGGTGATCGTGGCAACCCCAGGTCGGCTCCTCGACCACCTTAATCAAGGAACGGTTCGGCTCGACCGGGTTGCGATCGTAGTGCTGGACGAGGCGGACCGAATGCTCGACATGGGCTTCGCTCCCGCCATTAAAAAGATTCTCGACCTCACCCCTCCCAAGCGGCAGACTCTGCTCTTCAGCGCCACGATGCCGAAAGAGATAGCGGAACTCGCTTCGCGCTACCTTCACAACCCCAAGAGAGTAGAGATCGATCGATCGGGAACGGCGCCGGAACTGGTGGAACAGGAGCTGATCGTCGTCGAGCACGAGGACAAACAGCCGTTGCTCAAAGAACTTCTCGACGAACACAAGGGCTCCGTCCTCGTATTCGCCAGGACCCGGCATGGTGCACGCAAACTGGCGAAGGTTGTGCGCGCCGAGGGCCATTCCGCGGCGGAACTCCATTCTGACCGAACGCTTGCCCAGCGACGAGCGGCGCTCCAGGGCTTCAAGGACGGCGGATACCGCGTGCTGGTGGCAACCGACATCGCGGCGCGCGGGATCGACGTGAAAGAGATTTCCCTCGTGATCAACTACGACGTGCCTGAGAAGGCTGAGGACTATCTGCACCGGATCGGCCGCACCGGACGTGCGGGCGCCTCTGGCCGGGCCATCACCCTCGCGAATCCGCAGCAGTCGAAGGACGTGCGGGATATCGAGAAGCTGTTGGGTAACCGCCTGGCGGTCTCTCGGCGGACGCCGGCGGCTCGCCCGGCCGTTGCCGCCGCAGCCATTGTGGCGCGACCGGCGGCTGCCGTCACGTCCAGCGAACGACCTCACCGGATTTTCACGCCACGACCCGCTGCGGCGCCTGCAAAGGCAGGACCACGCAAGCAGTATTGGGAGAGGCCGCGAAGACGGCGAAGTGCGTGATTAGGCTAGAAGTTGAAGGTTACAGGTGAAAAGTTATAGGTTTTATGCACCAGCAGCCTCCCCAGATGCCGTTGTGAAGTTCGAGCAGATCTGCATAGGCGGACCAGGTGGATTTGATCGAGGGGTTTGACGACGAAGTCATTCATATTCGATTCGCTTTCGTTCGAGGCGCTGCCAAGAGAGACCACAAATGTACCTCACCCGCTAACACCCAATACCTAGCGCAGCATCCCCCGTTCCATCTGGAAATGCTCTACAACCGGGCCTAGGGCTAACGCCGGGAGGAAGCTTAGACCCGTTACCAGCATGACCGTGCCCGCCAGTATCGCGGCGAAGGTTAGGCTGTCGGTGGGGAGGGTGCCTTTGGTGATTGGCTTTCGGCCTTGCTCGGCGAAGGCGCCGGCTAGGGCCAGGGCTGGAACGGCCAAGAGGAAGCGGCCGCCCATCATCGCCGCCGCTGTCGTGACGTTGTAGAACGGCGAATTGGCGCTTAACCCTCCGAACGATTGTCCGTTGTTCGCGAAGGAGGAGCTGTAGCCGAAGAAGATCTCGGTGAAGCCGTGGGCGCCTGAGTTCGTGGTAAGGCCGGCGAGGCCTTGGGGGATGGCAACAGCTAGCGCAGTAAGGCCCAGCACCAGTAACGGGCACGTCAGCGTGTAAAGCACAACGAGCTGAATCTCGTATTTGGTGATCTTCTTGCCCAGATACTCGGGCGTGCGACCGACCATAAGGCCGCACAAGAACAGACCCAGCAGCGCGACGAACACGATGCTGTAAATGCCTGTGCCAAGGCCGCCAAAAATCATTTCGCCTAAGAGCATGTTGCTCAACGGCACCGAGCCGCCTACCGGCGTGTAGCTGTCGTGAGCAGAATTCGTAGATCCGGTTGCGCCGTTCGAGGTGGTTACGGCGGCGAGAACCGAGCCTCCAATGCCGAAGCGAACCTCCTTTCCTTCAAAGTTGCCCGTGGCGATGTGGGAAGCAACGAGCGCTGGGTTCGTGGTGCGCTCCGCCTTGTCGCAAATGACGAGCCCGGCAGTGAAGAGGGCGACCATGACGCACAGAAGCACCCAGCCGTCGCGTGTTCGCTGGACCATGAGCCCGAAGGTGCGGGTGAGCGCCGCGGGCAGGGCGGCGATGGCAAGCAGGCTGATGAGGTTGACCGCGTTGCTAGGGGTTTCGAACGGGTGAGCCGCGTTGGCGTTATAGAAGCCGCCGCCGTTGGTGCCCAGGTTCTTGATGATTTCGAGGGCGGCAACCGGTCCATTCGCGATGACCTGTTGGGCGCCTTCGAGAGTCATAAGGTGCGAGTAGGCGCTGAAGTTCATCGGCACGCCCAGTGCTAGAAGCGCGACGGCCCCGAGGACGCTGAGAGGCATGAGGACGTACAGGGTCGCCCTCGTCAGATCCACCCAGAAGTTGCCAAGAGTGGCAGACCTCTCGCGGGCCAATCCCCGAATAAAGGCGATGCCAACCGCGAGGCCAGCGGCGCCAGCCATGAAGTTCTGGGCGCAGAGGCCGAGCATCTGGCTCGCGTAGCTCATGGTGGTCTCGCCGCCGTAGGCCTGCCAAGTAGAGGTGGTGGCAAAGCTGATAGCGGTGTTCGCGGCGAGGTCCGGCGTCATCGGGGCCGTCATGTCTTTGGGCGAGTAGAACGGCAGGTGTTGCTGCAGTCTTAGGATCGCGTAGAGGATCAGGGTTCCAGCCAGCGAGAACGCGATGAAGGAAAGAACATAGGCCTTCCAGTTCTGCTCCTCTGCAGGGTTCACCCCGCCGATGCGGTAGATAAGGCGCTCAAGCGGGCCAAGGAAGCCGCCAAGCCAAGTCTTCTTGCCTTCGAACACCCGCGCCATATAGGCCCCGAGGGGAACGACAAGAACGATAACGGTCGCGAGGAAAACGAAGTATTGGAGATGGCTTCTAGAGTCCGGATCCATAAGCGTGTTGCGAGCGCTTGCGCGCTCTTTCTTGGTGATACAGCATCAGGTCATGGAAGTTTTCGGGTTCGGGGCAATCCTGATGAAATCTTAAGGGGGAGGGTAAATGACGGGGCCAGAGGGTAGAGGTAGAGTTCGGCTCGGCTGACTTGTCTGACTCGTCTGACCAGTCTGATAAATAAGGCCCGCTATTTACCCGCTTACCTTGCCAAGCGCTAACATAATATCCAGTGGATGCAAAGCTTGTGATTTCTCGGGATTCTCCCAAGGACATCAAGATCCGCGGGTTGTTCGTCCTCCTCGATGGCAAAGAGGTCGCGAACGTCGCTTACGGTAAGACGTTCGAGATGTCGCTTAAACCAGGGCCGCACACGCTGAAGGTGACCAACAACCTGTATTCGAAGGTCGTGGAGTTGGACTTGAAGGAGGGGGAAACGGCGACTTTTGCGGCAAGAAACGTAATCTCCGGGCTGTGGGCAGTGATCATCGGGTGGTCGGGGCTGGCGCCATACAAGGTGGTGCTGGAACAAGTCGGGCGGGAAGAACCTAGGAAATAGAAGGGGCCGTACCCTTTGGGATACGACCCATTTGTTCTTAGCTAGTCCGAGGATTAGCCACAGTTGGGGTGGGCAGTGCCGCCGCCCTCTTGGTCGGTGGTCCACAAGCAGACGTCGCCAACAAGCTTCGTGTAGGCCTGAGCCTTCGCGTGACCGTCGGTGAATTGCACGTTCAACGTGTTACCGTTGAACAGGCTCTTGCCGAGCGTAACGGCTTCTTGTACGCCGGCGCTCGTAGGCGTGGTTCCGGCCAGAGGCCCGGATTCGCCGCCAGAGTAGCTCCAGTCGGAGTTGCCCAGGTCCTTCCAGTAGTTGATGTAGTAGCTCTTCGTGCCGGTACCGCCCGCCACCTGGTCGAACTGAAGAAGTTCGCAGGCAACGGTTTCGGTCGCGGCGGGAACGCCGTTGTTGACGATGCCAGTACAGGTCTGGCCGCTCATATGGGATACGTCCTGCAAGCCGGACTCGTTGTTCACGTCGAATCCGGCGCCGTAGAAGCTCGCATCGGCCAGAAGGACGATCGAAGCGGGGCGTGGAACTTCGCTAACCGTAACCGCATTGACGACAGGTCCGCCGTTGAACGGGGCGGCAGGGCTGAGGTACATGTCGTTATGGCCATAGCTGTTCTGACCGCCGTAGCCGGCGCCCGTGCAGCCAGCGCCCGAGCACTGCGGAGCCTCTACGGTCTGCGAACCCGGGAAGAACTTGTTGGTTCCGGCTGGATCCTGGAACATATTGTAATTCTTGGTGTACGGCTCTAACTTGTACACATAGGAGTACCGCGACAAAGAGGAGCCCTTGTACGCCGTAGTTCCCGGATAGGCCTGGATGGCCTGGCCCGAGTTGCTCCCCAGAAGCTGGGCTTCGCGAACAAGGTTGCCGTTGCCATCGAGATACTCGGGGCACGTGTAGTAGGTGGTCGTGTTGCCACTCGTGACCGAACAGTTGTCGCGGTGCGAGTAGTAGGTGTCGTCGTAGTCGTTCAAGTAGATCATCGTGGCCAAGCCGATCTGCTTGAGATTGCTCAGGTCCGCGGTTCTCTTGGCGGCCAACTTGGCCTGCGCAAAGACGGGGAAAAGGATTGCTGCGAGAATCGCAATGATCGCGATTACCACTAAGAGTTCGATGAGAGTAAAGGCACGTTTCATAAGATGAATATCATCCTCCGCCTGGCATTCTCAAGCTGGCTTGTTAACGTTGCGTATTGATTTCGTTAAGGGACAGTTAACGACATAGTTGCTCAGAATCCTTAACAATTGATGGAGTTTTCGTTTGGAATGCCTGGGGCAGCAATCACACAAACCATAATCGAAAAAACACAAGACAATGCTGTTAATCCCGATCGCGCTCACCCTCTCTCAGTCGCCATTCGTCCCGCTCAACCACCGGTCCCTGCCGCCAACCAAGAGCGACTTCTATTTCGTCGCCTTGGGAGACAACCGTCCTGCCGGTGCGGGTCTACCGCCAACGGCGACTTACCGGGAACTGCTCAAAGAAGTCTCAATCCTTGGACCTTCCTTCATTATCAGCACGGGGGACCTACTCTATGGGAACGAGGAAACCATCGAGCAATATCGGCAAGAGATCGTGTGGATCAAGCCACTCCTCAACGCGCTTCCATGCCCCTTCTACAACGTTCCAGGCAACCACGAGATCGACAACCGGCCCGAGTTCCTTGCCGAGTACGCGAAATCCTTAGGTCCGCTTTATGGCGCGTTCGATTATGGCGGCTATCGATTTATAGCCGTCTGCACAGAACTCCCTGCCGATAAGCCGAGTGTCTTTGGAAAGGAGTTAACATGGCTGAAGGATGAGTTGACCACTTCGCGGCCCACGTTCACATACCAGCACCACCCCGTTTTCAAGCGCCCTACGAACCCCGATCCCAAAGAAGAGGCGGAGGTGGCCAATGCCAGCGAACTCCATCAGCTCTATATTAAGGGCGGAGTCAAAATCGCTTTCGAGGGCCATGACCACGTTTACAACGCTCAGGTTCACGACGGAATCCAGTACATCATCGCGGGCGGTTCAGGCGCCCCACTCGACGCGGGACCAACCGACGGGGGCTTCTTCCACTTCGTGCTCGTCCACGTGAACGGCGACCAGGTCGAAGCAACTCCGATTCCAATGGGGGCGCTGGAGGTTATACCGGTGCGTGAAGGCGAGGTGGCGGTTGCAGGTTACGCGGATGCCGATTTACCAATCGCGAACCTGAGGATTGGATCGAAACGGAAGCCCAAGGGCGCTACTGCTGGCTACATGACGAAGAAGGGCAAGATGAAAGATGTGGATGTATCCATCGTCCGCGTTTCTGAGGTGGCTCGGGGTTACGAGGCACAAGTCTCTTTCATACTGCCAATGCACCGCGCCACTCTCGTGAAGCTTACGTATTGACCAAGGCATTTTGAGCAGTCCTAATTCGCGCCTGTACCCACCGACTCGGACTCTTAATATTGTCTTAACATAAAGAAAATGAGACCTTAACAATCGAGTACGATCCTGAGGAGTGCCGGTGAACCTTGCGAGACATTGGCATAAACTCTGAAGAACGGGTCGCCCTTAGGCGGCCCGTGTCTACCTTTGGCCCCTGATGCAAAAGGTTCGACAGATTGCCGCTTGGGGACCTTGTTCCCCACCCAGCGATGAAGGCCGGTAATGCTCCCGGGTTCTAGCCCGCTTAGGTGGCACTAACAGACAGATTAAGGTCCGCCGGCGACGGCGGGCACCATCCTGCGACTCGCCGCTTTAGGACCAGATTGAGGCGCTTCCGAGCCAACGTTAACTGCATGTCCCACTCGAGTTCGTCCGACAGATCCGCCATTAAAGAAGACAAGAATGGCTCGCGCTCGGAATTCAGGCTATATGACATCCAACGTCCCCGTCTTTCCGACAGGACCAGTCCGGCTCCGCGAAGCCGGTCCAACGATAGCTGGATACGCCGCTCAGGAAGTTGCATGGCGGACTGGATCTCGCAGATGCAAAGAGGACCATCGGCAAGAACCGCGAGCGCACGCACTGCAACCGAATCGGTCAAACATTTCCCCAGCAAGATGCAAGCGTCCATTTGTAGTCCCCGGTGCGGCAACTCTTACATTATATCGATATATCTACGGATATCGTTTCATAGTTTCTTAATATCAGTTTCCGCTACACTCGGGGCGTGATCTCTGACTCCGAGGCGGCCACCGTGCTGAAGGCTCTGTCGGATCCCACACGGCTTCGGATCGTTAAGGATCTGCTCAGATGCGTCGGGCCGTTCACGGTCGATCGCGAGGGCATGGTTCGAGATCAGTGCGGATTGACAGTGGGTGAAGTCTGTTGCCAGATCACCGGCGTCGAAAAACAGAGTTCGACGATTTCGCACCACCTTCGTGAGCTCCGGCTGGCCGGACTCGTGGACGTCGAACGCCGGGGGAGGCACATGGTCCATACGGTCAATCTTGCCAAATGGAAGGATCTTAACGCCTACTTTAGCCAGCTATCTTCCCAAGTGGAGGAAGGCTGCGCAGGCTCCTAGGCTTACCGTATCAGAGCTTAATCTTCAGAAAGCATAGTTCGATACTTCTCGATATGACGGGGTATAGTGATCCTTGTCGGAACGAGCCCGAGATGTCTATTACAAAATCCTTGAGAGTCTATGACCCCGCGATGTGTTGCTCCACTGGCGTGTGCGGCCCGAGCGTGGACACGAAGCTCGTAGAACTTGCTGGCGACCTCGCCTTTTTGAAGCGCAACGGGGTCCAGATCGAGCGGTTTAACCTTGGCCACGACCCAGAGGCGTTCGCGGCCAGTGCGGTTGTCATGGCCGAAATGGGCCCCGAGGCTGAGAACCTTCCGATCTTCGTCGTGGGTGAAGAGCTGAAGTCCAAGGGCACATACCCAACGAGAACCGAGCTGGCCAGATGGTTCGGCATTGAGGCGGCGGATCGGCAAGTTGAGTCTCTGCACCAACTTAAGGTTGTGGATGGCCGAAAGCGGACCTGATCTGTGGACTTCTCGGCTGGAAACGCGTAACATTTTCTTTACCGGAAAGGGCGGAGTCGGGAAAACCTCGTTAGCTTGCGCGGCGGCGTTGGATTTGGCACGGCGGGGTGAGCGCACGCTCATCGTCAGCACGGACCCGGCTTCGAACCTCGACGAGGTCTTTGGGGTCAAGTTGGGCGAAGCCCCTACCAGTATCGAGTCCGTCCCCGGTCTGTTCGGCGCAAACTTGGACCCGGAGGCTGCCGCTCGCGTCTATCGAGAGAAAATCGTCGCGCCCCTTCGGGGCAAACTGCCCGAAGCAGTCGTCCGCAAGGTTGAAGAACAGTTCTCCGGCGCCTGTACGACTGAGATCGCCGCTTTCGACGAGTTTGTGAGGTTCCTGGCCGAGCCTACGACTACCGATGCGTTCGATAGGGTGATCTTCGACACGGCGCCCACTGGCCATACCTTGCGTCTGCTGAGTTTGCCAGGGGCTTGGAGCAGCTACTTGGAGACGACGACGGCGGAGTCAAGCTGCCTGGGGCCACTAGCCGGTCTTCAGGAACGCGGGGAGTTGTACAAGACCGCGCTTCGGCGCCTCGCGGACCCAAGCGCAACGACGATTATCTTGGTTGCCCGCCCCGAACGATCAAGTTTGAAGGAGGCCGATCGGACGCGATCTGAACTTGCCGAGATGGGAATCTCGAACATGCAACTGGTGGTCAATGCGGTGTACGAACCGATAAACTCGACCGACCCAGTTGCTCGGGCATTCGGGGAAGCGGTCGCCGAAGGGCTCGGGTCGATTTGCGGCCCCCTCGCCGAACTCCCTCGCCACCTCATTCCCATGCTTCCTAAGAACGTGGTGGGTTTGGACGCCCTACGGGCCATGGTTGCCGGACCCGCGACCGCTCAACCCTCCAAAATTGAGGATTTACCGACCTTCAGCGGGATGCCTTTCGAGCGATTCGTGGACGACCTGTCGGTATCCGGACACGGAGTGATCATGACGATGGGCAAGGGCGGCGTGGGTAAGACGACGGTTGCGATTCGGATCGCACGCGAGTTGGCCCAGCGCGGACATAAGGTTCTGCTCACAACCACCGATCCGGCGGGCAACGCGTCCGATCTCGCAGGGGAGGTTCCACGCACTCTTACGGTTGCCAGAATCGACCCGGAAGCGGAGGTGGCCAAATATACAGACGCGGTGATGCTCGAGGCTTCGGTGGCCATCGACGAAGAGGCGCAAGACCTCTTACGCGAAGACCTGCGCTCCCCCTGCACTGAGGAAATCGCCGTATTTCGGGCCTTTGCGGAGGCGGTGTCGCAGGGCGAGGACAGCTTCGTCGTGATCGACACTGCGCCAACAGGGCACACACTTTTGTTAATGGACGCCACCCAGGCGTATCACCGGGAAGTCGAACGAACGGGGCGAGATGCGCCTGCATCGGTGAAGCGGTTGCTGCCCCGACTTCGGGACCAAGCTTTCACCAAGGTCGTTCTCGTTGCTCTGCCCGAACCTACACCAGTGAGCGAAGCAATGGGTTTGCAGGAAGATCTTCGCAGGGCTGGCGTGGAGCCGTTCGGCTGGGTGATCAACGGATCGCTGGCGGCAGCGGCGCCAACCGATCCGCTTCTCCGATCGAAGGGGTGCCAGGAGCGCGACCCGATTCAATCGGTAGCGCAGAACTCGTCGCGGCTTCTAGTTTTGCCTTGGGCAAAGAACCCACTTTCTATGAAATTGGAGTTGAGCCAGGTTCTGAGCTAACAGGGTCCTCATAGAATCGTAGGTATTTCTATATATCTAGAAATGTTGACGTATAATATATTTATGGCTCAAGACGAAAAGACGGTTGCCGCGATGTTCAAGGCTTTGGGCGACCCAACCCGGCTGCGAATGTTTCGGTTCTTGTGCTCTTGCTGTGGGACCGTTTCGGTTGGCGAGGAGGGCGAGGTGCGGCCGGTCGTCGGGGCCACCGTTGGCGAGGTTTGTTGCTCCGTGATGGGCGGGGACAAGATCACGTCGACCGTTTCGTTTCACCTCAAAGAGCTTCGCAACGCGGGGCTGATCCAGATGGAGAAGCGGGGCAAGTATATGATTTGCACGCCCAACCGCGAGGCGATCGAGATATTGACCAAGAGCCTCGAGGCGGCATGCGCGTGCTGCTGATGGTTCGGCGGGTGTTAGGTTTTGGGTTTTGGGTGTTGGGTGTTGGGCTTTGGGCCTTGGGTTTTGGGCCTTGGGCCTTGGGCCTTGGGCCTTGGGTGTTGGGTGTTGGGTGTAGGTGTTAGGTGTTGGGGTTTGAAATCCTATTAGGGAG
>Ga0265338_10000952_pt1 | contig 48741 bp, 52 predicted proteins | sample 42126metaG_FD_193579 | JGI IMG/M metagenome (GOLD analysis project Ga0265338, IMG submission 193579) | Rhizosphere microbial communities from Carex aquatilis grown in University of Washington, Seatle, WA, United States - 4-21-26 metaG | ecosystem: Host-associated > Plants > Roots > Rhizosphere...
CCGATGGCTTTTTCGACATCGTAAGGCACTGTCCAATCTACCGGCGGCGTTCCTTTTGGAACGATATTCTTATAGTGCCAATCGGTTGGCTTGAGAAATTTGGATAGGTAGCCGTGGCCCATTTGATTTTCTACTAATATAGGATATAATGGATTCATATTATTAATTTAATTTAAAATTTAAATGAGGAATAAAAAAGGCAGGTTTACAAAAGGTCACCAAGAAAGATTGACACACGGACTTAGTGATACCTCTTTTCATAATAGGTATCTTTCTATGAATAATAGATGTAATCTTCCCAAACAAGTTATGTATCACAGATATGGTGGACGTGGAATAAAAGTTTTGTGGAAAGATTTTATTGATTTCAAGAAAGATATGTATATTTCTTATCTTAAACACAAGAAGATCCACGGAGAGAGACAGACGACGATAGAGAGAATAGACAATAATGGAAACTATTGCAAAGAAAATTGCAAATGGACTACTTTTAAAGTTCAAGCGCGAAACAGTTCTTGGAATAGAATCTTGCATTATAAAGGAAAATCTCATTGTATTTCTGAATGGGCAGAGATACTTAAAATAAAACCGACAGCATTGTATGCAAGATTTGAAAGGGGTTGGAAAATAAAGAGAATTTTTGAACAACCATTTAGAATAAGACGTTTTTAATTGACCTTCTACGAGTGTTGGATTCATATCTCAAGACTAGCCTATTTTATCGCTCATGGGTAGTGGAGTTGTCCACAGGGGATTAGCGAGAGTAACCGAGCCAATAGAAGAATCCTGTCCACCACACGAATAGTATTCCTAGACATATATGTGAAATTGTTATCATGTTAATACGATATTCTACCGCACGTTAAAAGTCAAGGGATAACTATTTAGCTTCCCCGCTCGATATGGCCAAATTTATCTGTGAAAGCGTCATAGGCTTCGATCCGTATTTGTCCTTGAACTCTTGCATCATGGCGTCTGGCAGGATCTCTCCTGGCATTTGGGTAGCCTTGAAACGGATGGTATATTCTCGAACGTTCGCCTGAGAGATCTTGCCTGCTTTGACTGCCGATCCGAGCGTGTCTTCGAGCTTCTGTTGGTCGCCGCCGTCTTGCTCTGTTGTGATGAGGTTCAAATTGCTTGCATCATTCGTGCCGCCGGCCTCGAGCGGTATCACATGATCAAGCTGAAGACCTTTTGTAGTCGTATCGCCATCGGCCGACGCCTGGTCTCCTTTCACTTTTTCGGTCGTCGATAAGGACGCACGCTGGACTATGATTGCCGAGTCTCCGCTGAATGGGCTGAAATTGTCCACTTGTTTTATCGTCTGGCCGCTGAACATGAGATGGAATGCCTCAATCGGGCTTACGGCCATCGCTTTTGCATACGTGCTTATAGTGCTCAAAATCGATGATTTTGACGTGAGAGATCCGTCTCCATAGGTCTTCGAAGCATTCGCCATAGCTTTTGCACCCGGTGCTTTGATGCCCCACTGCTTCAAGAATGCCTCGTTCTGCGATCCATCCTTTGGAAGAGGTTGACCTCCTGTCTGGAGCATGTCTTGGTTGTAGTTCGCTATGGCGCGATCGTTGAAGTCCTTCATCTCTGCATTCGCTTTATCGGTCAGACCGGCAGCCAAGTCTTTCTTGACCTGTATCTCGAGAACCGGCAGCTCGTCATATTTCTGTGCATCGAGCGCTGTCTTTCCGCTCGAGTTCTTCGGCGAGTAGATGCCGAACATCGATAGGGCAAAGTCGCTTGGAGTCATCCTGTCGGCGCTTGAGAGCGGCGCGACCATCGACGTGCCGAACGATGTCATTCCTTCCGCAGGCATCGGACCGTATATCGGATTCCTTGTGTACATGTCCGTATTGAATCCAAGCTCGATAAGAGCCGTCATCACAGGAGAAAGGGTGGCGGTTGCTTGGACCGCTCCTGATATGCCGCTCACTCCTGCCGAAGCGAGATTTTCGGCGTTTTGTATTATCTTCACCGGCCCTGACATCGTGAGATATGAGTTCTGATTTCCGGTCATTCCTTTGATGAGCTTGTCGATATATGGATATATGATCATGCCCATGAGCGCGAGATAAGCGAGTGAACGGATGCCTGCGATGCGCTCATGAGCCGTCTTTTTAGTTCCCGCCGCGTCCTTAACAGTCTCTATCCACGGCTTGATGACTCCGGAATAGTGGTAGCGGGCGAACATGAATGCGCGCGACTGAAGCGTCTTTGAGAGCGCGCGGCCGGTCTTCCCCGGCACGAATATGCGGGACGGTATGCGGTAATCGGCCATCCTCTTTGAAATGGTCCGTATCGAGTCTTCCATCGTTCCGCCGGTAGCATCTGCATGATCGAGCAACGCGTGCATGAAGAAAACGTCGTTGCCGCCCCAGGTGATCGCAGTGTTTATCTTTCCCATTCCTTTTATCCATGCAACCGGATTCGCATAATTGAGGACCTTTGCGATCTGGTCGAACTCTGTCGGAGCCTTTTCAACCTCATCGGTATATTGCGTAAGGATCGCTTCAGAGAAGTTCTTCGTTGTCTCTTTAAGCCCCATGAAAGGCGCTCCATGCTCGATGTAGCTGAGGTAGAGCGGCCCCTTATTCTTCACCTCATTCAAAGCCGTGATGAAATTGGCGCGAGACTTCGATGTGAGACCCGGTATGACGCCCGTGTTAGCTTCGGTCATTCCGAATCCTTGGATGACGTTCGGCAAGTGCATGATAGGGTTGAAGACGATCGCCGAGGTGAGGAAATTGTTCACTTCATCGAGCACTGGGAAATGAGTCTGGCCTTTTTGACGGCTTGCAAGGTCTTGCAGCGCTTCTGCAAGTCGCGGCTCCATATGGTAGCCCCTGAACTGCGGCAGCACGTCTCCGACCGATTCCCACTTCTCCGGCGGCGCTTCGTCCGGGTCGTCCTTTTTTATTATCTCGCCGAATTCAGGAGTATTCTTGATGCGCTCGAGGAGCTTCATGGCATTCAAGGCGTTCAAGGTTCGATCGTATGAGACGATATAGTTCGCAAGGACGTTCTTGTGGTAGCGCGTCGTCGTATTGGCTTCGATCTCCTTCGTCGTCGCTTGCTCTATCTTATATTGCTTTCCTTCGCTTGAGACGAAGTTGCCGCGAGAGATGCCGCCGATATGCTGGCCGCCAGTCTTCTTCATGCCAAGCTCGAGCGACTTCTCGATGTCGCGTATCGGCGCGAGCTCAGGATGAGAGCCAAGGAATTCATCGAACTTCTCGTAGAGGTTCGGTGCGACTTCCTGGAACTGTTCCGGAACGTGGAGGTAGGCTTCAAACATGGCTGCCATCTTCTCTTCGCCTTTTCTGACGTAGCTCTTGAATGAAGGCTTGACGTCCCCGTCTCCGATGCGTAGGTCTGCAACCGCGCGCTGCTCGTCTTTCATGGTGTCTTTTCCATAGTTTCGTGCATCATCCTTCGAGAATATCGCTTGCATGCCGTATTTCTCGTCCACCTGATGGCCTATCTCGTGTATAAGGACCCTCTCAGGCGCGCCAGGATGAGTTATGACCTTCTTTTGGCCCGTAAGAGATATGCCAGCCTTCTTTCCTTTGAGGAGGGCTGTTTCATGAACAACTCCAAGATCGCGGGCTACCTTCTCGAGCACAGGAGTGACATTCTTATCGAAGAATTCTTTCGTGCGCGGGCTGATGACCTTCTTGTTCGAACCAAGGTTTGTAAGCTCGCCATTATTGAAGGCAGTGACATTCTCGCCTTTTGCTCCCGGGATATGGACGACGGTTCTCTTGCCGTTCGCATCGACCGCTACGTGGTATTCACGGGATTTTGAGCCGGAGCCGACTGACTGGCTGAGAAGCGATCCATTTGAAAGCGTCTTCTTGGCGTTCTTTCCTTTTTGCAAGAGCCTGTCGATAGGACCGCCTTTTTCTTTGGCAAAGCGCGGCGTCATCTCGTTCTGAAGGTCCGTGGTAATGACCCCGCCAAGTTCGCGGTACTGCGCGCGAGCTGCCGTAAGAGCGTCTTTCAAAGGCGTTATGACCTCATCGTATATCTTCTTCTCGCTCTCGCTTATCGGTTCGCTCTTGTTCTCGTCATAGTGGTAGAGGTCTTCCCATCCCTTTGCAGTGAGCTCGTTGCCTATCTGATCGACGAGCGTTATGAGCCTCTGGCGATTCGCCGCGCGCATCCCTTCGTGCTGGTAAATGGCCTCATTCACATTGCCGGTGAGCTTTGCCGCTTCGATGTCTTTGTTGACAAGGTCGGTGACCTCTTTCACTTTCGTAGCGATATCGCTCAAGACTTTTCCTGGATTGATGAAGCCTCCTTGCAACGCCGCCTTCCTTGCGTTCAAACCGCTCTCGATCTCGTTGAGCAGGTCTTCATCGCTCTTGAAGCCGTTGTCATTTGCTATCTCATCAAGCGTTGAGAAGCCAGGTGCCGTGCGGAATATCCTCATGTAGTTTCCTTTGCCTACGCGCGTCATGACCTCTGACTTTATCGAATCAGGTATCTGTATCTTTTGCTTGCCCGATAGAATATCGCTGATGATGGGCTTCTCACCTTTTGCCAAGTCCTCATTAGTCATGCCAGTGATCTCCTGCTGAAGCTCTTGCGAGAGGGTTGGGAAGACTTTTTCTTGCTCTTCACGCGGCAGCTTTTCAAATTGTTTTGAAGTGGTGACTTCTTCAGGATTTTCTTTTTCTTTACTCTTCACGAGCACCTCGCCTTCCAGTTTGGAATACTTCGCCAGCATGTCTTTATTTGCCACAGATTGAACATCTTTGCCTGGGTATGCACGGCTGAAAGTTTCTTTCATTGCATTGCTACTCAGGTTTGCCACAACGTCGCTCTTGTTGACAACATACGGTTCTTGACCTGCCTTTGGAGTGGTTGAATAGCTTTCTATCTGTCCCGCCTTTGGCTCTTGGTCACGGTAAAGAGTGATTTCATTATCTTTATTAAACGTCAATTCATCAACACCTGGATGCGTTGCCTCAAGTCCGGTCATTATGTGTTCAGGTATTGGGGTGCCTTGATTGATCCACGCACGTACTGAATCAGAAGTAGTGGTGTCGCTTACTCTTGTTGGCGCTACTGTATTCAACACCTCATCTGACGATGCTTTGATCTCGGCGGGGGTGGTGGGGCGGGTTGCGGCAATTACGAGACGTGTTGCAGTCGGTTCGTCCACGCCAAGATTATCCATGAGCGCCTGATGCGTTGCCGGCGCGCCGTTCTTTTCAACAGAGTCGCTGACTTCGTTTGAAAGGAGTTTGACACTTGTTTCAGCATCAGTCGGCTTGCCTCCATTCTTTGATACAGCACCTTTTGTAAGGACATCGTAGGCGTTTTGAACGGCTTGGAAGTCTTCTTTTGCACCACCAACGTCAGGATGCGTCTGGTGAGCAGCTTTATAATAAGCGTCTTTGATTTCTTTCGGAGTCGAATCTTTAGTGAGGGTGGTGTCTGAATATGTATTCAAAAGATCAAGAGCCTCGTTTTGATTCTGTTCGAGCACGTCTGCGGCATCTTGTGCCTTACCCGATGCTTCTCCAGGCAATAACACTTGCAAAAAGGCAAACAAAGTACCTGCAGTAACAGCATCTTTGTTCGATGCACCGCTTAATTTTGCCATACCAAAGCCTAGGCCGAATGCCGGTGGCAGAGCATATAGAGGGTTTTTTATCATGCCAAGAGCCGTATAAAGAGGTGCTGTACCGAGATCTGTTAATAATGTCGTAGCACGAGCTTTAAAATTGTCTGCAAGAGCTGGATCAAGTTGTCCTGAAATGGCAAGAGCACCTGTATTTGATATCAAGGGGCCGATATAAGGTGCGATATATTTGGCCACAAGTGGGTACCGGCCGACAAATGTATTTAGTGTTTGAACTATCTTGCCGACAGCGGGAATTGCATCGATACCCTTTGCCACAAGAGAGATACCTCCGACGGCACCGAGTATGTTTCCCAGTCCGCTTGCCACTTGATTCGATATCGCGTTGGAATCTATGCCCTCTTTTTGTGTAACACTATCCGGTGAAACTGCGTTAAAAGTCAGGCCCTTGATGACACCAAGTCCGAGTTGCGACACCAGTTGCAATCCTTCTTGACCTGCTTGAGAGAATTTATTGCCATTGTTTAGTGCCGCGGCCGCACGAGTGTCCGCAGTGGTATTTGAAAGAAGTTCAGCAGGTCCGCCGATTACTTTATCATAAATAGATTTTGAAACGGTTGAAGCGGCCGCTGGCAATCCTGCCATTGTATCATTGACGATATCTGTACCCGGTGCACTCGGCATCGCCGGCGTACTTGCAGATGCTATCGGAGCCTGTTGCACCGAACTTGGCAACGAGAAACTATTCTGTTTCAAAAATCCATTGAAGATGCCGCTCAAGTCCGTTGGCTGAGTCTTCGTAATTAAAGTAGACAGGTCAAGGGGTTTGTTTGGAACGGTTGGAATAGTGGATGAAGATGAACCCAGCAATGTATTCGCCGCAGGACTGCCATAGTTTGATGTAGTCGTGGCAGCACTCTTGCCGCCGAGTAGCGTATTGGCCGCCGCGCTTCCATAATCGGTTGTAGAGGTCTTTGCTGGTGTAGCCGAAGTGCCCGGAGCACTCGCTACCCCTCCTAACAAAGCATTTGCTGCAGAGCTTCCGTAGTCCATATTGTTTTTATGCCGCGTATGTCGACGCCGTACTCGATGCTGTACCAGTCTTCGGCACCGCATTCAACACTTTATAAAATGTCGTCTCGTCGGCGTTGGCGGCATCGATGCCCGCTTGATTCGCTCCAATCGACTGGAGATAGGCATTGACCTTGGTTATCTCGGCCGTAGAGGGCTTTACGGTGAATTTGGAGTAATCGGCAGTACCAGTTGGTTTTGCCGGAGTCTTTGGCTTTGGATTATTCCTTGCATTAATTTCGCTATTTGTGTTTGCAATGGAACTTGCAGTTTTTGCCAAGGTGCCTTGAGCGGTTGTAACCGCCGATTCAAGTATCGTTGGATCAGTGATACCCTGAGCTTGTGCCACGCCATCGATGTAAGCCTTTATAGTCGCCGGGTCTTTTAGTCCCTCTTCCTTGATCGTCTGTGCGATAGAATTGGCCACAGAGGTGGAGAGCTTGATGTCGGAGGCTTGCTGGGCTTTGGTATTGGCTGCATCGATCTTCTGCTGGGCTTGCAAATCCTTTACAGCCGCGGCTGAAGCAGTCATAAGCTTGTCAATGGCCGATAGTTTATCCTGGGTCAGTTTTGTAAGATTGTCGGAAGCGGTATTGAAAGCGGCAAGGTCACCCTTTTGATAGGCTTGCTGGGCGGCAAGAACCGCGCTCGTTTCTTTGGTAGTTATGGTTGCGATATTGTCAGAAGCATTTTGCTGCTCTGTCGTAAGAAAATCGGAAGACATCTGGCCGAGGCCGCCAAAGGCCGCAACGGCCATCGAACTGCGGCCGAGCATTTGTGCATTCTTCTTTTTCTGAAGCTCTATCTGTTGTTCATAGCTATCTTGAATATTGGCCACTGCAGCAGAGGCGGCAGGATCATTGGCTAATGTTGCGGAAGCTGAAGCAAGAGTGGCTTTTGCGGAAGTGATCTGACTATCGAGTTCAGTCATAGTGTCCGTATACGATTTAACAAGCCCAGGATCCATGCCTGTCGTATCGATGGTGTTGCCATTGGAATCGACTATCGAGGTGCTCGAACCTCCCGCAGGCGATGCACCGCTCCCTGAACCGTTTATTGAGGTGCTCGAGCCGCCTGCCGGCGATGCTGCACCTCCTGCAATAGGCGTTGTTGTAGTAACCGGTACCCATCCGGCTGCTTTGGCATCTGCGATGTTTTGAGCCGTAGCAGTGGAGCTTGGAGTGGCTATGACGCCATTCTTCGTCAATTGTCCTGATGAAAGATTGCTCGTCGCCGTATTCAACGTGCTGACGTTGTTCGCGGTATTGGTTCGAGACGCGCTGGAAGTGGTTATGAGAGGGGAAGCAGGTGCAGCAGCGGCTGCCGCCATTCCTTGCGCCGCTGTATATGCAGCCGATCCGACTGCAGGAAGAGCCTGACCTCCTGAGTAGGAAGCTTGGGCGACTGGTGCTGCTGCTGGTGCTGATGTGCTCATGGTTTTATTTATTTAATGATATTTCTCTGGGAAAGATGTTAAGCGGTACGATTCCACATATAGACCGTGATAAATGGTTGCATTGTATTCATTGCGGCATTGCCACCAGTTGAGTTGGTTGTTGCCGCACTATTATTTACTGACGAACCCTGTACAACAGTACCAGATGAGGATCCACCCGAATTGTTTGCTGGTGAAGTATGTGCATGTGCCAACAATTCTGTAGCACTCATTGCGTGATTTTCTTCACCACCAGTATCTCCAGCTGTTCGTGCAGTAAGAGTTAAGGTAAATGTTTGTGTACCTGTTCCGTCAGATGAAAGTGAGATTGCTGTACCGTTTTGTGCGTTAGCCAAAGATGAAGCAAGTGAGAATGTAAGATTTCCCGTACGAATGACATAATATGTATTGGTTGAAGTCAGTCCTGTCATTGCACCACTTGGAGCTGAATATACTACCGCCTGACCAGTCTGAAATTCGTTGTTTGCAGCGTTTGTCAGTCCCGTGACTGTAATTACGTTTGAAGAACGAGATGCAAATGTTGCTACTTTTGTTCCAGTGCCAGCACCAATCATTACACGACCTGCACCATAGGCTGACCAAGTGCCAAAACCCAGAAGCGTGTTTGGATTGGTCGAAACAGTAGCCGTATAAATAGAACCAATAGGGAAAAGAAGATTACCGACAGTAGTTGCCAAAGTTGCCGCCACTAGACGAGGGTCATTATCTCCGACAGCGATAGGGGAGGGTGCAGAAACCGGTGCAACCGATAGTTTAGAAATCCCCAGAACAGTTGTCGTAGCCGGTATGCCACCTGCTATAATCGCCCCCGTAAAGAATGCCACGATGCCATTGTAGACCTGCGGATTATCCGAGAAGACAACTACCGCGGAGGAGCCATGAGTCTTTCCACCAGATGCGGAAGCTGTGTATGGGGACTTTCCCATGAGGTTGCGGGTGAGGCCTGTCAAGGTTGCAGTGCCGTCGCCATTATCAGTGATGCCAGTGAAGCTGACTATCTCTTCATAACCGGAAATCTTTGGATCGATTGTAAACACTGCCACATCTCCGAAGTCAGAAAATACTAGTTTGTTTCCATCAAGATCTGTTGGATAAGGAGTAACTCTGCAAGAGGTGTCGGAGATTCCGATGCCGGTATAGAGAGCGATTGCGGGAGTTTGAACATATTTTAAGCTCATGGTTATTTTTTATTATACAATACTTTTTTAATTTATTAAATGTGCATAACTACTTCTTATGCGATATCGGCGCAGTCTGGGCGTCGAACATATTCGATCCATGCGCTACAAGAGCGAATTGACCGCCCAACGTATTCATGGTGTATTCTACGAAATGCTCGACAAAATCAACGCTCTTCATGCTATCGTCTTGCCAGAACCTTACCAATGGCACTCCCGCCCCTGGAAGCCCGCTAATGGGATCAAAAGGCGAGCCGCCGAGCGGATTCTCGCCGAGCGGCGCATCGCCCAATGGCGAGCCATCTACGGGATTTATAATGGTTTTATCGCCCCCTGAAATGGTCATTGTCTTCTTGCCGGAGATGCCATCAAAGCCAAAATTCATGTTCATATTGAGAATGCCGTTCGGAGTGATGTAACCATCGCTCCAATATCCAGTCATGCTTTTTATCCTATCCCTCCGTCCTCCATTGTTGTATGCAAAACGTACTGCCTGCGGTATGAAATTGCCATTGTCAGTCGTTCCGACGAACAACTGATACGTTTCATTGGTGATCGATGAGTGTCCGTAGAGCCATCCATTGATGATTGAAAAACGACCTACAGGGATTGTTTGAGGCGGTTGCCAAAGCGAACGTTGCAAGTCATATATCAACACTATTCCTGCCGTCGGCACCGATATGTATATCGCGCGCTTCCAGTAAACAATATGCGAACCGGTGAAATCATATCCGTCAAAATCATTCTTGATAAGATCGGAAAGAGGTGTATTCTTTTTTCCATCAGGTGCTTCAACATTACCAAGCGTGTCCAATGCCGGTTCTTTTGAGATATAAGCGGTAGCTTCCTTGACCGAGCAATACGCGCTCTTTGACGCGATGCCGGAGCTTTGCGACACGCGATACATAACCATTCGAACAAGCTCATAAGCATTCGTCGAATCCATATGGAAATCCATGCTATCAAAAACGCTATTGCCAGAACCGATGACAAAGCTGCTTTGTATATTGAAGACGTTCTTCATCGTATCGATAGGAATGATACACTTTGCCGGGCCTGATGTAAGGACAGCTTGAAAAGGATCAGCAGGCGCGCGCGGGGAGGTTAGGGTATAATTGGTATAATCAGTAGCTGATGAGCCGCAAATAACGGAACTCTTTGTACTGGCTAAAATGATTTGATTCAGCTGACAATTGATCAAATCAGGGGCAAAGTTTGGATAAGCAGAAAGAATGGCAGATGGCAGAGCAGTCTTTACAACCTGTTGCCATACTGCATCGCCTACCGCAACAGTCGGGAATGCTGTCAAACCAGTCAATGTGTCCGTCGTCTCACCTCCTGTATAGGTATAGGCAATACCTTTGTACATGATTGCACGACCAGTGACAGAAGCGAAGAAACGAGAAGCCTTCCATGTCGGTTCTCCGTTATGGATAGTAATCGTTTGACCGGCAGCCTCGCTTGTCAAAACATTGCTCATAACGAGCGTGATCGTACCAGCAGTCACTGAGCCGATCGTAAATTGAAAGCTATTTGCAGTTGAACCAGTCACATAAAGTGTATCCCCAGCGGCAAAGCCAGCGTTTAGAAAGTTATTTGCAGAATCAGTGATGGTTGGAGCAACAGTACCAGCGGTTCCCGCAACGAAAGCGATGGTCGTTACAGCAGTAAGGACGCCCTGTTTAGTGAGAGTTGTTGACGTAGATTTCCAAACCTTACTCACCCCACCAGACCATCGGTAATAGTTTTGATCGCCCTGAACGAATAACATGACATCCGTCTGCTCGGTAGAGTCATTAACCTGACAAAATTCAAGATATGGATTAGTGAGGTTTGAAACAAGATTGTTATATGTTCCATTCCAGTCGAATTCAAGATTCTTGTCGTATGAACGGAGATTGAAAAACTTTCCCGTGGATGTGTTCCAGTCATATGATCCTTTGATGGCACCTGAACCAGTGTTGGCTTGATTATAGAGCTTATATCCGTTCCTCGATATGACGCGCGCGGCATAGTCGATCAAAACGTTCTTTGAACCCTTCACAAGATAGTTAGGAGAAAGCGCGGTGATCTCTGGCTTCGAGACATATGATTGAAAGCCTTGCGTCACTGCAAAGCTGTCTTCCTGCATCTGTACGTTGTATTTTTGTGTTGCCATAATTTTTTAACAATCAAATGCATATGTCCGAGTGATCGTCGGAATAGCGCTTGCAGGATACATACGAAGGTAATCAGCATATAATCCATGATACGGAGGATCCTTGACGTAACGCGACTGCGGCTGCCCATTCAGCATCAAGCGCCAATCCGTTACTTCAGTCTGTTGAACGGCACCGGTACGGATCTCTTTGGTGATATCGACCATCATCTCGACTTTCAATATCTCATACGATGACTGACTGACACAAACGAGATCGGTATCGGATGTTGGGATAGATTCCCATTGGCCCGTTTGAGTCACGAAAAGATAGTTCGAATAGTACTCGAGCTCATAAAGATTTCCGAGAGCATCGGTCCAATTATCCACGAGAACGCCATTGATCGCGGTGCCAATCGTATACTGGAATCCAAGCCTTCGATATGTATTCTTCGTATCGTTAGGCGTTCCATTGACGCGCGCGCTGATCCAGTCGAATTTGACCAAGTTCCAACCGTCGTTAAATATGGTGCCGTCGATCTTTGAAATCGTCGTCGCTTCAAGATAATTGTTCGCATCAGAGCCACGACGGAGAGTGAGGCTGTTAAAACGGGAGCTATAGCCGATAGGGATATAAATGCTATATATCGATGCATCGTTCTTTCTGAGGGCAGACATGTCAGTGACGGAAGCCGTCGTATTCACGATATCAGCCGCCCCGCTATATCCTGAAAGATTGAAACCGAGAGATCCGTTGCCTTCGACAAAGTTCAATGTCTCCTGATAGAGGCCCGACGCATCGCCTTCACCAATCCATAAGCCGTTTGAATTGGCTCCATCAAATGAATCCATCTGCAATACATTGCCGATAGGAAGCTGTTGAGCTCTAAGGGTGCGGATCATGTTATTCCATCGGATCGAGAATGAATTCGCATCCAAATTCATATTGAATTGCTTTGCAGCAGTCTCGCTAAAATTAGACCGTCCGGGCATATTATATCGATTCGCCTGCGGACGTATATCGATCATGCGCTTATAGTCGCTTGGCAGCGCGTAGTCCTGCACGTTGTCATAGAACGGAGTGAGAGCGGTTGCAGTCCTTCTCGTCTCTTCGGTATCGATGCGCGCCAGCATCCTATTCGCTGCGCCGGCAGCAGTGCCGTAAAAGTCTCCGACTTCTTTGATGGACGTGCCTTTCATCATGCGTTCGATATCATTCTTCAATTGCGCGATCGTCACAAAATAGCCCGCAGTCGAAGGCACCTGTAATATAGGATTGGAAGATTGATACAGATAGAATGAGAGCAAGACTGAAGAGACCGGAGGCGCTGTGTTAAACGTGATCGTATATACATTCAACGTGTAATCAACGCCTCCTGGAGCTTGTACAGGGCCATTCAAAGTGATGAAACTAGGAGAATTCAGAACAGTGAAGACTTTATTGACTCCGTCTATCGTTCCGCTTGGTATTTCGTAAAGTATTGATGACATATTGTTATATTTATACTATTAATTGATTATCGTTGTATCTCCAGGTGCGATGGTATCGACAGCTACCATCCTCGCTGGTAGTGCCTGTATCTGTAGCAGAATGGCTATCAAACAGCACCTCTTTCATTATTTCTTTTAGCTCTTCTTTGTTCATTTGAAATATATGAAGTGAACGGTTAATAAAATAAAGCCCATGAAGTACACCGCCCATGCTTTCCATGAGTTCCACAGCCACTTATGCATCCAGCCGCTTATGGTGGAATTGGAGCCGAATTTCAAATCCACGAGAGCGTCGATGGCAAAGATGGCGGAGATTATCAAAAGTATGAGCGCGCCTGTGTTCATGATTGTGTTTGGTCGACTGGGTCGGATTGCACTGGATCTGGTTGCACTTCTACAGGCGGAGTTACCGTCACCGTTCCATCATCGTTTATGGTATAGGCGAACATGGAAGGCGGCGGAACGTATGACGGGTTGCTCGAAAGGATGAGCTGGATGAGGAGGTAGGCGTCTTTGTAGAGCGATGCAGCGTCCGTGCCAAAGGTGTCAAGGACGTCTTGCGGAGCATATCCGTCTCCACCTCCTAAGATGGTCACTATCTCGGCTAGGCTCGATACGCAGGTCTGGTAGAGCGCGGTGTTAATCTCGATAATCCTGTCGTGCGCGGCCTGTGCAGGTGTCGCTGTGTTGGTTATTGTTGTGTCTACGATTGACATGGTTTTGTTTATTGGATTTTTAATACTGACCCTTTCAACACCCGGAAGAAGGATGTTTTGAGCACTTGAAAGGCCATCCACACGTTGCCACTTGTGAGGCCCGTGTAGGCGTAGAGTTCGGATACATCCGCTGCCGATAGCGCACGATTGTATATCCTCGCGTCGTCTAGGTAGCCTTTGAAGTAGCTGACGCAAGAGACGTTCTGGCTCTCGCAGCCGATGCCCAATTGGTAGGTACCGATTTGGCTGGCTGAAACGGTGCTCGTCGCCTTGACCGCTCCGCCATCGCCGTATATCGTCTCTAGCGTCCCGGCCCTCACTTCGCAAATGTGGTGCCAAGAACCGTCGGAAAGAGTGACGAATATTCCGTACGGAGCAGATGACTTCAAGACGCCGCCGCCCCATGTGTTTGCCCCGTTGCTGCCCACCCAATATCCCAATTGGTAATTGGTATCAAAGATGCGGACGTTCGTGTGGCCTTGCGTTCCTTGAGCGTTGTACCATGCGCAGGCGCTGAAATCGTTGTAGCTTGTCTGGAACGTCGTAGCGACCGTTTGTGAGGTTCCATTGAAGTTTATGGCATACGGGCCGATTTTCCCTGTGAGGTAGGTAGAGGTTCCGATGTTCGTTCCTGTGTGTCCGTTTCCCGATGAATCGTTAGAGATAGTGCCGCTGCCTTCATCGAATTTCCACCAGCCTTGCAATCCAGTCGTGATGTCAGCCTGTGCAAAGCAGGGCACAAGGAGCGAGAGAGCTATGATAGTTGAGGCGAGGTATTTTTTCATTAGTTTGGTGATGAGGAAGTGGCCCATGAGGTAGGAGCTGCCGTGCCTGCGGTGAAGATTGGATAATGGTAGGAGTTGTCGAGGGACGAATAGAAGTAAGTGTTGCCCGATGGGCCGACTGCGAAGGCTGATGTCGTGGTGGCTGCCAAAGTGCCAACCGTCGTCGTTCCTATGAGCATCGTCGTGCCATTCACCGTGAGGGTCGAGCTTGAGACTGTGCCGCCGACAGAGAGGCCGCCTGCGAAGGTCGTCGTGCCTGTAGTCGTCCATGCGTTCGTGTTTCCAAGGTTGAGCCCTATCGTTCTGGCTGTACTGCCATTGTAGGTTCCGGAGAAGGTCAAGGTTCCATCGGTCGCTGTGAGGTTGGCGAGGTTGTTGCCGAGAGCGATGGATGAGATGGTCGAGTTCGCAAGGAAGGCGTTCGTGACCGAGCCGCTTGGAAGCGATATGGTACTCGTCGCTATGAGGTTTCCGACAGTGAGATACGAGGATGATGCGGAGGTGAAAGATTGGTTAGCAGTCCACGAATTGGAGTGGGCCAAGTTAAGGTCGAAGTTAACGGTTCCTGATGTCGTAATAGGGTTCGTACCGCTGAGTGACATCGTAGAGTTTGGAGAGCCGAGAGTGATTGAGGTGACCGTTCCAGTGTTCGTCGTGTAGCCGTTCGGGTTGGTAGCGAGGTAGTAGGTAGATGAGGCGTAGCCGTAGCTGACAAGCCCGAGGGATGAAGTAGCGACTGCGCCTGTAAGTCCGCCTATGGAAAGCACGCCTGTGTTAGTTATGGAAGGAGAGACGGTGCCGACGACGGTAAAGCCTGTGCAAGATACTCCGCTTGAACACGAGGCTGACGAGGTAGCAACAGAGCCCACTGTGCCGCTTGATGAGACGTAAGCGAGGTTCCCTACAGTCCAAGGAGATGATGTGCCGAGGCCTGACGCGCTGCCTGAACCCGTGATGGTGAGGTTGCTACCTAGGACATAGGAGCCTGCGCCGCACGAGGCAGTGCCTGAACAGGTGATGGTGCCCGTGGCTACCCCTGCTATGGTGCCTGCGCCTGTAGCATAGATAACGTTCCCTCCCGTGAGGTTGGACGACGTTGCAAGGCCAGCCCAAGAGATTGTTGGAGTAGCGCCGCCTGATGAGACGATAGGCCACGTGCCTGATACGGCAGTGACGCCGCCGCCTGCCGTTGTGGTCGTGGCGATGATGACGCCATTGTTATCGACGGCGATTATGGACGGGTGACCGCTGCCGAGAGCTGTGAGCGTCTCAGTGCCTGTCGTTGTGAGGTTGCCTGCAAGATATGAGTTGCCATTGACTTCGAGGCGGTTAGTCGGAGAGGTAGTTCCAATTCCCACATTGCCGTTGTTCAATATGCTCATCTTTGTTGAACCATTTGAGAAGAAGTAAGTATTCCCTGTGCCGCCTGTCACGCCTGATGCGATGTTAAAATCTCCTCCTGCAGTTGTGTATACTTGGCCTGTAACCACACCGCCCTCCGCGAGCTGGAGGCTTGATGTTCCAAAGCCAGAGTTAGCTATCGTCTCTGATTCGTTGTTGGTTCCGCCTCCGTTGCCGTAGAGATAGAGCTGGCCTGTTGGCGTGGTCGTGCCGATGCCTACAGAACCACTCGATGTTATATCCATGGCCTCGTTGCCATTTGAAAAGAATTGCTCTCGAAAAGGATTTGCGCCTGTTCCTGCTCCATTCATAGATATGCCGTAGAGATTCGAGGCACCATTATCAAACACAGCCAAAGTCCTGCCTACCGTGTTTCCAAAATCCAAAGTGTATGTCGGAGTGGCCGTGCCGATGCCTACTTTACCTTGATTCAAATTGATCGCGGGATAATCAACGCCGGCCACACGAGTGCCGAATTGCGCGACTTGATTCAATGCGCCGTCCATATTCATCTCGCCCATGTAAGCTCCGTAATCCTGGTTGTTGTCAGTTCCTATGCTGATGCGGTTTTGGATCGCAGTCGTGGATGCTCCGAGATTTTTCCCGCTTATCCATAGCTGCGTACTCGGTGGCAATGTGTTCGTTCCAGCCGTACCGAGGGACAATAATGCGGTCGGCGCAGTGTTTCCGATGCCGACGAGATATGATGTCGAGTTAGGATAGAGGTTGTTGCCAGAGAGCGTCCAGTAGTTTGTGCCTGATCCGCCTGTTCCAGGAGTTATGCAGCCGCCTGCAGTCGAGGTTGCGAAGCATTTTGCAATAATGCCGCCTGTGAACGTAGAAGTAGCTGTTGAGGTAGCTGTGATAGTTCCCGCGATATAGGCATTACCATTGACTGCAAGGGGTGCTACAGGAGAAGTGGTACCGATGCCGACATTGCCAGTGCTATCTACATGCAGCCCAGTGCCAGTATTTCCGTTGAAAGTCCATCCGTAGTATGAATGACCAAGGACGCCGTTTGTCGCATCGACTGGACCGAGATAGTAATTCGTCGCATCCGCTGCGAAGCCAATCTTTCCGCTATCAAGCAGGATGTTGTTTCCAACGGCCATTTCTAATTTTTGAGCAGGGATCGTGCCAGGCGTCATACCAAGTCCAACATTGCCGTTGACACCAAGATACAAATCTGAGGTGCTCGCGTTTCCGACGATGAGCTGTCCTGTGAAAGATCCGGTACCATCCATCAAATTTATGAACGGAACTCCGGTATTTGTGACGCCGAGATACGCCCCCCTCAGATTATTCCTCACGGCGATATCATTCTCGGCTGATGTGCTGTTGCTGACATCGAGATGGACTTGGGGGACTGCCGTGCCGATGCCGATCATACCAGAAGCGGCTAGAACCTCCGTGTTGCTAGGCGCGCCTGACTTTATAGCGAATGGATTTTTGTTGTTCGTCTGATCATTGACCATGAAATCCGTGGTGCCAAATTGTCCCATATTCCAGCTTTGTGTCGGAGATAGCATGTTATAGCTCACATAATTGCTGTTTGCGTTCAAGATGTAGTATGCGCCTTTGCCGGCATATTCGTTCTGCTCCCATGCCACTAGATCGGTCGATGTGTTCTGTATTATTTCCAAAGGGTAGATCGGAGAAAAAGTACCGATGCCGATGTTTCCGCTTATACCGAGATTTGCGTACTGGCCGCCGGCCGTTACTTTCTGGCCAGCGAAAGGTGTGTCATACGGGCCTTCAAGGTCATACAAAAGATTTGACGTAGACGTAGTCGCGTTGTAGCCGTAGACAGGCATGATTGCGCCATTGACTGGTACTCCGCCCGTAGTTATTGAAAGGGGAATGGAATAGTTTTTTGCGCCGACAGCATCGATATTGACGATATTGGTTGCAAAGATATTTGGATATGTCGGATCTCCCAAGCTCAATGCCGCGATGTCGTTTATCATCCCTCCGTATGAATCAGCTTCAAGAGTCGTGTCTCCATAGCCTACTCCTTGGAAGATTGCGGAATTTTGAGGAACATGGCCGAAGTCGCTCGTATTGGAGATCAGAGTCGAGGTCGCTGGCCACTTGCCTTCGGCATACAGCGCAAAATTGTCAGCATTGAACAGCCATGGTGCAGTGCCACCAGGGTTTGACTCGTCACGGATGATGCTGAGATTAGATTTCTGGTCGTTGTCGTATATGCTCCTGTTCAATCCAAAATCTATGTTAGGCATTTTAAACTGCGCTACACCCAATGAATCGATTGCATCGGGTGTCGAGCTTGAATATAGGTCGTACGAATCTTCTCCGGAGAGCGTTGAATTGCCTTTGATCAAGAACGGATATTTAACTATCGTTGCCGTATTGAGAGAAGTGGGTCCCGCAAACGTGCTCGTAGACGTAATTGAAGTAGCTGTAATGTAGCCGACGATAGGAGATGACGTGCCAGCGAATGATCCAGCGTTATTGTATTGAAGCTGGCCATTAGAGCCGCCTGGAGTGCCTCCGCCGCCTCCGCCAGAGATGCCGAGAGAAGAAGTCGCTTGCGGTGCATACGTGCCATTTGACTGTCCCACGAGCACTTGGCCGATAACTGGCACAGTCGAGGTTCCTGTACCGCCTTGATAAGGGAATATGACACTCGCTGCGTATGTTGTAGAAAAAAAACCAAAAAAACATGACATACCGATGATGGCTATGTATTTTTTTATGGAATTTATAGACATTTTATTTTGAACAATTAGGATCGCTTACATAACTTGCATGAACAGCACTGGCAAGATTCTCGATATTTTCATTCTGAACGCATGCACTTTGTTTCAAAAGATTTATCTCGCTCTCATGGATTGAAACCTGCGTGCTCACTGTAGATACATTTCCTGCCGTTGTTGTCGCATATCCCAATGATATCACAGCTATCAAACCGACAGACCCACCAGCGATCCATTGAAGAAAATTCGATTGTTGCATCTGCTGTTCGTCTTGTTGCTGCATCTTATTCATGATCTTATGCGTTAGTGACCGCGAGCAATTTCACGGTTATCGCCCCTTGAGTCCACGAGACAGGGAACACCGTCAAGAATTGCAATGCATTGACATTTATCTGATACATATTATTGACATCAGTTCCAGCTACCACTATTCCTGTCGCTCCGGCAAGAGCTGTAAATGTATCAAGAGGAACGACCTGAACGAATGAATATGGATTCGAAGGAACTATTGTCCCCGCAAAATTCGGATAAATGATCCTTGCTCCCGTTGAAGAGAGCGGAGTCTTGCCCAATGAACCCGCGATCTTCAATGTCGTAGTCGCAGATCCTGATGTACCGACTTGTATAACAAGATTTCTAAAGCTGCTTACCTCGACTATCGCCGGCGCGAGGACTGCAATGCCTGCTGCACCAGCACCTTGGCCTGAACCAGCTATATTTACCCCTGTTATCTCGTCAGTGAGAGAAAACGTATTCGTAGTGACCGCAGAAACAACGTAAATTCCATTCGCTGCAATATTCGTAGTATGTCCAAAGATAAGCACTCGCTGTCCGTTAGTAAAACCGTGAGACGTTGCTGTGACCACTATCGGAGTGGCATCAGTCGATGAAGTAATTGCGACCGGAGTGACATTGTCATAAAGCGTCTTAGATACTGTTAAAGGATACATATATTTTCAATTAATTTTTATAATAGAGGTTCGCGGCCTCATCCTGCCCCACGGGTCGATTCGCGGAGCAAGGGAGGAAACGAGTTAGTTAGATTGTTACGGCAGTACCGGCAGTAACACCAGCAGCAGCAGAATAGATATTTCCTGCGACAAAACCAGCAGCAGCGATGATAGGAGTCGTTCCTGATGGGACGTTTATCCTGTTATTGCTGATGAATGGAGTTGAAGCGGCAGCGACGGAAATCGCTTTTGTGCCTGTTCCAACAACCATATAATTGTTAGCAATCAAACCGCGAAGTACTGTTCCTGTGACGTTCAATATCGATTGAGTCATCTTACCAGTGAAGTAAGAATTGACAATCTGTATATCAACAGCAGATTCATACTGGATCTGTGCTGTCGTCGTCGTGCCGGAGTTTACCGCTGGACCGACAAAGCGACAGTTATTCACAGTCAATCGATCCGAAGTCGCCGCCGTGAGGATACCAAGGACTGCGCCCATAGTGGCATTGTTCGTTCGATACTCGCACATATTGAACGAAACGTCCGTAGCGCTCACATTGGTCATTGCAGTGCTAGCATCGATGCCTTCAACAATGACAATGTTATTTATAGAAACGCTTGCTGCTGTGACGTCGAAGCTTGCGGCAACTGACGTTGTAAGAGTAAAGGTCGGACGGTCTACGCCATTTCCACAACCGATTATCGTAACGCCTGCGACATTCACGTTTACGCCTGAAGCGGCAGTGATCGTCTCAGTGTGACCAGGAGCGATGAAGATAATGTCACCGCGATCGGCGACGCATTTTGCAAGAGCTAAAGTCAGAGTCGTAAAAACGACAGGCGTTCCGTCTGGATACCCGCTGCCATACATCGCACGAATCTCATTGGCGTTCGTTTCGGTAGATCCGCTTACGATAAAGAAACGACCTGTGCTATCAGTCGCTTTTGAACTATCAGTCAAACTGATTGCCATCAATTGACCGACGTTTGTATTAACATTTGGAAACATGATTTTTGTTTTTGAAGTTGCCGATTCCACCTCCACCTAGGGGACGCTCCCCATAAATCGGACTTCGTTATTTTATAAGAGAACACTGTCTTACGGGCTCTCACAAATGCTCATCAAAGCGCTTGTGCGAGCCCGTAAGGGCTCAAAACGTTAGTTCGTTGGGCAAGAGAAGATCGCGCCGCGTCCTGAGACGATGCCGATGTTGTATGCCTGACGGACATTGAAGTACCAGATGTCCTTGTGGACATCCTGACCGTTTCCGGCTGTCGAAGGAATGAGATTCTGAGCTTCCCATTCGATGAACCATGCCTGCCATCCGCGGAGGCCTGCGCCAGCAGCGATGAGCATCCACCAGTTCTTCTTCGTAGCATCGATAGCGCCTGTGGCCGTCGTTGCGAGCTGAGGAAGGATGAGGTGACGATACTTGTCCTGATTGGCGTTGATAACTCCTGCGTTGTTCTGAGTGTTATCAGAAACGGAACGAAGGAACTGTTTGACTGCGTTACAGACCGTCGGGTTGTTGCCGGTGACGATAGTATTGAAGTCCATGACGCGCTTCTCGCCGAAGTTCGACAGGATATCAGTCGTAGTCAAGAGCTCTGCTGCCTCCAAAGCACCCTTTGAGAATAGAGGATCGCCCGTGACACGGTTCGAATAAGTGATAGTCGAGAACTTGAGAGCGTGCGAAGCGTAAGCGAGCTGATTACCATCGCCGACCGTTATATCGACTGTCTCACCGTCCATATTGACGTATGTTGTCGAAGTAGCGAACGTAAGGCGATGAGTGAGATCGAGTTCAACGCGCTGAGGACAGAAATTCGGTAGAGACTGGATAGAAGCCATGACTTCCTGCTTCTTGTTATAACGTCTCATTTCCCAAGTGATTTCTGACTCAAGGCCGATGCGCTTTGCACGGATCGTGATGTAATAACCGATACCAAAAGCAGCTTTCTTTGCATCAACGCCTTGCGGCTTTGCCTTTGCATACGTGGTCATATCATATTCCTGGAGGAGCTTCAATTCGCCTTCTCCAACTCCCATCGAATCGGTGAGGTAAAGCTGCTTTGCGACTGGAACGATAAGACCGCCGACTGAGACGAAGTGACGATTGACAAGGTCTGTCAATTCTGGAAACGTTACCGTTGCCAGGAATGTGCCCTGATTCTGAGGATCTGTAGCATAAGGAACTTGTGACATAAGATTAAATTAATATTAAGCGAATAAATTGATAGTAAGAGACGATTATTGAGCGCCGCGTGTGTGCTTCAATCCGTTGACTGTGAAATAACCCTGTGTAGCTGAGACGAACTTGACCAACTGAAGGACCAGACCTGCGCCTGGAGTATCCGTCGCTTGGCCTGCATCTGCAACGACGCCTGCCGTTGAAGACATTTTAAGGAATTGACCTTCCATTGCAGCAGTGAGAGTGCCTGTGACGTTATCGCAAAAAACCGTAGTGCCAGGACCGAGACGATCAACCAACACAGGCTTTGCAGTAGCGTAATCGCTATCTGTCGAAGCGCGTGTCTGAAGCAAGATGCCAGAGACCAAACTGCCAGTGCTGGCGACGTTTGCCAAAGCACCTGCTGTTTCAACAACGAGACTATTCGCAACAAGCGCAGTCGAAGCGGCGCTATTGAAGTTTTGAATGTCTGAAACACCTGAAGCTCTATAAAATGACATGATTTTAAATTTTTAAATTAATAAGCAAAAAAAAGAAACACGTTTGACTGTGTTTCTCCCGGGTCATTTGTCGCGCGGTTCCCTTCCGCGATTTGGGGGATGTAGTCTTCCTGATTGCTCAGGCTCACGCGTACACTACGGGTACATGCGTATGTTTTACGTTTTAAACTATAACACAAAATGGATAGCGTAACTATGTTGACAGGTGGATAAATTACGCACGTTATAAAAAAGCGCCTTGCGGCGCTTCTTTCGTTTCATCTATTTCAAATCGTTCAATGGAATGCCTGTTAACACATCATTGAGCTTCTTGAATGTAAGATCAGACATATACTCGATCCCAAGCAGCTTTGCCTCAGCTTTCTCAATGCTTGTCTCAAGGCTCTGGTTAAAGCCTGCCTGAACCGTCTTGAAGCCTTCGAATATATTGTCCATGATATATTTGACTTCCATCATCGACAGCTTCTCTTCGGCGAACAAAGAATTGATCTTCTCCTTGACTAGCGCAAAATCCGCATCGACCTCTTCAGGCGTTACATTGGTAAGACGGATATTCGACTCAGCAAGGAACCCAAGCACCTTCGTTCCAAGAGCCGCATAACGGACATCATCAATAAGCACAGTGGAGCATGATTGCACCGTCCGATTGAGGCCGGAAAGAGCCCCAAGAACAAGCTGGAATATATATGGAGTCTCCATGTTGATATTCAGATCGTTTTCAAGATTTCTCTGCAATATCTTCAATATCACTGGATTATAGTCTATCTTCACATTTGCATCTGGCGGCAGAAGAGTCGTCGCTATATCCTTCAAGACATCGCGGGCGATTGGTATGCATTTTTCATCCCGTACCTTTTCAAGGTCAGGTTGTGTTGTTTCTTCTTTCATGTATTTAGGTTGACAATTAATTGACAATTAATTTACGAACTCTCCACCGACTTCAACTGGCTTATCGATTCCCGGGATGCTAATAGTGTATTTCACCTCAGATTGAGTGAAATATCCATCTACCCTGTCGCCTGTCGATACGAGACCATGCTGCGGGTCGAATACCGAGACGTCAATCTCTTCGCCAGTCGGAACCTTGATGATGTTCTTCTTCGTCTCGAGTATCTTGCAATGGACTTGAACGCTGTTATTCATAAGATCGAGCAATTTGACCTTCTCGGCTTTCAGTTTGCCGTTCTCTCCACGCTCCTTGCCTAAGAAGAATATATTGATGAAATCCAGCACTTGTGGCGTAACTCCCGTACGATCGACTTCCTGATATGCGCCGCGATGGTCCCACCCTATGACATAGCCGAGATTCTCGTAGTCTCCAGCGATAGGATACTTGCGTATGCGCACAGTCCTGAAGGCTGGCTCGAAATTCTTCTTCTCTCGGAGCTTTCCTTCGCCTACCGGCGTCGCCCCCTTTGAAAACAACTCTTCAAGACCGGCCATCTTTGACCTGTCTTCCTCGCGCTGTCGCTCCATCTCCGCCATCTTCTCTTGCATCGCAAGAAGGCTCTTTTCTGATACTTCTATCGTCTTTTCCTTTGCACCTTCGTTTTCTTTTGCCATAAATAAAATTTATTATTGTTTGATAAATGCGACTATTTCTTCTCTGGTTCAAGTTTCAAACCAAGCTCCTTTGCCCCAAGGCGACCGCGATCAGTGTCTGCAAAAGACTTGTCTTCATCATTCTTCATCGTCGGCGGAGACCATGAGCCTCCATTGACGCCAAGAGCCGCTGCAACAAGGTCAGGCTCAGTCGTCTGAAGAGCTCCCAATGCTGCGAGGGTCTTCTTCTCTATCTCTTCCTGCGTATTCGCCTCGATGCCGATGACCGAATACATATCCTTGACCTTACCGAACAACTTGTCATCAGTGCCCACCTTCGAACGGATGATCGCTTCGACTTGCTTCTCGCGCGCGGTCTTCTCAGCCGCTTCGCGCTTTTCACGGTCTGCAGCCATAGCTGCTTGATTCTCGTAGATCGTTCGTTCGGCAACCGATAGCTTTTCAATGACCTCATCATTCAGTTTCCTGAAATTCCTGAACTCGCCTGCCCGATCTCCAAGCGCTTTCTTTGCATCAGAAATCTCTTTGTCTAACTCCGCTTTCGTCTTTGTAAAATCGCCTTGCAGCTTCGTCGTCACCGTTGTCTCTGTCTCTTTGACCTTTGCGGCAACCTCGTCTGCCGTAAAAACCTCTACCTCTTCGCCATTCTCGCCTTCTATTTTTCTTGACATGTTTTATAAAATTAAACTAATAATCTACTCTATGCTCACGCCGGGGTCCGGAGGCGTCTCCTTACCATCCGCGAGCATCTCGTCATACAAAGAATTCAAACGCTTCAACTGTTTTTTAAGCACCACTATCCCCGCTACCTGCGCCTTGCCCCACATAAGTACCTCGCCGCGCTCCTCGTTCGTGCGAGCCGGCGCTTTCAGCATCGCATTCACTTGGCTATTGACTATCCAATCCATCAGATACTTGAAGCTCACATCATGATAGAGCTGGAATCCAAGCATCTTCATAAGGAGCTGTCCGCGTTCGTCAAGATTCTCTTCAGGCTTCTCAAAATCATCGCTAAAGATCCCTTGGAATTTCCTATAGATAGGTTCGAAGGGATCCATCGACGAGATTATCTTTGCCACGCGGGTATTAACGCGGTTATCCACATCCTCGTAGTGGCGAGGCGCAATCAACCGAGCTATTTTAAGCCTGAAAGTATCGACCATGTAATGTCAAGTATAGCAAATCTACCGCATGATGCTAGCGGAGTTATTCACAGGAAGAGAACCCGAGGCTGCACCAGCGATTGTTGGCTGCCCAGCAACTGGTTTGCCGGGAATCTGCGGGGCACCTTGTCCTTGCTGCTGTTGTTGCTGTTGAGCTGCCTGTTGCTGGGCGCTCTGCAATTCCTGCTCATTTAGGAACCATGTATCAAAATCCTCTCCGGTCTTCGCCGCGAACTTGTGCTTCAGCTTCTTGACGTTCAGCGACTGCGGACCAAACATAGCCGTTGCATCCTGTATCTGCTTTGCAAAGAGCATATAGCCGAGCGGATCAGATCCATTCGGAACAGGAACACAGGTGTAGAACCAATTGAGCTTCATCGAGGCGAACTGCTCCGGATGGAGATACGTGATGCGGACCTCCTTACCACCATTCTCCTTCGATGCGTCAAGCTCTTCCTGATGGACTGAGCGAGAGCGTTCGAGATTCGTCTTCCCTTTTGGCATGTCTTTGGTGAAGATGATCTTCTTCGTCGCCTTCTGGCCGCCGCCTATCTCCGTCGGCAAAGTGACGGTACGATACTTGTCGATGATGGACTTTTTGAAGACGTCTATCTGCTGGTCGACGGGCTTCGTCCAATTGCGTGCGATGTTATATGTGCGCAGCCAATTCAACTGGTTCTCGCCTGAGATGATGCCATCGAACATCGACGCGACCTTGAGGGATTGAGCCTTGAGGGCATTCATATTCGCCGTAGCGGTCTCTTGCTTCGGGTCCGCGTCGCCTCCATCGACTCCCTGAAACGAGTCATCGACGCTATTGCGTCCGATAGAGCTTTGCACCAATTTATAAAAAGAAAAGTCTGCCGGTTGCGCTCCGGTGAAATTCGGCAGGATAGGGAACAAGTCTCCCTCGCGGATGTCATTGATGACGGTGCCCGGGTCGGTCGCCTCCTCTCCGAACATGCGCCCGCTCTTATTTCCGAGCGTCGGCTTTGCCTTCTGCTTCATCATGCCTATCATGAGCTTGATGAACATGTTCTCAACGTCAGCCCAAACGCGCATCTTGGCCGTCTGCGGCTTTGAATAAGCAAAATCATGCATCGGCTCGTTATCGTACTTTGCGAACGGTATAGCGCCAGATGGAGAGACCTCTGTGAGAGGAAAGCCTGAGATGTACGTTTTCTTCTCGCCCGCTCCGTCGGTATCCACAGGAGAGAGAGTTATCTCTTTTTCCATGATAGGCAACATGTCTATCCCATTTATCGTAAGGGCGAATTCATTGGCTATCGGATCGTAGTAGCGGACGATCTCGCAGAAATTGTTCGATATCGGTCGGAGAGTCCACGATGAATTAAAGACAGTCGCGTTCGATATCTCAGGAGTATACACGACGGTCGTCGGGACATACTTCCACATGTCCCAATTCTGGAATATAGCCTTCGTCGAATCATACGCCTCGTATTCCACAGTGAAGAAATACGGCTGACCAAGCGGCCCGTTCATGAAGTACTTCCTAATGTCGCCAAAGTAACACTTTCGGATATCCCAATTCTTCGCGATGCAGCCGTCCATCTGCTTGACCAGGCGCTCTTCCCACTTTGCCTTATTCGAGCCGAGCTTCGGGCTCCATCCCTTTGCAAGAGTCTTCTCGAGCACCCACCGTTCGACCCATGCATCCTCGACGAGAGCGATGCCGAACGAGACCATCGAACGATATATGAGCTTTGCCTTATCCTTGTAGGACTCCAAGAGCTTTGACTTCCTTACCAAGTCCTCGCCTGTCTCCGCCATCTCCTCGAGCATCTCGTCGGAGTCGTCATAGACCTGTGCCACAGGCTCGAAATCGTACTTGCAGGCGTATTCCACAAGAGAGGTGTCCTTGTCGCGCGCCGTGCCGGTATTGATAGAGGTGTCCTGCTTATTCTTGCGCGGAGCGACGTACTGGTCGTCGATCTTCTTCATCACGTCATGCCACTTCACAAAGCCCATGCCGTCGAATTCGTCATGCGTAGTGTCGCGCGTGTCTCTGGCGGCGATCATGCGCTGCCTGCGGAATGTTATGTACTTCTTCTTCGCTTCCGAATATTCCGGCTGCGGAAAATCATGACGTTCTGAATTCGGATGCAGCGTCTGTGCGCCAGTGAGTGCGATAGGTTCCATAAATTGAGACTACGACATGAGTAGAAGATGTCAAGGGGATAACTATTCCATAGTCGCCGATGGGTCGAACTCGTCCGCATGATCTTCTCCAGGCATGTCGCCTAGGAGCGAGCGCTTCTCTCCGTCCTTGCGCAAGAATGTCATTGACAGAGCATCAGCTTTGTTCGGCGACTTGAAGCCGAGCTTTTTCATGGATACCTTGTCCATGATTTGAATGCGTCCATTGATGGTGCGCTTGAAACGTATAGACATGAGCTCATCTTTCAATCCTTGTGAGTCCATGAACTCGCCTCCAGCGCGTGCCCAAAGCATCATCTTGTAGAATATCATGGCGCGGATATTGATATAAAGCTCCTTGTCGCCTGGGTCTGGACAAGGCTCGCCTATATTCACAGGGGTGACGCGCCACGGCCGCTTCTGTTTGCTCGTGGCGAGCGCTATCTCCATGGACACGTCCGAGCCTTTGCCGAAACTATCTATCACAAAGTCATATGGGTCTATCTGGTACTTGTCGCAGACGGTTATGGACTTGATCGCCATAGATGCGGGGGTAGAAGTCTTCTCCTCTGCAACAAGCGCCGCGCGCATCCTGTCGCGCACTGCCCATTCGCTCTCATCCTGCCCTTCGCCGGATGCGTCAAGCGCGCCTATGACGCGTCCTATGGGCTTCCACTCGTGGTCTGGTGCGACGATATGCAAGTCTTTCTCATTGAATAGCTGCACGTATCCTTTATCATCCATGACGCCTTCATCAGGGAATTGCCCCTTGACGCGTATGTTGTACTGCACGCTGTCCGTACCGTACTTTGCAACGATGCTGTCGACGTACTTCTGATCCACTCGCGGACTGTCGAGGGAATTAAACGAATAGTTTTGCCAACGTTCTTTGTCCTTGTGGTGCGTATCGTAAAAGTATCCGATCGAACGCGTGCCGTTAGAGATGATGAACACGAGTATATTGCCGCTCGTCAATGCTCCTTCCATAGTCTCGAATATAGGCTCATCAACGCCTGATGCTTCGTCTACAGCGATTAAAACCCAGTCTGCATGCAAACCAGCAAGCGCCTCTGTATTCTCCGGCGAAGCCGTCTTAGCGCGCGCAAACCACGTCTCTGGAGCTTCCTTCATGCGTATGTGCGAAGTCTGCCACTCGTACATTTGCGACATCTCCGGCGGCATCTTATCGATCCACTTCTTCACCTCTTTCCAAAGCACGTCATACATCTGTTCGCGGCCAGGTGATGTACATCCGATCTGACACTGCGGATGCACGAACAGAAACCACAGGATAAGGACGGCCAAGAGCATCGACTTGCCAATGCCGTGCCCTGATACGATCGATATGCGCGCGCTGCATTCTCCGCGCAATGCCTTATCAATGCCGTACAATGCCAGAGACTGCTGCCAAGTAAGATGTATTCCTTCGCGATACTCTTCGAACCAATGCGGCTTTACTGCCGCACAGAACTTATCCCACATCTTGCCGGTCAAGCATAAGCCAAGCTTGAACCGGTCTTGATACTCCGGCTTCACTGGTTGCGGCACTAATCCCCACGCTTGCAAAACAAAGTAGAGCGATGATTGCTCCATGCGCTGATATTCTATTGCATCAAGGTCTTTCATTTTGTTATTTTAAACCACTATTTCTATGTCGCACAATATGTATTGTTGAACATAGGATTTTACAATGGCTCTGCAAAGCCATATAATCAACTTTGCATCATGTTTTTCCGCACGTTTTCGACTTTGTTTTGACAAGTTTTTAATCATATGTCATCCAACATAGCGAGAAAGCTAAAAATTTTCTTTATGATCCGGTTATACATTCTTGCAAGATATGCATACATTTTGATTTTTCGACCGTTTAAAATGCGCTAGGACGATTTTTAAAAACATGCCGCGACTATTCGTCTGCATGTTTTTCGACGTCGAGCGCTTTTTGTTCGACAACGTCCGCATCGATGACATTATTCTGTTCGAGCAAAGCTTTTCTTTTTTGTGCAAGAGCTATCAAACTGAATTTTATCTCACCGTCGACTTGCATGGATTGTTTTGCTTTGCCGTGAACGCGATCGAGCAAACTGTCTATAGCATTGTTGTCGGGCTCTTTTGAAGTCAAATAATAATAAGCAGCAGCAGGATCGTTTTCATCATCGATTGCACCATTATTTTCTGCGAGCTTTTCAAGGTATTCAAATATTTCATCTTCTTTGTCAACAAGTTTAGGCACAAGATTTTTCCAGTAGCCTTTTTGTTCTCCGTCTTTATCGACGCCTGTTGCAACAAATTCTTTTTCTATTTTGTAAAGGAATTGCTGGCCTAGCGCGCGCGATGCTTGAGAATTTATTAAACGCTGTTGCAAACGTAAAACATTTTGGTCAAATTTTTCTTTTGCTTTTGTTTGCAAAATTGTTGCATGATTTTTTCCACCTTTTTTGCGACCACCAAGCTTTGCATTGATGCGGTTTTTCTCCGCATGTGTCATCAAGTTATACGGTTTATTTCCAGGAGTTTCCATATAAAAAATTAAACAACAACTTTTTTAAATTTATCAATACCTCTTATTTTAACGCCATTTACTTTTGCAAAAGCTCTGCGATAATGCCGCGGCATGTTTTGCAAACTTCGATAGTTTCTCCGCTGCATCTCCGCTGCGACACGTCCTTTGACTTCTTTATCATCAATGCCGGATACCACTGGCTTCACCATTTCTTTAGGCTCGACATTGCTTTGTAACACTCCTTGATTCATTATTTTGTTTTATTCTTTCGGCACTTCACGAGCGTCAAAGCGATCGACCTTTTTTGCTCGACGCTCAATCTCGACCAGCGTGCTTTAGACACGATCGACATGCGGCGAGCCCTTTGCGCCTTTGATACTCCGATCCAACGCTTCCGGCTTGCGATTGTGTATTTGCTCTCATCCATAAACCGAGACTAACATGCGATAGATTTTATGCAATGTGCATAACAATGTTTTACCCTAAAACCACAAAATAGCCGCGTGAACGCGCATTCTAGCGGACTACTAAGGACTACTAAGGACTATGTCTATATTTTAGTCATTGTCCAGTCTTTTACCTTGTATTATATATATATATTACATAATGACATACCTAGACTATATAAAATCCCTATCCCCTGTCTAAATACCTCTCAAATACCACCACCACCACCACCCGCCAGACGCTCTATATCGGAAAACGCATGTAGGTATGTACTTTTATATTTAAATTGTCTGTATAGCCACACTATCTTGGACAGGGGTTTGACATACTAGTCGTCCATGTGTTCAAATTTTATTAAAAATATGGCTTAACTTGATTTTTTTATCGTCTCTGATAGAATATATTTGCATTACTAAATAATTTTAAAAACCATGTCTACACGTACAGATACCATAACAGTTTCTTTTTCTGGCGATGATGTTGATAAGCTCGATTATTTGCTCAATAAATTCTCACGAGATGAAGTAAAAAGCCGCGGCGCGCTTGTTCGTCGTGCGATACGTGAAATGTTTGACAGAGAATATATCAAGGATAGCCCTTATCGTGCCGATCACCAATAAAAAAACGATGTCAAGTATACTAGCTCAATTCAATATTTATGATCGAAGCGTCATCTTAGAAGACTTGCGTAAGCATTATTCTAAACGCTACATGAAAAAAATCTCATTGCGCGAAGCCTTGCGCATAGCTTTAGAGGAGCGTCATATGGAATTATTCGACCCGTCATACAAAGACTACAAACCGGAAACAACGCCTCTATAACTATTGACAACCTTTAATCTTCATGTCATAACACTCTATAAAACGGCCTCATCGAGCCGTTTTATGCTTTTCCCCATATCCTATGCATTGACAAGTACAATACTAACGTATACACTATACCAGTCGAACGATCATATATATATGATCATTTATCAAAACAAAATCAAAATAATGCCGTCACCATTCCCACGCATCACGCAAGGCCAAGTATCAAGATATAAAGACGCTCAATATCAAAAGCGCGTCAATCGCATCCTTGACACCCTCCTTGTGATCGTCGCTATAGCCCTCTTCTTCTGGTCATTTTATCAGTATCTTAATTCTTAAAATCATAATGGCAAACTCATCATTTCAAGGCAATCAGCACGTTCACGTCTCGTGGATAGCTCGCAAGTATCATAATGCCGTCATCTACGCCAAGATAGCGGCTCATAAGGCCGTCATCTACACCAAGCGCGCGATCGTCATAGCCAGCGTCATCACTGTGTTCGGCTATGGCTACTATGCCGGCATATCCTCTAAAATGGCCGTAGCAGACACAAAGATACTCTTTGTGCAATCCACGAGCACGCCGCCGGTTATGGCCCGTATAGCCTCTTGTGAAAGCGGCAACAGCCAATTGAACAAGCAAGGCCAGATACTCATCAACAACAACGTCAATGGCACGAACGATATCGGCCTCTATCAGATCAACAGCATCCACAACAAGCAAGCGACAGCGCTCGGATATGATCTAACGAAGCGCACGGATAATATCGCCTATGCAATGTACCTCTACGAGAACAACGGCACCGGCGACTGGTCATCATCCGCCAAGTGTTGGCAATAATAAAAACAAATCAAATGAAAAAAATAAACATCAACGTTTACGAATACGCGGAACTATCAAAAAAGGCACAAGAAAAAGCCCTTGCAAATTGGCAAAAAAATAATGACATGCCATTTTTACAGTCAATGCTCAATGACGAATGCGGACAATTGATCAAAGATTATGGCATAACATGCACAAGCAATCATCCCGACTGTCTTTATTCTTTGTCAAACTGTCAAGGTGACGGTCTTATGTTCACCGGCTCTTTCTTTTGGAAAGAGTATAGTATCAAAATAAAGCATAGCGGCCGTTATTATCATAGCAATAGTAAAAGCATAGAGATAACAAAAGAAGTGGACGGCCAAGAGATCGAAGCGCCCGAGGCCGACACTGCGGCTTTTGAGGCCATCTATCAAGAAATATGCAAGAAGCTTGAAAAGCAAGGGTATCAATTGATCGAGGACGAGCAGAGCGAGGCTCACTTTATCGAAGAATGCAACTCGAACGAGTGGACGTTTGAGGAAAACGGAACCATGCGGAACCAGTAGCCCGTCAATGCGCTTGACACGCTCGAGCGCATTATAGGGGTTATGCACCTTATTATAAAGCATCAGCCCTTGCCTCTCTGTGATAGTCAGGCAGGATCTTTGAAAACAAAATGACCAAACAAGAAAAACTAGACGCTATTGGTAGCGCCTATGAAAGCAAAAAAGTATCAGACGAACGAAAAGAAATCCAAATTATAAGCGAAAAATGCCCACAAGAAGTCAAAGAAGTTATACAACTTTTACAGCGTGGCCTTGAAGTATCATTCGAGCAATCTTATGACATCATGGCCGATGCTTGCTATATCCTATCAGAAAAGACATTGACCGGAACGGATCGCGATAGCTTGACCGGTGATGACCTTGACTTCATAGCGGACGCGGACAGCAACGCAAACGTATATACAGCCGTCCAGCTATCCTATCTCAACATAAACAACGAAGCCGAAATATCAGACTTAATGAAAGACGAAAGTATAACGTCAATCGCGCAAGCATGCAACGCGTGGTATATCCAAAAAGTCGCGGAAGCTTGCGAAGCATTAAAGGAGTACATACTTCAATGATCCTCTCCTCAACCACCACCACCGAACGCGGCAAGCCGGCGCAAAAGACGGCGAACGAATACATTACAATAGATCTAACAGTCAATCGCCAAACTATAGGCCAAGTAGAGCTGTACTATTACAACGACAGCAAAGAGCGCACATATATCGAGGAGGGCATCAATAGCGACGAATGGCTATTAAAATGGAGGCCGGCAGTAAACGGCAAGATCGACGAGGCCGAGGACTGGCAGATCATTGATCAAGACAACACACAGCAAATCTAAACGGCAACAAGCCGAAAAGAAAAGCCGACACGATCAACAAATGTTGATACTATCCGTGCCGGTTTTTTTGCGTCTATGCCTGCGCGTTACATCCCCATTTTATTGTGCTTACCTACTGCTTACCTTTACAATTCAGTCAAAACATGTCATTTCAAATCTCGGGAAATGCTCAAAAATTCTATGCTCCCCGATAGGTTTACCGGGGCAAATTTTTTTTCTGTACCAAAACATTTTCCCTTTTTGTTTTTTCCCATTCAACCAAAAACCGCCCACTGGCGGCTTTTTCATTTTCCAAATTCTCTAAAACAAGACAAACCCTCCTTTTTCCTACCCGATGATATACATGGCCGCGACCAATGCCACTGCAAGCACCGCCAATGCCCTCCAAAAGAAGCGCCAGCCACGCAGTGAATCTATCTTCTTGTCGTCTTCCATCTCTCTTGTGGCATGATGCACCATACCGTCTATCATCTCTATGTGCCTCGATTGCGCCAGCTTCATATAATAATCGAGCGAGTCCCCTTTCGATTGCAGCTCCCTCCTCATCTTCTCTATGTTCTCGTCGCGCATCCTGATGAGGCCATAAGTCTCGTGAAGGTTCTTGTTCAATATCTTGATCGTCTCATAATACTCCGTGACTTTGTCTGTTTGCTGCCTGGCATACTCCATGACCATGCCGATGGTTATGCGGGGAGACTCTGGCTTTACTTTGATTTGTTTAGTTTTCATAAAAGTTATTATCTACGATTATTAATAGGCGTCTGCACCAACTCTATCTCGCATCCCGGCACGACCTTGCCTTCCTTCAATGCCGCAAGGGCCCTCCCTTCATTCAGATCGAAGTATTCAAACGGTATCTTGCCAAGCTCCACCACTTTCAAAACCTTGTCTTCTCTAAACCTGAGCGTGCCGGCATCCGTCTCGACCTTCTCTACAGGCTTCTCGATCGCTTCCATCTTTCGTGCCGCAGTCTCAAACTGCAATTTTCCCTTGCCGTCTCCGACGCGCGCCGCTATCCGGGCAGCCTCTTCTCGTGCCTTGTTCGTCTGTTCCGTCTGATACCTTCCAAGCTTGCCGCGCAATCCTTCGATCGCGCTCTTCAGCATCGTCTCAACCGGCGAATACCGGGCCCGGATGTTCTTTAACAGAGCGTTCAGGGGAACCGTTAAGGTTTCCCTATCAGCTACGACGCGGTCGTTCCATGTATTGAGATTGCTCAATAGCTCCGTTGCATATGCCTTTGCAGCCTCATCGACGATCTCGACGTCGCTTGCGGCCGTTATGATAGCCGGCACCGTCTTCTTTGCAACGATGAGCTCCTTTGACTCTTCGGCTTTTTTCTCGACTGTGATTTTCTTTTTCATTTTTGTGAGGTCATGGCCTGATTATTTTGTAAATGTGACTTTCTCTTTCCAAACTTTTCCTGCACCGGCTATAGGGGTTACTTGGTACAGATTGCGGCCATAAACGTTTTTGACATCGACAACCTTCACTTCAACAGTGATATTGCCTGAGTCGCGAGCGCCTACGACATCGATCGTGCCTTTCTTCCCTACGAACTTCTCTTTGTCCATAGGATTGTGCCGCATATGCTGCGGCCTTATTGTTAGGGGTAGTAATATCGACCTGACTCGCCTATCTTACTCCTATACATTATCAATTGTCAAGTACAAGTTATCCACACCCTTGATACTTCCGCACGTTTGTCTTCGGTGTATACTTCCTTACGTACGACTATGAAAATCATTACACTCTATTTAATCGACAGCAAATTCCTCGTAAAGGTGCCCTTCAATGGGCTGGAAGTAATGATCCAGATCATCACCGGTGCGGGGAATTTTTTGTCGGTTAAAAATTAATGCGATGACCTACCTCACCGAACAATTCAAGGACAAGAAGATATGGGTCAACTGGCGTCCGATGAAAGTAAAAGGGCGGATTTCTAAATTGCCTTATCAGACGAACGGACGAATGGCTTCATCTACCGATGAGGCTACTTGGGCAACGTATGAACAGGTAAAAAAAGAAAGCCCTAACGTCGGCATAATTTTTTCTCCAGAAAAAACCCTTCTCGGCGTCGATATCGATCACTGTTTAATAGATAATAAAATAGAACATGAACAAAAAGAAGCCATCGCACAATTCATCATCGAATCTGACACGTATAGCGAAGTCTCACCTTCATTCACTGGAATACATTCTTTTTTTAATCTCACTGCTCCCCTCCAACTTGAGGCAAACCGAAAAGGGGGATTCGAATGCTATACAAGCGGACGTTATTTCACGGTTACAGAGATACCTTACGGAGAGGATAAGCCTGTACGAACGATTGATCCGGAAGAAGCCATCCGTCTCCTTACAATCCTCGGCTACCCGTGGAAGAAAGAAGTTGCCTCTACTGACGCCCCATCTCCAACAACAGATAATAGTGACGAGCACAGGACACCTGTAAAACTCGACGATGACGTCCTCCTCGCCAAGATGTTCGGCTCGAAGAACGGCTCGGACATCAAAGCGCTCTACGACGGCGACACGTCCGCGCACGAGAATGACACCTCGAAGGCCGACGCCTCTCTGTGCTCGCATCTCGCATTTTGGTCCGGCAAGGACCCGGTGCAGATGGAACGCCTGTGGACTGCATCCCCGCTCGGCACGCGCGAGAAGACTGCCGGACGCAAGGACTATCGCGACAGGACGATCGCGCACGCCATCGAGCATTGTCGCGACGTGTATTCAGTGCCTCCTCAGGTCATAGCGGCAAAGAAGACTGCCGCGGAGCTCGACCTTCTTTTCATAATGAACGACAAAAAAGATAAGGTCTACATCCAAAACACGGAGAACATGTGCCGCATCCTTCGTCACCATGCCGACTTTGCCGGCCGAATCCGCTATGATTCGTTCAAGAACATCTTCGAGATCAGGCCGAAGGATACGGACGTATGGCGCTCGCTCGAGGATAACGATGCGGTCAACTTCCAAACGGCGATACAGATACTCTTCACCAACTTCGGCAAAGTGGGCAAGGAGATGGTCTACGACGCGCTCATCAAGGTCGGCAAGGAGAATGCCATAGACAGCGCCGCAGACTGGATAAAAGGCATCACCTGGGACAACGTGCCGCGCCTCGATTCATGGCTCTCCGTGGTCTATGGCACGCCAGACAGCGAGTATCATCGAAAGGTGGGCGCAAACTGGATGAAAGGCCTGGCGAAGCGCATAGTGAGCCCCGGCTGCAAATTCGACTATGTATTGGTCATCGAGGGGCCGCAGGGAACGCGCAAATCGACCTCCCTCGCTGTGCTCGGCGGCGATTGGTACGTGGAGACGAACATGGGAACGGACAACAAGGACTTCTTCATGCAGTTCTCCGGCAAGGTCATCATCGAATTCTCCGAGGGCGAGACGCTCAATCGAACGGAAGTGAAGAAGATGAAGGCTATCATCACCACACAAAGAGACCGCTATCGCCCGCCGTATGAGCGCACGCCGCAGGACTTTCCGCGCCGGTGCGTCTTCGCCATGACGACGAACCAAGAGGAATACTTGAAGGACGAGACGGGCAATCGCCGATGGCTCCCCGTGAAGCTCGAAGGAAAAGAAGCGAACATCGACTGGCTCACGGCGAACCGCGATCAGATGTTCGCCGAGGCGTATCATCGCGTCGTCAACCTCAAAGAGACCATCTATGAGTTCCCGCGCGAAGAGACGCTCGAGATGCAGAACCTGCGCCGCATCCATGATCCGAATTCCGAGCTTATCTGCGACTGGTATGCGAACAAGCTCAGCCATTCCCAGCGGCTCGAGGGCATCACCCTTCAGCAAGTCTACCGTGACGCGTTGAATGGAGGCTTTTCCGGCAAGGGGCCGATGGACAGGCGCGACGAGATGTCTATTACGGACGTATTGCGTTCCGACCTGAAGCTCGAGCGCCGCCGTTTGATGGACGGCAAGTCGAAGATAACGCGCTGGGTCGACCCTCTTTTACCAATTAAGGAACCGTCCCCAACAGAGTCTCCCTTCGACGAGATGATGGCCGGGAAGGGATGGTGATTGAAATAACATGATCCTAAAAATAAACAACATCGAGATAGAGTTCACGCCGGAGGTTGGCAACAACCGTCATGCCCGCATATTAGAGCTTGTAAGAGAGGCGCTTGACTATGAGCAGAAATACCACGAATTCAAGGCAAGAGGCGGCAATCATACGAAGTATGAAGACAAGTTTGACTATATCTGTTCCGTCATCGCCGGTCTCGTCATTGTGGATAAGTCGGCATTGACTCTTAACGTGCGGTAGATTAGAATAAAGATATGACACAGCAACAAGCGCTCAAAATTCTACAAAGCGGCAAAAATGTTTTTCTCACCGGCGAGCCCGGCAGCGGCAAGACGTATACTGTCAATCTTTTTACGGAGTGGTTGCGCGAGCAGCATATCCCTTATGCCGTTACAGCTTCGACAGGAATCGCCGCAACGCATATAAACGGTAGAACGATACATTCATGGGCTGGAATCGGCGTAAAAGAGCGTCTGACCGATTGGGAGATTCAATCGATAATCAATAAGCCGTGGATCGCAAAAAATATGCGAGCACGGGTTCTTATAATAGATGAGATTTCTATGCTCCACGGCAATACGCTCGATCTCGTCGAAGAAGTCATCCAGGAGGCGAAGTCTGAAGGATTGAATAAAAAGGCTTGGGGCGGCATGCAAGTCGTCTTTGTCGGAGACTTTTTTCAGCTTCCTCCTGTGTCGAAAGGAAAGCCCATAAAGTTCGCTTTTGAAAGCTTTGCTTGGCAGAATGCCGGCATGACTGCCTGTTATTTGACCGAACAGCACAGACAGGAAGACGGCAAATTTTTGGAGATATTGACGGCTATGAGACAAGGAAAGCTTACTCAAGCTCATAAGAACCGTCTCAATAAATGTAAAACCAACGCGATTCCAAAGACGCGCCTGTTTACCCATAATCTCGAGGTGGATCATTTGAATAATGAAGAGCTTATGAAAGTCGACGGCGAGGAAAAAGAATACACTATGGAATGCTCGGGCGTCCCGGCGCTCGTCGAAGTCCTCAAAAAGCAATGCTTGTCGCCGGAGAGGCTTGTTTTACGCGTTGGCGCAACCGTCATGTTCACTAGGAATAACCATGACGGCGATTATTCGAACGGCACGCTCGGAACGGTCATCGGATATAATGAGATCGATGAGCGTCCTATCGTCGAGCTTAAAGACGGCACGCAAATCACTGTAGGCTATGCAGAATGGTCGATTGAAGACACGGCTGCGATAGTATCGCAGATCCCCCTGAAGCTCGCGTGGGCCGTCACTGTGCATAAAAGCCAAGGGATGTCGCTTGATGAGGCGTCTATGGATCTATCAAAGTGCTTCATAGAAGGCCAGGGTTACGTCGCATTGTCGCGCGTGAGGTCTCTTGCGGGCATTCATCTTGAGGGCATCAATGACATGGCATTTGCCATGCACCCTAAAGTGGTCGAACAGGATAAGATTTTCAGAGAGATGAGCGAACATGAGCAATAAAGACTTTTCTATAAAAGAATTCCTTTCAAATCGTCCGCTCTCATGGAGTGCCCTATCGTCTTTTGAATGGAGTCCAGAGCAATGGTATGAGACGTACTTGCTCGGCAAGCGGCAAGAATCGCCTGAGCTCTCGTTTGGTTCATACGTCGACAAGAAGATCCAGACGGATCCGAAGTTCCTGCCGAAGCTCCCGCGCTATCCGCTCATGCAGCACAAGATGAAGGCGGTGTTCAATGGCATCCCTTTGGTGGGATTGCCGGACGGACTTTCGTTCAATGATAAGAAGGCAAAGAACCCGATGAAGTATAAGGTCTTTTGGAGCGATGGGTTCCTTTTGAGCGACTTTAAAACCGGCAAGAAGGCATGGGACAAAGATCGAGCAGATGAAACCGGACAATTATCCATGTACCTTTTTTTGATATACATCATCCACAAGATGCCGCCGGAGAAGTTCCGATGCTTCATCCACTGGCTTCCAACCGTCAAGGTCGAAGGCGGCGACTTCTCTGTGAAAGTGGACTTTGTCGAGGGAATCGACGAAGATGGCGGAGTGAAGACTTTTGAGACAAAGCGCACGATGCAAGACCTGCTTGAATTCGGTGCCCGGATCAATAAGACGGTCAAGGAGATGGAATTGTACGTTAGGAATCATAATTAAAAAAACATGATCTCATTCGAAATAGCTAAAAAATTACACGATTCAGGTTTTGTACGGCCAATTAAACTCGCCAGCAGTAGCTATGTATACCAACTTGGTGGTTATGATCAGTATGGTGTTGTATTTCAAAACGTCGATGAGATATTTGAAGAAGATCATGATACGCAGCACTATTATATTCCTACCCTCTCCGAGCTTATAGAAGCATGTAAATCTGGGTATTTTATGTTAGGACAAGGGAATGGAGAATGGGTTTGTTGGGCGGGAGGTAAAAAAACTTGTCATGGAAAATCTCCCGAAGAAGCCGTAGCAAACTCGTGGCTTGAATTAAAAAACCATGAATGAAGAAGTATTAAAAAATGAATTTGAGAAATTCTTGGATGAGAGCCCATTCGCCGGCATCGACAAGAATTCACAGACGTATATCGGCATGTACGGAGCTTATATTGGCGGCTATATCCATTGCCATAAAGAAGTCATTGAAAAGTATGACTTATCCCTAAAGAGCAGTTGACAAACAACGTGCGGTAGATATGATAAAGGGGTAGTACATTGAAGGAGGGGGAGTACAAAGCGTAAGTACGGGACGCCCGAACACTAATTCGAAATCCCTCACCTTCAGTGCAATACATAGGTCGATAACCACTGAGATAATTTAAAAGATAATTCAAAAAATATATGTCAAAAACAACAACAGCATTGTCCAAGCCTATGAGCGACGAGGTTCGAGAGCAGCTCGACGCTGCTTTCCCTCAAGAGGCGTCAGCGCTCCGCATCCAGTTACCGCGTTTCGCGATGGTGTCGCAAGACGTCACCGAAGAGGTCAAGAACCCGAAGACGGGCAAGAAAGAGATCAATGTCGTCACCGAAGCCGGCATGTTCTTTACCGAGCATCAGACCGACGAGCTCGATGAGAATGGCAAGAAGAAATGGGATCATGAAGAGATCGGTATGGAAGTCCCGGAGATAACCATCCTCTTCGAACGCAAGCAGCTCCGCCATTACGATAGCGCGAACAAGCAGTATACGTCATCGCCTATCTACGATAACGCCGATGAGAGCCTCCCCTTGTGGAAGGATAAGAAGGAAGTAGCGAGAGGAACTCCGGCCGAGCTTCGCGCACTGCCTCAATTCCAGGGATTGACCGCAGCCGGCAAGCCTACATCAAAGCTCGAGGAGAACCGCATCCTCTTTGTGAGATATAACGGAGAGGATTACCAGTGGACCGTCCGCGGATCGTCCATGTACGAATGGCTCAAGTACAAGAAGACGACGAAGCCGAATCAAGTCGTGACCGCGCTCGGTTCCGAAGCAAAGCAGAATGGCTCGACGGCATGGAACCAGACGACGTTCAAAGCAGTCCGTCCGCTCGATAGAGACGAGTCTGAAGAGATCCTGGCGAATGTCATGGACATTCAGAAAGCTGTCGCTATCGAAAAGGAGAGCTATGCAAGAGTCACTGCCGCAAAATCAGCCGCTGATAAGGAATTCGATGCGATTCCTTCTAGTGAAGATAACAAGAAAGCATTGCCAGGACGCAAGAATAAGCCATTCTAGCCTGTCAGAGGGCCTTTACGGGCCTTCCAGACAGCCTAGTGGGCTATAAGCTGTTGTGAGCTATTCTGGTGGCTACGGGGCAAATGATGCATCGGGTGGCGACAGATCATCGCCGCACGCTCCGGAAGAAGGTTCGAATCCTTCCTACAGTGATATGAAATTAAGCAAAGAAAAACCTGCCATATATGATCGATGCCATGCTGCATTCGGCGTCGAATGGGATGCCGGGCTCATCATTGCCTATGGCGATACCATCCATTGCAAGTTCGATCTCGGCGAGCAGCAGCTCGAGCATGAGAAGACTCATATTAATCAGCAGCGATATGAAGGGGTAGATAATTGGTGGAACAAGTATTTCAATGATCCTCAATTCCGCCTTTCCCAGGAGGTCGAGGCATATCGCAACGAATATGCGTGGGTGAAGCGGCATGTAAACGATCGCAATCGGTGCTATAAGCTCCGATATGAGATGGCCAAGTTTCTCTCCGGATTCATGTACGGATCCCTTGTGTCGAGAGACGAAGCGATGAGATTGATAGAGAATAAATAACCCCATGACCTTCAAACAACAAAGTGAAAAAAATACATATCATCCGATTGAAAGTGTCTTGAACAAATTCAAGAACGGAGAGACCTTTTCAACTTCAATAGAAGAAATACAAAAAATCACCCATTCAGAACTTTCCCTCTTGGTCGATGAACAAATAAAGGAGGTGAAGGGGATGATAAAGATGATTGGCACAGACATACAAGACATTAGTCCAACAGGTTTAGCTTTCAACTCCGCCATCTTCGCCGTCCTCGATTACTTATTAACTCTTAAAAAAGAAATATGAAAAACTCATTCCTCCCCCAATTTCAAGAAGAAGAAAATGAACTATTTGATAAGAATTTTGTTGATGACCAAACAGAACGATGGGCAAGAATAATTAGTGATTCAGATGACTTTGAGCAAATTAAAATAGTCAAAGACTTCCTCTCCTCCTCCCACTCCCGCCTCATAGATAAAATTGTGGAGATGGTGGAGGGGGAAAAGCATAATTGTTCAAATCCTATGTGTGAAATATGTGGTTCATTAGAATGTCCTATCGATAGAGCCCTCTCCCTTATTCAATCTAAATTAAAACAAATATGAAAATACTTATCGCATGTGAAGAAAGCCAAGCCGTTTGTAAAGCATTTCGTGCTAAAGGACATGAGGCATATTCTTGCGATATTTTGCCTTGCAGTGGTGGACACCCTGAATGGCATATACAAGGAGATGTGTTGCCGTTACTTGAACAAGAATGGGACATGATTATTGCCTTTCCACCTTGCACTCATCTGGCGGTGTCCGGGGCGGCACACTTTGCCAAAAAGATAGCAGACGGAAGACAACAGCAAGGCATAGATTTCTTCATGAAGTTTGCAAATGCGAAGTGTCCGAGGATGGCTATTGAAAATCCTATTGGTATCATGTCTAGGATATGGAGAAAACCCGACCAAATAATTCAGCCGTGGATGTTCGGTTATCTTGAACAAAAGGCAACATGTTTGTGGCTTAAAAATCTTCCTAAATTAAAGGATACAAAAAATGTCAAAGAAGAAATGATGAAATTACCAGTCAATAAAAGAATGAGATTGCATTATTTACCGCCGTCAAAAGACCGTGCAAAAGAGAGAAGCAAAACATTCCCTGGTATTGCAAAAGCAATGGCAGACCAATGGAATTTTACAAATTAACATGAAAGACTTACTCATAAAAATTGAAAAGGAGTTTGATAAAGAATTTGCAGGTAGCACTGGATATTGTAATCCTACTTATGCAAAGTTAATTAAGGACTTTTATAGACAATCTCTCCTCCAAGTCATTGAAAGATGTGCGGATAGACTTGATGGATTGACAAAGAAAAAAGAACAAGTGAATGGATTTCAACCCTATCATACTTGCGATGAGGAATGTGAACTAAACTGTAAAAGATTAAGAGACGAGCGAAAGATATTCTTTGACGGATTTGAAGATGATCGTAACTTATTAAAAATAGATATTCACGCCCTCGCCAATGAATTTAGAGACTTAACAAATAATAAATAAAAATATGATAACCAAACAACAAGTATTAGACAATCTCTCGCAAGTCAAAACTTTTATTGATGAAATAGAAAACAAGAAAGAAGAAAAAGTCGTAGGTATCGCTATCAAAAATCGTTTGACAGGTAGTATTATCTTCCAAAGCACAAAGACAACGTACAAAGAAGCTATCATAGAAAAAGGTGATGCCAACCTCAGTTATGCCAACCTCAGTTATGCCGACCTTAGTTATGCCGACCTCAATGGTGCCAACCTCAGTTATGCCAACCTCAGTTATGCCGACCTCAATGGTACCAACCTCAATGGTGCCGACCTCTATGATGCCGACCTCAGGGGTGCCAACCTCTATGATGCCGAATTACATAACGCAAAATTCTACGGAATAGGCGGCACAAAAGAATTGACCAAAAAGCAATTGCCTGATTTCTTGGCTGCTTTAGGGTTCAAGATAGTCGATTAAAACAAACACCATGCTCAACTTAAAAATGAAAACATTAGAAATGATAGGCGGCTGCACGATGATAGGCTTGATACTATTGTTCTACGTCGTGTCCCTTGTGGTAGCGATAATATCAACGGATTACTTTTTTACTCATCAATCTAACCAATCGACGTTCATATCTTCCGAAGCCCATATCGTAATCGTATTCCCTAAACACTCCTTTCAAAACTGTTCTGTAGGTCAGGCCACTTCAAAAGAGGAGGCACAAAAGGTCGCAGACAGCACGGGGTGTCCGGCGTATTACTAGTGCCAGATTAAATAATAATTAACATGAAAAAAGAATCAGAAGAAATAACAGACCTAACGTCAATCAATAAATGTAAACATTGTGGTCAGGAATATAATGAAATTTTACCAACTGGATATTGTTTTAAGTGTCTTCATTATATGAACCATGAACACAATATATAAAACATACAAAGCAAGTGAGGCTTCTTTTGAAGAGAAATTATGAAACAAAAAGACCGCGTGTAGCGGTTTTCTTGTCCAACTAATTACGGTTGCGGTCGTAAATAGTGATGGATAAATTATACCACGGTTACACTGTAATAGGAATGTAAAACCTGCGTCTCCTTGGATAGAGGGTGTTATGACCCCTCGCAACGTGGCAGCGCTGACGTGCTAGCCATTTACAATACGACACTGACACGCACATCCGTTAATCGAGTGATGTGTGTCTTGTCATAGTACCATATAAATAAAGCCGGCAATGACGAACCTCGTGTAAAATGGCTTTATTTAAGGCCATTTTTACTTGTCAGACAATATCGGATAATACCCCTTGACTTTGAATAGCCAAACACGATATGTAGTTCTTTACAGCACAATGCCCCCGAAGGTGGGGGCATTAGCGTGATTGCTCTGTGAGCCTATCTACAATAAACGGGCGGGGTCAGCTACAAACTGATATTCAAACTCGCAAAGGTGTCTTGAGGCCTCGAGACTTCGATAACTACTTGTAGTACGAGCGACATGTTAATGCCTCCTCGTTTTGGGGGATTCCGCGCCGATGACGAAACTGGTATCCGTGCCTGCTTTGTGAGCAGGTGTCCGCAAGACGTACGGGTTCGAATCCCGTTCGGCGCACCCTTAAATTAAGCCTAACATTTATAAGTCATAATTTCAATGATTTAAGATTTAGGGTAGTATTGTATATAAGTCCCATAAATAAAGCCGCCAATTATAAGGCGGCTTCTGTGATTCAAGTGTGTATTACCACAATCGAACCGTTGGGGCAGGTGAATTTTACTTCAACCTTTTCTACGACGAACTCGGCGGCGATAGGCTCGTTGCCTATGCAAATCTCCTGCAGTCTGTCGCGCTGGCCTATCGTCATGATTCCATCGAGATGGAACTGGTCGCAATCGTTTTTAACAATAAGCAAGCACTCTTTCATTTTCATCCTTTACGGCTGTATAGCCTAAGAAGTTGTTGACCACGAGGAAATAAAAACTACGTGGCATTATTCGTTCGGTTGGAATCCTGCGTTCCAACTTATCATGGCAAGCCCGACAAAGTGATATCACCTGCGGGTCGCCTGTTCCCAGTCTACGAGGAATAATATGATGCCTCGTATGTTGCCCCTGTGTCCAGGGGCACCGGCACTTCGGGCAAACGTCGGGTATCATTCGCCACCTCCTGCAAAGGCTCCCTCCCGTCCATCCCAGGGGATGTCTTCAAGGGCGAGAAGCATTTGCCGATGATACTGTTTGATTTCGTCCGATCGCGGCAGTTTGCGTATCGGGCACTGTTTCATCACCTGCATGAGGTCGCATGTGTAAAAACACAGGCAATCCATGCAGATGACAGGTCGAGGGGTATTTTTCATTTACATTTCCTTTCGTGTTTGATCAGGTGGATGAAGGCGATGAAAATCGCCATCAACAATAATGATTTCATATATTTTGTTGTTGAGATCTCTCTGTTGGTTTAGTCTAGCATCTTCTTGACAAAAGTTATGCACAGTTCGGCGCTTTGACAATGACGTGCGGTGGATTAGAATAGGGACATGCTTTTCGAACATCAGTTGAAAATAATCCAGGAAGATCCGAAGACGGCAGGATTGTTCCTTGGAACAGGATCTGGAAAAACACTTATTGCTTTATCTCTTGCACGCGGATCAGTGCTTGTCATCTGTCCAAAGACACAGAAAGAAGATCAAAACTGGGAGAGGGAGCAAGTTAAAAACGGTCTTGCATATATTGAATCAAGCGATAAGCATTTTCGACAGATTCCTATCACTGTTATTTCAAAGGAAACTTTTAGACGAGATTGGGATAAACTCCAACGATTCAATACCATCATCGTCGACGAGGCCCATACTGTCCTCGGCGTCACTCCAAACATGCGTTATGTTAACAAGCAGCCTATTCCAAAGACATCACAGCTCTTCGAAGCGCTTCAAGATTATCTCAAACGAAACCCACCGGCGCGTCTCTACCTATGCACCGCGACGATCATGCGTTCGCCCATGACCGTATGGGGCGCTGCAACAGTACTCGGCCATGACTGGAACTGGTATGAATTCCGCGATGTATTCTACTTCAAGCTCCCGTTGCCTGGGTATCGTGAGATATGGGTGCCTAAGTCGGATAGTGCGACAAAGGATCGCCTGGCTGCAGCAGTCCGCAGCATCGGCTACGTAGGCCGTCTCGAGGACTTTTTTGATGTGCCGGCGCAGACGTACAAGACCATTCATCTCGAGCTCACAGCGGTGCAAAAGAAACGCATTAAGGATATGGCAATCGAGTATCCTGAACCGATAGTGAGGACAGGCAAGATACATCAGATAGAGAATGGCGTGCTTGCCGGGGATGAGTTCTCCTCTGGCGAGACGTATGACAATGCCAAGATCGACGCTATCCTCGACTTGGCCGTAGAGTTCCCGAGGATGGTCATATTCGCTAAATATAGGGCACAAATCGACGCTATAGCTTCTTCCTTGCGTGAAAAGAAGTATAAGGTGCTCACGCTCACTGGCGACACAAAGGAGCGCGGGAAGGTGCTCCAAGAGGCTAAGAACGCCTCAGAATGCATATTTATCGCTCAGGCTCAGATAAGCGCCGGGTGGGAGCTACCAAGCTATCCTACGATGGTATTCGCCTCGAGGACGTACTCTTTTGTGGATTACGACCAGTCCATCGGCCGCATCCAGCGCGCGGACAACATTAAGAAGAATCTTTACATAAATCTAGTCGTGCGCGGCGGTGTTGACGAGGCAGTGGATAAGTGCCTCTTGAACAAAGTCGATTTCAATGAAAGACTGTACTCAACATCATGAATCTAAAAGCCCTCCTCGATGTCAAGTGCCCTCACTGTGAAAAATCTCTCAACGATAAAGGACTTTACTATCTTTGCTCTGACGGAAAGAACTGCGGCTATGAGATCAGCAAGCGAGAATTCGATATAAAAGTCCAAAGCCTCTATAAGCCTCATGCGCCTAAATTCAAAGTCCATGACGAGCAGGAAAATATGGAATTTTTGAGCAAGATGAAAATAGAAGATGATGACGACGACTTGGAAGACGAAGAAGAGGACGATGACGGAGGTGAAATATACATATGATCGCACACGAGGCAAAATCGGCGGTCCTCTTCAGGCATTGGGTCAAGAAATTCAAGCTCCCGATGACGTGCGGTCTTGAGATGAAAGACACGCATGGCAAGTCGTCGCTTCCATTCTCTGAGGTCAAGCAGGCACAGATAGACTATGCTCGAGCGTTTCAGAGCGATGAAGGAGTTATGATCCGTATGACCGGTGTTGAAGGCTTACAAGATTACATGTATGTCCGCAGAGAACCCTCTTACATCGTGATCAAGTATCCTTCCTGTTTCTGCATCATCAGCCCTGATTCATTTGAACTCGAACGCAAGCGCAGCAAGCGTCGAAGCCTCCTTTGCAGTCGAGCAAAGGACATCGCAACGAAGGTCATCGAACTATGAAGGTAAAAAAAAGGAAGGGCATCATCAGGGTATGGCGACAGGAGGACGAAGATATCGTCCACTGTCCTCGCTGTGGAGCGAAGATGCGCAACATGGGCGAGAACATCTTTAAATGCTTCCGCTGCTCGTTCGGCAAGTCGAGCATCGAGTACAAATAAAAACCGCAGTCGATATCCTGCGGTCTTTTATTTTTTATACCTAGCGTTGTATTTTACACAACTGGTGCGATCGGAGAGATCGCTTTGACACCGGCGCGAACGCCGGCAGTTACGAGCGAAACGATGGCTGCAGTAGTCCAGGTAACAGGTGAAAGTATCTGGTCAGCAGGAATGAGTGCGACTGCACCGATTACGGTGACGATAAATACCGCGATGAACGTGTGGATTGCGCTAGCGATCTGAGGATATTGAATAGCAAACTTTGTAAACATGATTTTATTTATTTAAGAAAGACCTTGTAATAGATCCAACGAACCCGACTGAAGGAGTAATTCCATTCTGTTGCTGGTAGCGAATCACTGCCGCTTTCGTTAGAGCGCCGAAATAATATGTCTCATTGCCCGGACTACCCGGGCCTGAGGTCGCTATCTGTGTTGCAGGATTTTGATTGAGTCTCTTTTGGAGAAAGAAGACGTCTGCGTCGGTCATGCCGACGAAGAGGTCTTTGTTGAATTGATACGATGCTACAGTTTTTGAAATAACGATGCCAAGCTCGAAGAAGCCTGAATTGATATAGTCTTCGCCTATCCACTGCCATCCTTTGTCGCCCACCGTCGGTCCCCATGAATTTTTGAATCCTATGTATTTTTTCCCGTTGATCATCGCGTATCGTCCCAGGAATATGAAATGCCCCCACTCTGCTGATGTCGGAGGGGCCGGAAACGACGAGAGCCATGTTCCATTGTTCTGTCCGAGAAGCGCCCCGCCGATCGCCACGTTGTCTCTTATCGCCTGTGCAAGCACGTCTATATTAAAATCAAGGATGAATGAATAGCCTCCGTCTTTGTTCATGGCAGCGTCATTGATGGCTGCCGCAGTGATGTCGGGAGCTTCCATGAATGCCTCTGAAGGGGGATTTCCGTTCTCGTATGACGGGCACAGGATTTCGGACGAGACGCCGATGTTTTTGAGACGTGCCATGAGGTCGCCTGCATACGAGCCGCCTCCCGGTTGTGCTACGGGGTCATAGGCGAATTTAGCCGATCGTTCGCTGTCGCCAAAGATAGCTTGCGCGAGATAGCTTGTCATCTGGCCGCCGCAGGAGCCTGAGACGCCTTGATTCTTGTCCGGCAACGTGAAGCCGATGGCTTTTTCGACATCGTAAGGCACTGTCCAATCTACCGGCGGCGTTCCTTTTGGAACGATATTCTTATAGTGCCAATCGGTTGGCTTGAGAAATTTGGATAGGTAGCCGTGGCCCATTTGAT